>TARA_B110000037_G_scaffold195887_1_pt1 | contig 33114 bp, 32 predicted proteins | sample TARA_B110000037 | Tara Oceans TARA_B110000037 (sample SAMEA4397196) | marine metagenome | biome: Polar Biome; feature: [MIX] marine epipelagic wind mixed layer (ENVO:01000061); material: water (ENVO:00002006), including particulate matter (ENVO:01000060) such as... | depth 10-100 m | reverse complement strand
CGCGACTATCGGAAGCCTTTTTCTCAAGACCTTAAAAATCCCCATCCGTTAGATTAAGGTTTTCTGGGCACTAGCGCCTTGGCCGAAACCCAAGAACCAACCGCAGTGCGACAAGAGGAATAGCTCCGATCAACAATCCTGCGGCAGCAATTTTCAGGCCTGGGAAAACCCTCGACTTTCCGCTATTCAGCCCAGCAATCGCCTCTCCAACAACCTGCTCTTTCGGCACATAGAAAAGTGCATGTGCAGGCATCCCCTCGGAATCGCCTTTACGCCTCGATACTTCACCGAACTCGGTCTTTACAGGTCCTGGGCACAAATGCATGACGTCCACACCGCTCTCCGCGAGTTCGATACGGAGCGCTTCTGAGAAACTGCTCACGTAGGCCTTCGTGGCAGCGTATACCGCAAAGTCGGGTATCGGCAGAGTGCTGGCCAACGAGGACACATTGAGAATCGCCCCCCTGCCCCTTTTCGCCATTCCGGGGGCGAATAGATGGCTGAGATGAGTCAGCGCCTCGATATTTACTTTCAGCATCGCCTCTAGCGTATTCCATTCCGCAGTGACAAATTCCCCGTAATCCCCCAGCCCCGCATTGTTAATCAGAAGATCGGGATGGAAACCGGCACCTTCCGTCTTTTCCTTCAGCGCCTCCCTTGCTGCAGAATCCGCAAGATCCGCAGCCAGCACCATCACCTCGATTCCTTGATGTGCCGTCCGGATTCCCTCAGCGATTCTATCCATTCTCTCCACCCTCCGAGCCACGAGAACCATCCGAGTTGTTCTCCCCGCCAATTGCTTCGCAAACTCTTCACCGAGACCAGAAGACGCCCCTGTTACCATCACGCATGAATACTGCCTTTCCATGCCCATGATGAAACGCCAATCACGCCCTTTCGCAAACCATCATTCAAAAAAAATCGCGGGGAAATCAGGCCATTTTGCTGCCGTCCTGGTTCACCTTGACCACGCGCAGTGGCAGGCGCACCAGCAATTCGCCGTCGCAGCCAATATCGATGGAGTAGATGCCGTCTTGAGGGAAGCGCAGTCCCTGGAGATTCATGACAATGTTCCGCGTCAGGAACGGAACGTCGTTCGGCAATTCCACATCGAACTCAGGTTCGATAGGCATATTGTTCGGATCGAGCGATTCGCCATCCTCGTTGATGATGTTGATGGAAAGCTTGTGTTTGCCCTTGTCTTCCTGCGTGAAGCAGAAACGAAGCGCGAGTGCGCAAGACGGGTGCACGACAGGCAAAGCGCGGGCGGCGAGGGTGTCGAAAGTTCCGGAGATGACCAGCTTGCCGTTGTAATCGGCTGCGAAGTCGCAAAGGGTTGCAATTTGAATGTCCATTGGGATCAGGTGTTCGTTTGGTATTTTCGCACGACATTCATTCGCCGCGCACGCACTTTGTTTACAAGCCCCTATCCTTCCGTAAAGCCCAAACCCCGCCATCAAACTTTTCCGCCCATCAGTTGACATTTTTTCCAGCTGCATCCATAGCCACTACATGTCAACCGCGTTGCAGCCAAAGCCACGGATCATCGGCCAGAAGGTCAGGATCTGTATTGTCGCGTCCAAATATAACGAGAAATTCACCGATTCCCTCGTCGAGAACGCCATCGACGAACTCAGTGAACTCATTCCCATGGCTCGAATCGACCTCATCCGGGTGCCCGGAGCATTCGAGATTCCCGTCGCCGTGGCATCCGTTCTCGAGCGCGAGGAAACCAACTGCGTGATCGCCCTCGGACTAATCATCCGAGGCGATACCGGTCATGCCGATCTCGTCGCAGGATCCGTCACCAACGCCCTCCAGGATCTGGCAATCAAAGCACTTACCCCTGTCATTCACGAAGTTCTCCTCGTCGATAACGAGAAACAGGCATACTCACGCTGCATCGGGGCATCAATGAACCGTGGCCGCGAAGCCGCGCGCGCCGCCGGTGGTATGGTCGATGTCTTTTCAGAGATCGAGAAGACCATGCCGAGAGATGACAGAAAATCAGTTAGAAATAAATAATTATGCCAAGCCGCAGGCAAATCAGGGAAGCCGCCATACAGTTCCTCTACTGCTCCGACCTCGAAGGCGGAGCTGATCCTTCCGATCTACGTGAACCTTTCTGGGAATTTCTCACAGAAACCGATAGAAGGAACCTTCAGACCGCAACCTTCCGCGCCGTCCACCACTTGGCTCACGGTCGGGATGCGCGTATCACGGAATTCGTCGAGCGCTCCACCCCAGCGCTCGCGCACCTCGCTGCCTTTCCACAGGCAGAAAATCTCTCCACTCTACTTAATCGGCTACTTGCCCTTGAATCGTCATGGAACGTCGCCTTTTCGAAACTCGGCCGCATTCCAAAGAATGGCGATGACTCGGATGTCGCCTCGTCCATGGAAGCAGCTCTCGAAATCCTTTTCAAAACCGACCGAGACCTCGCCTTCCATCGCGACCAGTTTCTGAAAGTTTCTGCCGACCACCCGTCTCTCACCGCTCAACTCGAAGCCGTCTCCGCCTCCATCCGCCGCCTCCAACGTATCTCCGACCGGATCCGTATGGTCGAGGAGCCAGAAAAGTTTCCCGAGCAGGCAGACCTCACCAAACTCCGCCGCTCCAAATCCGATATCGTCGAGCTACGCAAAAGTACGGATGACCTGGTTGATTCCGTACTCGCAAACAAGGAATCTCTTGATGCTTCGATCGGTTCGATTTTGGAAAATTATGTCCCGGAGCGTATCGATCCCGTCGATCGGGCCATCCTTCGCCTCGCAACATACGAACTCCTGCACACGGACATTCCCCGCAAGGCAGCCATCAACGAGGCTCTTGAACTTGCAAAACGTTTCGGCACCACCGATTCCCGTCGTTTCGTAAACGGCCTTCTCGACAAAATTGCCAATATCGAAAGATAGGTCCTACCCAGCCAGAACCCTAGAGGTGACGTGGATGTGGCGTGGATGTTAGAATTGGGAATTTCAGCGGTACCCTCAGAAATTTCTGTGTAAAAAACCGTTCGACCACAGCGTAAAATGCATCCATCTTCGCCGAAGATCAAAACTACCATGCTCCACAAAGCCCTAGCCACACTCCTGCTCCTATCTACGCCCCTGCTCGCCCAGCAAGGCAATCGCAAGGGTCACGACAACATGGAAGCTGTTGTCCCAGCCAACCTCGTTCCGCCAGCCCCCGTGCTCTCGCCGGAGGATGCTATGAAATCTTTTGAGGTCGCAGAGGGCTTTTCCATGCTCCCTTTCGCTACCGAGCCCATGGTCGAGAAGCCCGTCGCTCTTGACTACGATCCAGCAGGACGTCTCTGGGTCTGTGAAATGATCGGCTACATGCTCGATATCGATGGCAAAGACGAAGACAAGCCCTTCGGACGTATCATCGTCCTCGAAGATACCGACAAGGACGGAAAAGCGGATAAACGCACCGTCTTCCTCGAAAAAGTCCTCCTTCCACGAGCCATCGCAGTCTATCCGGATGGCATCCTCTTTGCCGATCAGGATTCCCTCCAATTCATCAAACGAGATGGCCTCAAGCCCGTCGGCAAACCTACCGTTGCGGTTTCAAGTTACATCCAAGGCGGCAACGTCGAGCACCGCCCGAACGGCCTTGTCCGCGGTCTTGATAACTGGCTCTACAATGCAAAATCAAGCCAGCGCATCAAACGTGATGGCGACAAGTGGATCGTAGAGGCTACTCCTTTCCGTGGACAATGGGGCGTAGCTTTCGATAACTACGGACGCATCTACCACAACAACAACTCCACTTTCCTTATGGGGGAATTTATCGCCCCAAACCTCCTCGAGGGGAACCCTGGGGTGAAGATCAAAGTCACCAGCACAGAGAGACTCGGCTCCAACGTACCCTTCCCCATCCGAGTCACCCCCGGCCTCAACCGAGCATACATCCAAAAGTCCAACGGCTACGGTTCCAACACACTCGATCCGAAAACCTACAAACTTCTCTCCTGCACCGGTGCCGCAGGTATCACCGTCTACCGTGGGTCAAACTTCCCGTCCGATTGGGTAGGCAAAGGTCTCAGCACGGAGGCTTCAATCAACCTCGTCAAGGCCATCGATATCAGCGAATCCGGCACCAAGCTCAAAGGAGCACACACCTACAAGGACAAGGAATGGCTAGCATCCACGGACGAGCGCTTCCGCCCTGTGAACATCTACAATGCTCCCGACGGCAGCGTCTACCTCCTGGATATGTATCATGGCATCATCCAGCACAAAACCTACGTCACCTCCTACCTGCGTGAGTATTACATCAACCAAGGTCTGGACGGTCCCGGCACCGGCCATGGCCGCATCTACCGAATTTCCCACAAGAAAGGAAAAGTCGAGAAAGTCCCGAACATGGACACTCTCTCCAATGAAGAACTTGTAAAACTCCTCATCCATCCGAACGGCTGGCACCGCGATATGGCGCAGCGCGTCCTCGGCACCCGCGAGGCAGATGGAGCAACAGTAGCTCTTTTGGAAAAACTCGCCGGGATGAACGATTACCCCCTCGGCCAAATCCACGCCATCTGGACTCTCGAAGGCATGGGAGCCCTGACCGCCGCACCCATCGCCACAGCTCTCAACGCGAAGGACAAGAAGGTCGTCGTCTCCGCCCTCTGGGCAGCGAACTCCCTCACCCACCCGGAGCTCCTCAAATTGGAGAAACAACTCCTCGATCATAAACCAGCCAACGACGAGATCAAAATCTACCTCACTCGCGCTCTTGGCCCCATCGCCACCCCCGCCGCTTTCGCGAAAGTCAATGACCTCGTGAACGATTCCAAGGACAAGTATGTGAAAGCCGCCGCCTTCTCCGGCCTCGCGAATCGCGGATCAGCTTTCAAAGCAGCATTAGGCGACAAACTGAAGGACAAGGAACTTGCCGGATGGATCCAAAAGGCTGGCCAGATGAAAGGCCCCACCGGCCCTGACCTCAAAGGAAAAGCACTTGCTTCCTTCAACCGGGGCAAATCCCTGTTCCACGGTGAAGCTGCTTGCTTCGGTTGCCACGCGCCAGATGGCGCAGGCGTCCTCGGACTCGGACCACCACTTGACGAATCAGAATGGGTCACAGGCAAGGAAGAGGTCTTCGTAAAAATCCTCCTCCACGGCATCACCGGCCCACTCATGGTCAACGGCATCAAATACGAGACCCCCGCAGAAATGCCCGCCCTCTACGTGAATCCCACGTTCACCGACGAGAAGATCGCGGACATCATGACCTACACCCGCAACGCTTGGTCGAACAAAGCCGACGCCGTCTCCGCAGATCTCATCAAAAAGCTCCGCAAGGAAACCGCCTCCCAATCCGGCCGTCCTTACACCGCCGCCGACCTCAAATAGACCAACGGCGGACTCGTCCGCGAGGCAAGATCTGTGTTACATCTTTCAATATTCTCTCCAGCCCCGCAGATAAAAAAGTGGATTCTCTGGATGACAATTTCGATAGTTATTACTCTTATCGGAGGCTCGATTTATGGCCATATGAGCCGCCCTCAAAGATTCATTGATTGGGGCGAACCAGCGTTCGCCCCTCCAAATACAAAAACTTAAATAACGGGGCTTGCCATTCCCCGGTTTCCTACTATAGCCCTGCCTCAGACGGCCATTCGCGCCGTCAGTTGTCGCACAGCGACTTCGCTTTTTCCGGTCTTCATCGATGAGGGATTGAAAGAGGTTCACACCACCCCCTCATCGACACCGACAGCCGCCGATCCACGGTAGAGGCTGGCACACCTAATAAAGATATGACCGCTACATTTGAAGCGATGGCTCTTGCCGCGCCCTTGAAACAAGTTCTCAACGAACTCGAATACATCACCCCCTCGCCTGTCCAAGCGCAGGCAATCCCGCTCCTTCTCGAGGGACGCGACCTCCTCGGCTGCGCGCAGACAGGCACCGGGAAAACTGCCTCCTTCGCCCTCCCCGTCCTGCACGAACTACACACGAACCCCAAGCGCATAGGGACAAAGCAATGTCGCTGCCTCGTGCTCGCACCCACCCGCGAGCTCGCCATCCAGGTAGGCAAATCATTCAACACCTACGGCCAGAAAATCCGTTTCAGCCAGACACTTATTTACGGTGGCGTCGGCCAAAATCCCCAGGTCTCCGCAATGCGCAGGGGTGTCGATGTTCTCGTCGCCTGCCCGGGTCGTCTTCTAGATCTCATCGATCAAGGCTACGTCGATCTCTCAGGAGTCGAGTTCCTCGTGCTCGACGAGGTAGACCGCATGCTCGACATGGGTTTCCTGCGCGATGTGAAAAAGATCCTCGCCCTTGTCCCTAAGAAAAAACAATCGCTGTTCTTCTCCGCCACCCTCGCGCCGAGCATCGTCTCTCTTGCCCAGACCATCCTGCACAATCCCGCACGCGTCACTATCACCCCGGAGGTTACCACCGCCGAGCGTATCGAGCAGAAGCTTTGCTTCGTGGATCGTGGCAACAAAATGTATCTCCTCCAAGAGCTCTTGGAAAAACAGAGCCAAGCGAAGGAAGCAAAGCTCACCATCGTCTTCGGCCGCACCAAACACGGCTCCAACAAGATCGCCAAAGCACTCACCGAAGCCGGATACGAGGCCGAGGCAATCCACGGCAACAAATCCCAAGCACAACGGGAACGTGCGCTCGCCAAATTCAAACGCGGTGAAATTCCGGTTCTCGTCGCAACGGACGTCGCAGCCCGCGGGGTCGACGTGAAAGACGTGGGACTCGTCGTGAACTACGATCTTCCCAACGAACCTGAAGCATACGTGCACCGCATCGGCCGCACCGGACGTGCGGGAGCAGCCGGCCTGGCCGTCTCATTCTGCGCAGAGGACGAAATCGATTTCCTCCGCGATATCGAAAAAGTCATCAAGCAACCCATCCCACGCGATACCGCCCAGCAATGGCACAGCGAAGCTCTTGTTGAAAAACATCGCTCCGGCTTCAAGCCCCCCAAGATCAAACAAGGCAGCGGCGGTGGTGGCCGTGGTAGACAAGGCGGTGGTGGTGGTGGCGGCGGACGTCGCCAAGGCGGTGGTGGCAACTCCTCCAGCCAAGGCGGTGGCAGCCGTACCAGCGGAGCCGCACGTCGCCGCTCCGGCTCCGGCGGCGGAGGCAGGAGCCGCTACTCCGCGTAACAAGGAGTGGAGGAAACCAACGGAGGGGCGAACACTGGTTCGCCCCTCCGGTCTTATGTTTCGGATGGCGAACCAGCGTTCGCCCCTCCGTTTTCTAAAGACCTAGAATACCGAGCAGTAGAACGCAGCCCCTTGGCCTTCGCTACCTTCCGCTCAGCTTCGCAGCTGTAGCCTCATCCAGCGCGAAACTGCCACTACCAAAGGGCTTGAACGGCTCCTTTTCCTCGATCTGATATTCAAAGGCTTTGATCGGCTTGCTGCCTTCGACCTGGGAGAAGAGATAGACTCGTATGGTCATCGCCTCCTGGCCTGTACCTCCTTCGAGGGGCTTGATGGCGTATTGAACTTCATTGGAGCCGAGGCGGGCGCCGCCAATGACGATGTCCGCATCCTTTGCGTTGGCGAAGCGATGGCGACTGATCTTGTTGATCTGAACTTGCACTTCCCGACCGGGGCAGAAGACGTAAACCTTGGCGATGGTAGTCGCGGGGTTCGCTGCGATTGGAGTCGGCGGAACAATTCCGGAGGGCTGCGCCTCGGGGACGCCGTTCAAGTAGGAGAGATCGCCGGAGGACAGCTCCTTACGGACTTCCTGTAGAGCTGTTAGATTAACGAAGTCCGCGCGGTCATAGAACCAGCCGCGAGCACCTTTAACGTATGTGAGGACGAGAAGATTATCAGTAGGAGTTCCCCCAACGCCGAAATCGACTTTCCCAAAGTAGGCGGATTTTGCCGTCGCGCCATTTTGTTTTGCTACCAAAAATTTCAGACCTGTTAGAGGTGGAGGCGGCGCGGGAAGATCGAAAACAGCTGCGGGAAATGGTTGTTTCTCGGAGACGATACGGTTGCGCACTTCCATCTGGCGGTGAGGTGCTGTGATCTGCTGCCATGTACGGGCATCCTTCTTGATAAGAGAGGTTCTCCAGATGTTGTAGCTGGACTCAAGATTTTGCCTGAGATCGGCGTTAACGGTGCAAACTGATGGTATCATGAGCCCAAAGACCAAAATAAACGCTTTCATTACCGAAACGATTGGACAAACACCCCATAATCACAACAAACAAATCCACGCAGTTTTATGGATACGTCTGATATGCCGCGTTTTCAGTCATGAGCCACATTTTACAAAAGGTCGCCCCCATCGGCGAGTCCCGTGACAAGGAACTCCTGAAATCCGCCTCCAGTTACATTTACGCGACCCGCGATGGAGTGGATCTCCTCGCCCACGTATTTTTTCCGGATGGGATCGCAACAGGTGAGCGTCCTGTGGTGGCGTTCTTCCACGGTGGCTTCTGGGATACCTCGATGGTCAGCCAGTTCGTCCCCCACTGCCATCACTTCGCCAGCCGTGGTGCGGTGGCCGTGACTTTCAGCTACCGGACAGGATCTTCCGGAAATGGAAACCCGATGGAAGCCCTTGAAGATGCGCAGGACGCGATCGTGTGGCTTCATGAGAATGCGAAGAATCTCGGTATCGATACCACCAACATCGCTCTCAGCGGCGCATCCGGTGGCGCCTACCTCGCACTGCTTTTGGTGATGAGGAAGGAAAAGGAATACGCCCCCCCTTTCCTGCCGAAGGCGATGGTTCTATTCAGCGCGCTGGTGAACACCGGACCGAAGGGGCAACTCGGCGACAAGTTCCCGGATCCAAAAACCGCGAAGCATCTCAGCCCAAATGACCTTCTACGCAGAAAACTCCCGGCCATGCTCTTCCTCCACGGAAAGTCCGACCGCGTGACACCTTTTGAGGAGGTTGCCTCCTTCTGCCGCCGCATGAAATGGCGTAGGAACAAGGTGCAGCTACTCGACTTCATGGGAGCCGATCACAGCTTCTTCAACTTCAACGTCCACCACGGGAATTTCGAGATGACAGTAGGAGCCGCAGACCACTTCCTCGTCGAGCAGGGCATCATCGCGCCTGAGCCCGTAGAGGATTGAACTGGAGTCCTTTTATAAAAGGCAGATCTATTGCAATCTGCTGAGCATGGCGTGTATTCTTGCCACCTCGGAGGGAATCGGCAGAGCTCCATTCTCAAAACAGCCCCCCCTGCACCGCCCCCGGCTTCCTCCCCGTCAGCGGGTTCACCGCATCCTCCACCGTCAGCATCCCTGCTCCCGGGCGGAAGATTTTCATCTCCCCCTCCAGGAAAAGCTGGGTCTCCTCCGGGGAAAGCACCGCCGACATCCTGGCGTGCACACCGCGCACCACCCCGGACGGGCTGGTCGTGATCATGCTGAAGCACCGACCCAGCTCCGCATCCTCTTCCCAGACCCCCGCGATCCATAGCCAGTCCCCGCCCGCGTGGCGGAAAAAGTGCGTCCGCTTGTTTCCTTGCGGGCAGCTCCATTCGTAGTAGCCGGTCACCGGGATCAGGCAACGACGCTTCTCCATCGCCTCCCGCCACATCCCTCCCTCCAGCTTGTCTTCCCGCGCGTTCACCACTGCGTTGCTAAAGTTCCTGCGAAAGCCCCACCGCATCTCCTTCAACTAACCGCCCATCGCGATCAGCGGTGCGGAAAGCGTCGGCCTCAAAAGCTTCCCCGCCGCCGAAGCCAGCTTCGCAGCCACCTCCTTAAACACCCCGCGCGGCATCTTCGCCACCTTACTCTTCTCGAACCGGTAAGCCGTGCACATGCCAGGAGCTTATGTCACCCCCCTTAAAAACTCAAACCAGCAAACTCCCCACAGCACAACCCAAGTCTTCCCACCGATCACCGATCACTCGGCACAAGCAAACTCCCCCATCCACAACCCAAGCTTTGCGTCCCTCCGCGACCTCCGCGACCTCCGCGCCTCTGCGCCTCTGCGGTAAACTCTTCCTCACAACCAAAGTCTACCCACTGATCACTCGGCACTAGCAAACTCCCCTCAAAGCAGCAGCAAGTTCCGAAGTAGACGCATAGCACACCCCACAATGATTCATAAACGTCGATTCAGTTCGATTCAAATCAAGCGCCCGCCCATCAAAGTCCCGCGCATAGAGCCCCGCCTCCTCGAACAGACACGCCGTCGCAGCGAAGTCCCACAACGACCCACCACCGTCCTTTAGTTTCGGCTTTTTTAAATAACAAGCAGGCCCCTCTTCGAGCACCCCGCAGGCATTAAGCACCCCGCCAGCTCCTTCGATTACCTCCACACCGGGAAATCCTTCCCTCGCAGCCACCGCTTCCACTTCGTGGATCAGTTCCTCGCGCTCGGGATGCATCGCGAAGGTGCAGTCACAAAAGAACTTGAGTCGTCCCCCAGAACTTAGAGTCGGCGTGAAGATCACCCCATCGATCTCGACCCCAGCTCCCGCCACCGCGCGGTAGAGCTTGTTAGCCACTGGATCGAAGACCACCCCGATAACAGCCCGCCCGTCCTCGCGGACCAGGGCGATCGAAACGGAATACCCCGGGATGCCACGGGTAAAAGGCAGCGTGCCGTCGAGCGGGTCGATACACCAGAAATAGTCCTTCTTCAGTCGCTCCCTGTCGTCTTCCTGCTCTTCCGTGAGAACTGCGAGATCGTAGCGCCCCAGCGTCGGCGCGAGCAGGTGGAGGATGATCTCCTCGCTCCGCTCATCCACCTCGGTCACCACCTGGGAGGCGAGGCCACCGCCAGCGAATTTGGATTTCTGCCGCACCTCCACCTCGCGGTCACGGTAGCTCGCAATAAGTGCCCCAGCTTCAGTCGCCGCGTGACAGGCCAGATCGGCGAGGGATTGAAAATTTTCGGATGTCAGCTGCATGGTCGTTCTCGTTCGATCTGTGCGATTACGTCCTTGGAAAGGCGTTCGCTGTAGTTATGAATCTTCCAGTGCCCGGGGCTCCAGCCTTTCAGGAAGCGATGGAAGTCCGTCCACGCCACTGGGTAAAGCCCGCGCCAATCCGCTTCGAGCGCATCAGTATCGACTGCCGACCCACGCTCCATCAGCGCCACCTGCAACTCTTCAAAATAAAGATCCAGTAGGCTCGGTGCCAAGCGTTCGCAGTCCTCCTCTCCAAAGCAGCTCCCGATGAAATAGGCCACATCCTTCATCCCGCAGCCTCGGCCCACGTATTGAAAATCCACCGCCGCGACCGACGCCCCATCGGGTGAGAAGCAGAAATTAGCCAACTTCGCATCGCCATGGACAAGTGTTTGAAAAGGGCTCTCCTTGAGCTTTGCGTCAATCTCGCCCGCCGCCTTCCACAGCGCAGTATCCTCGGTGCCGAGTCGCTCAAGTTCATCCGGACGCGTCTCCAGATGCCAATACGTCCCGCACTCCCAGAGCTCCTCGCCCGCGCTCCCGAGGAAGGTCGCATGGAACTGCGCAAGCCATACGAGACACGCCCTCAGCTCCGGCGCATTGACCGCACCACGTCGCTCGTCAAAACCCGCAGCATCGAGATCTTCGAGGAGTATGATGACCTCGTCCCCCTCCCGCGCGACCGCCAGACACTCCGGCGCCCGCGCCCCAGCCTCACATCGCCCAGCGAAGTCCTGATACCAAGCCGATTCCACCTGATAGGATTTCAGCTTGCGCGCATGCGAACGATCCGTGTTCCACCCGCGCGGATGCTGCGCCGCGGTGGGCGGAGAAACATGTTTCACAATCACGCGCGTCCGGTTCGTCCCTTCGAGTCCATACCGCCGGATCGCGCCATACCCGCTCCACAAACGCTGCAACACACCCACCTCCCAACACCGGGTCGCCCCCGTCACCTCAATAATCAATTTCTCTACCTCAAGTGCCATCCAACCCCAGCCTGTTCCCGACCCACGAATTGTCAAAGCCGCAGGCAGAATGAAGGCAGGGATCGTTCAGCGCAACTCGCCGGAGAAACGTGGGTGACTGTCGCGTTCTGGAGAACGCGACTCCAACACTGAGCCTGCGGCATAGAAAAAGCGGCGGGGATTGCTCCCGGCCGCTTTCCTTTTGATGGATGTTTCCTTATCCGATGACTTCTGGCCAGTCGGTGTGGAAGAACTCGCCGCGTGGCTTGTCGGTGCGCTCGTAGGTGTGCGCGCCGAAGAAGTCGCGCTGTGCTTGGAGGAGGTTCGCAGGAAGAACCGCGCTACGGTAACTATCGTAGTAGCCAAGCGATGCGCTGAAGGCCGGGATAGGGATACCTGCGAGGGAGGCGAGGGAGACGACTTCACGCCAGTTCTGTTGGAACTCGGTGAGGAGCGCGGTGAAGAACGGAGCGAGCATCAGATTGCTGAGCTTAGGATCGGTGCGGTAGGCATCCGTGATGTCGTTCAGGAAACGTGCACGGATGATGCAGCCGCCACGCCAGATGGCAGCGATCTTACCGAGGTCGAGACCCCAGTTTTTCTCCTCGCCCATGGTGGTGATGAGGTCCAGACCCTGTGCGTAGGAGATGATCTTGGAGGCGAAGAGCGCGTCATGCACTTTCTTGATGAGCTCCGCTTTCTCGAGGGAAATCTCAACATCGGGTCCGGTGAGGATCTTGGAAGCATCCACACGCTTGTCTTTCATGGAGGAAAGGATGCGGGCTTCGACAGCTGCGTTAATTGTGGAGATGACGACGGCGTTCTCAACGGCGTTGATCAGAGTCCAGCGGCCTGTGCCTTTTTGGCCAGCGGTATCGAGGATTTTCTCGACGAGAGCGTCGCCGGTTTCCGGATCGTTTTCTTCGAAGATTTTCGCGGTGATCTGGATGAGGTAGCTTTCGAGGTCGCCGTCGTTCCAGTCGGTGAAGACTTTCGCGAGTTCGGCAGGAGTGAATCCAGCTTTCTTGAAGATGCTGTAGGCTTCGCAGATGAGCTGCATATCGCCATACTCGATGCCGTTGTGGATCATTTTCACGTAGTGACCCGCGCCGCCTGTGCCGATGTGGGTGACGCATGGCTCGCCGTCAACTTTGGCGGAGATGCTTTCGAAGATTGGCTTCATGACATCCCATGTGGATGTCGGGCCGCCTGGCATGATGGAAGGACCTTTGCGTGCGCCTTCTTCGCCACCGGAGACGCCTGCTCCGATGAAACGGAAGCCGAGATCACCTAGCCACTTGTCGCGGCGTTCGGTATCGGTGTAGAGGGAGTTTCCGCCGTCAATGATGATGTCACCCTTGTCGAGGAGCGGAAGGAGGGACTCGATGACTGCGTCAACCGGGCCGCCTGCCTTGACCATGATCATGACCTTGCGCGGGGATGCGAGAGAGTTCACGAAGCCTTCGAGAGTTGCCTCGCCGACGAGTTTCTTATCCGGGTGCTCTGCCACGAATGCTTCCATCGCGCTGGTCGTGCGGTTGTAAACTGACACCTGGAATCCGCGGGATTCCACGTTCAAGACGAGATTCTGACCCATGACGGCCAGACCTATTAATCCAAAATCACTGTTGCTCATAGTAGTAGTCCGGAGTTCCCGGGGACACCGATTTAGGAGAATGAGCGATTCGGTGCAACCCCTTGTTGCCTTTTCTAGATCAATTTCTCACATTCCCTCTGTGAACCTACCGAATGCGATCACCCTCTCCCGCCTGTTCCTGACCGCCGGCTTTATCATTTTCGTATCCTGGGAGAGCACATGGGGGCATTTCACGGCGCTCGGACTGTTCATTGTGGCGGCGGCGAGTGACTTCCTGGACGGCTATTTGGCGCGAAAGATGAACCTAGTGACCCCTCTCGGGAAACTGCTAGATCCCCTTGCCGATAAAATTCTGGTCTGCTCCGCCTTCGTTTTTCTCACCGCACAGGATCTCTGCCCGGTATGGATCACGGCACTGATCATCGGGCGGGAGTTTCTGGTGACGGGACTGCGTCAGATCGCGATCGAAGCGGGACAAGTCCTCGCAGCGGACAATCTGGGGAAATGGAAGACGGCTTTCCAGCTCACCTACCTGATTTCCGGACTCATCTGGCTGACCCTTGAGACCATGGAGCGGGTGCCGGGCTTCCTATCTATCTTCCACACGCTGACGAAGCCATGGGGAGAAGGTGCATGGCTCATGCCGATCAGCCTGGGCCTAGCGGTAGGGCTGACGGTGATCTCTGGTTGGAACTACCTATGGTCTTCGAGGTATTTGCTGAAGGGGTGAATGCCGCGTCTCGCGGCAGGTCGTGATCTCGGAGTCTCGCCGGGATTCGATTTTCCCTTGCCTGGCGGGGACGCAGGTGCCACTGCCTGCTGCGGGACGCGAGCAACTACTAGAAGACGATTCCATCAAAGGCGTCCGCGAGAGGTAGACTTGCTTCGATTTCCGGGAGATCTATCACGGCATCAATACCTGAATAGAATTCCTCCGCGAAGCCGCCGCTGGGCTTGCGGCGAAAAACCAAGGCGGTTGCCGCCTCCGATTCGACGAAGAGGAGGACCTTCAAAGTGGGGATGGCCAGGTAGGCATCGCGTTTTCCCCCAAGATCCGTGCGGCGAGTGGACTCGCTGAGGACCTCCACGACTACGACGGGACGCTCCTGATAATGGGAGGTGCCTGAGTTGGAATCGCAGACGACCTGGACATCCGGGTAGTAGAAACGGGTGTGGTCGGAGAGTTCCAAGCGAACTTTTATGTCACTATTGAATACACGACATTTGTTCCCTCGAAGCGCTCCGAACAGGACACCCCCGACGTTCAAAGAAATCGCCGAATGGTTTACTGTCCCGCCCGCCATCGCATGAACAGCACCACCGAGATATTCGTGGCGAACTTCGGCTACGATTTCTCCCTCAAGGTATTCCTCAATGGAGATATTCGTTGGTTTCGACAGTACGTCCATGGAAATATCTTGGCGTAATCCCACCCCAATGCAAGTCGCCATCTATTCGCAGTGACGCCTACTTCCCTAGCAGATAAGCGAAGAGATCTTTCAGCTCATTCGGATTGAGGCGGTTGATCATCGCCGGTGGCATCGGGGAAACTTTCGATGGCGCGATCGACTTGATATCGGCTCGGCTGATTTCTATCTGCTGATCGAAATCAAATGGATTGATCCCGATCGAGAGAATCTCGTCCTGCTCATTGAGAACACGCCCGACGATTGTCTTGCCCTCATGGGTCACAATCTCGGTGAATTCGTATTGGTCGGAAATCACTTCGCTAGGCGCGACAATCGAATGCGCTAGGTCTACGGCAGTGAACCGTCCTGCGAGGTTCGTAAGATCCGGCCCCTGAGCACCGCCCAAATCACCGACTTTGTGGCAGGCCGAACAAAGCGAAGCCTCGAACATCGCTTGACCCTTCGCCTTGTCGCGATCTTCCAAACCTTCGTTGGCGACTTTCACCACCTCTTCAAGCGTCCACGCACGACCAGGCCCTTGCACAGGAGGAAGCACTTTTGGCTTCTTTTTCGGAGCCTTGGCATCGACTGCGAAGAGTTCTTTTTCCTGCTCAGTTCCGTTGTCATAGATCTGTTGTCGTATCATTCCGATTGACGGCGCGTAGCTGGCACCACCGCTGCGGCTCTCGATTTCACGGAACCAGTTGAACGCACGGCGCCTTTCACCCGCAGCCCACGGCCCCTTGACCGCACGCAGGCAGTAGAGGTAATGGATCTGGGTGGTGGGAGGATGATTTTTCATCACCGCGTTGATGTCGTTCCCGTAGCGCGAATTCCTTTCCACTAAGTTCTGCCAAGGAGCTGGCTTATCGGCGGGTGCCTCGTCCATGAGTTTCAATGTCCGGGCAACAACACCCGGTGCCTGAAGGTAGCAAAGCATCCTTGCGAGTTCGAAATTCAGCGAACGTTCGTCCGACGGATAGGACTTATCGATCTTCGCAACCACCGCCTTACGCTTCGCATCCGTCGACTCTCCACCGCGGATGAATGCCAGGCCAGTGGCTCTCAGCCAGTTGAGCTTCTGCTGTAGGGAAAGGCCTTCCCAATCAGTGGCCATTAGAATTTTCAGGGCGAGATCACGATGCTTTTTGCCATCGATGCGCACCATGGCCATCGAGCCAATGATGCGTGCCCAGGCGTTCTCCTGCTCGGCAATGCGTGGAGCCCAATCGGTGTTTGGGAAACGCTCAAGTGCGGCCTTTGCGAGGAAGCGCAGCGTCCTGTCATCCGAACCGAGATTTTCCAGAACCAGGGCACCATTGACGTCCTTCGGATTGCGGACGAATTCCGAAAGCTGGTCACGCACCTCGTGAACCGCCTTTTTCGCAGGCTGCGGTGCCGTGGATTCGCTGCCGGTGTAAACCACCCTCCAAAGATGCGAAACCCCGCGGCGACCACCGGTCGCGAAATACATCGATCCGTCCTTACCAATCACACCGTCTGTGACGGGCAGTCCGGCACCGGCCACAAGTTCCCCTTTCTCAACCTTGAAAGAGGCACCGTCCGGCGTGAAGTGCAGCGAGTAGATCGTCGCGAAAGTCCAGTCGAGCGCATAGAGTGCCTGCTGGTATTTCGCAGGAGCCTTGAAACCGCGGCCCGCTAGCATACCTGTCGGCGATCCGGGACCGATGTTCAGCACCGGCTTGACGCTATCCTCGTAATAGGAGGGCCATTTTCCGCTACCGTTGCGCCAACCTTGCTCCGTCCCTGGAACCACATGGATGATACGTGTCGGGCGATACCATGGCATCCCGAAATCCCATTCCATGTCTGCATCGTAGGAAAATAGCTCACCGTTGTCGTGAAACGCCGCGTCAAAAGTATTCCGCTGCCCCATGGAAACCCGCTGCCAATTCGAGCCGTCCGGTTTGAAGCGGGCGGTCCACCCTGCCGGGGGATTCACGTTCGCAGCGTGTCCCCTGCCATCGCGGTTCTTTGGGATCAACTGATCCTCCTGCCACACCTTTGCTGGAAAGGAATCGGAAACATCGGTAAGTTGCCCGTAGTTCCCGCTCACCAAATAAAGCCATTCCTTGTCAGGCGAGACCACCAGCGAGTGCACCCCGTGCTCTCCGCCGGCCTTGATGCCTTTCAGCAGCTTTGGCGTCCCCCAGCCTTCGCCCTTTGCATCAACCACCCAGACCCCGGTCTCGGACGGGTTCTTCTTCGTCGTTTCGTTCACCACGATGTAGAGCTTACCTTCGAACCAAAGCACCCCGTGTCCGCCTGCAACCGGAATATCCAGAGCCTCCACCTTCGTTTCGCCGCCAGCGAGCGGAGGAACCGTGATCCGGTAAAGTCCACCGTATTGATCCGTTGCGATCAGCCTGCCCTTGTCGTCCTCGGTCAAACCAACCCAACTACCCTCACCCTTCTTCACATCATAAATCTTTTCCAACTTGAAACCCTCGGCGACCTTGAACTTCCCGGTCATATCGGTTACTTCCGCCTGCACAGAAACGCACCACACCATTCCAGTCGCCAATAATCCAATTCCTAAGCTTTTCATCAGGGGCAGATACTCTGCGGGACAATCCGATCTCTCAACTGAAAAGCACATTTTCCCACAAAAAGCCCAATGAACCTCCCATCACCGGAAAAAACCTCCGCCCTCGAACAGCGGATGGCCTCCCTCGGGATTGATACTGCAGATCTGCTTGAGAAGTTCGTCCGTGGCTCCGGGGCAGGCGGCCAGAAGGTCAACAAGACCTCAAACTGCGTCTTCCTCAAGCACCTGCCCACCGGCATCGCCATCAAGTGCCAGGTCGAGCGCTCCCGTGAAATGAACCGATTCCTCGCCCGCCGCGAGCTCTGCGACCAGTTCGACGCCATCGCCAACGGCAAGGCCTCAGTCAAAATCCAGGCAATAGAAAAGCTCCGACGTCAGAAACGCCGCCGCTCCCGCCGCTCTAAACAGCGCTCCGTGGCCGACAAGCGAAAGCTTTCTGATAAGAAAGCATTACGCAAGTCGCCGAGTGAGTGATCAATAGCTGGAAATAATTGCCGGAATTTCACGCATCCGACTCGCTGCATTAGCCTACCAGATATCGACCGAGGCATCTTCGGCCGGATTACCTTCCGTATCATAGACGCTGCCTTTGATTTCGATGATCTCGTCCTTCGACTTTGGAAAGATCGAAATCCGTGAGGATCTCACTCAACTGCTCCTGGCATAGTGACCTTCTCTTGCTCGATGAAATCCTCTCCTCCCTCCACGGCTTCGGATTTCACGAGTCCCGTCCCGGGATGATACCATTTCAGATGTTTGGTATGGCTGAAGCTTCCGTCATCCAGAGACTCCGAAGAGACTTCGATCTTGGCGCACCCTTCGAACTCACCAGCAGGCACCTCGAGATCTTCTTTTCCAATCACACGGATTTTAAATCCTCTCCGGAACTTCTGTTCAGTCGTTTCGCCATCTTCGTCCTTCCATCTCGAGCTCCCCGATGAACGTCCTGATGTGTTTGCTCCTGCAACGAGCTTAGCTGGAAGTTCCGGCTCTGGCTCGTTACACGAGATCGCGTCATCATCGCCAGAACCGGACTTCAGAAGCAGCGCGCCGTCGAGAACGTATTGACTCGTATAGGTGTCGGATTCTTCTCCGTCTTCGATCCACTCGGTTTTCTCTTCGAAAGTGGTCTTGTCGCCTTCTTTTACAACGTTCTCGAACCATCTCTTCATCGTCACGGAAGAACCATAGGAGCGGCCTTCATCGCTTTCTGAGCAGATTCAGATTCTTCACCGAAATTCAACTCGGAGACTTCTACTGAATGGTAGATGTCGGCGGAAAGAATCGTAGCAAACCCGGTCAAACATAATCCGAAGAAAGCGGAAAATTTCATCCTATCAGTCTTTCCAAAGTGAAACATAGGGAAAGGATATTCTCAGACGAGCGGGCAAGAAAAAACCCGGACAGGAGAACCTGTCCGGGTTTAGTGAAAGTCTCGCACCGGAATAAACCGGCGCGGATTTGATTTACTTGGCGTCGCCTTCGTCGCCTGGGCTCCACTCTTCGGTAGCCGCAGCAGCAAGGTTGAAGGCTTGCTCGAGGCCGACCATCTCGGAGGATGGGCGGAGGGACTCGAAGCTGGCGCTTTCCTTCTTCAGCTGCTCCTCGGAGTAACCGACTGCCTTGATGGAGAGACCGATGCGGCGCTCGACCTTGTCGACCTTGATGACGCGGGCTTCGATCGGATCGGCGACCTTGATGACGTCCTTGACCTTTTCCACGTGATCCTCGCTGAGTTGCGAGATGTGGATGAGGCCGTCGATGTCACCGTCGAGGGAGACAAACGCACCGAATGATGCGATTTTCGCAACCGTACCTTTGACCAGATCGCCGACCTTGAAGCGGTCGTCGATGGCGGACCATGGGTCGTTCTCGGTTTGTTTGATACCGAGGGAGACACGCTGGTTGCCCTTGTCGATTGCAAGCACGATAGCCTCGATCTCGTCGTTCTTTTTGAGAACTTCGGACGGATGGTTGATCTTGCGAGTCCAGGACATGTCCGAGACGTGGATCATACCATCGATGCCTTCTTCCAGCTCCACGAACGCGCCATAGGCGGTAAGGTTGCGGACAGGGCCATTGATGGTCGCGCCGACAGGGTAGCGGAGCTCGATCTCGTCCCATGGGTTGCCTTCGAGTTGGCGGACGCCGAGGGAGATCTTCTGCTCCTCGATACTGATGCCGAGAACGACTGCAACGATTTCCTGGCCGAGTTCGAGAACGTCGGATGGACGAGTGATACGCTTGACCCAGCTGAGCTCGGAAACGTGCACGAGGCCTTCGACTCCGCGCTCGATTTCGATGAACGCGCCGTAAGGAAGGAGCTTGGTGACCTGACCTTTGACCTCTTGGCCGATCGGGTACTTGCGCTCGATGTCTTCCCATGGGTTGTCGGACATTTGCTTGAGGCCAAGCGATACACGCTCTTTCTCGCGGTCCACGTCGAGGATGACAACATCCACGGACTGGCCGATGTGAAGCAGTTCGGATGGGTGGTTGATGCGGCCCCATGACATATCGGTGATATGAAGGAGTCCGTCCATGCCCTCGAGATCGACGAACGCACCGAAGTCGGTGAGGTTCTTGATCGCGCCGACAACTTTGTCGCCGGCCTTGACGGTCTGAAGGAACGCCTGGCGTTGCTCGGAGCGCTCGGCTTCGATGACTTCGCGGCGGGAGAGAACGATATTCTTGCGCTCGTCGTTGACTTTGACGATTTTGAATTCGTAAACGTTTCCGACGTATTCGGTAAGATCTTTCGGTGGAATGATGTCCACTTGAGAACCTGGCAGGAAGGCTTCGACACCGACGTTGACGGTAAGACCGCCTTTGACGACTGCCTTGACCTTGCCGCGAACGAGTCCGCCGTCTTGGTAGACCTTGACGATCTTGTCCCAGTTCTGTTTGTAGGCGGCTTTCTCTTTGGAGAGAACGACCATGCCTTCATCATTTTCGAGGCGCTCGAGGAGCACTTCAATTTCTTCGCCGACTTCGATTTCCTCATCCTCGAATTCGTTGGATGGGATTGCGCCTTCGGACTTGTAGCCGATGTCCACTAGGACGATCTGCGGGCGGATTTCGAGGATAGTTCCCTTGACGATGGATCCTTCACGGAATTCCGTGAATTTCGAGTCGATCAGGTCACTCAGCTCTTGGTTTGTGGGTTCTGCGATGGCAGTACTCATATGGTTTGGTTAGTTGTTTGGTTAGTTTGTTACGTTTCTCTTCCGACAATTGCCCCGGAAAAGATGCGTCTGACGGGCACCGGGGCTCCAACCGCTCGCCAGACAAAAGAAAAACGGAGGGCGAACCTAGTGATCCGCACTCCATTTGCAAGGCTAAAGATGCACGCTGGAACTTGAATCTCAGAGCATTCCAAATTCGCTGATAGTAACCGCGATTGTGGTCGCCTTAGCGGCAGGAATGATTTGATTTTTTTTGCTGTTATTCTTCGCGGTGGCCTTGCCGGTGAGAACCCTGCCGAGCAGTTTCCCCTCCGCAATCATCTTGATTGATCGCCACTGCGAGAATGACCCTGATCCAAACAGGAAGCCTTACTTTGGCGCAAGTTGATTCCATCACTTGCAATCCCCGCCCGGCCCGCCATTTTCCCAACATGCCTTTTACACCGAAGCCAAACTCCGCCCTTCTAATCGTCGGCCACGGTTCCACTGAGAACCCGGATTCATCCACTCCCTACTTCGACCACGCGGCTGAAATCCGGAAACGCGGCCTCTTCGCTGAGGTGCACGTCTGTTTCTGGAAAGAGGAACCCTCGATGCGTGAGGCCCTTTTCATGATCGATGCCCCCGAGGTTTATATTTTGCCGGATTTCATCAGCGAAGGGTATTTCACCCAGGATGTCATCCCGCGTGAGCTTCAACTCGACGGACCAACCACAGTCCGAGACGGGAAAACTCTCCACTACACCCTTCCAGTCGGCGTCCACCGTTCGATGACGGATATTATTTTACGCAGAGCAAAGGACGTCGCACCGGATGCAGCTCCCGAGGACACGACCCTGATCATCACCGGGCACGGCACTGGGCTGAATCAAAATTCCACGAAATCGATACGCGACCAAGCTGACCTGATCGCCGCCTCCGGGGCAGGCTATAAACTTGTGACTGATGCCTACATGGAAGAGAAGCCGTTCATCGCGGAATGGGACAAGATGTCGGAAACAAAAAACGTGGTGGTGGTTCCGTTCTTTATCTCGGACGGCCTCCACTCCTACCAAGATATCCCTGTGATGCTGGGAGTGCGCGACGAGATCGGGCCGGCAGCCAGCCAAGCCGAAGTCTTCGCACAAAACCCATACCACCTGCGCGAGAAAACCTTATTTTACACTTCAGCTATCGGAACTGAGCCTCTCCTCGCCGATGTCATTCTCGATCAGATTTCTGATTTCGATGAGAAATACCAACCAACCAGCCCACAGGCATCCACAGCGGAAACACTCCCTGCCCAACTGAAGCAGCTTATCCACGACGGCGTCCGAAGGATTGGCCAGATTGATATCCACCCAGAGCTGTGCGAGTTTCCTTACGCCCTCTTCCACATGGATGATGAAGACCTAGCCACTCAACCGGCCTTCGGCGGACTCGACCAAAATCACGGTCCTGATTCAGCACGCGAACTCTCAACCTACGATAAGGATGGCGAATACCGCTTCACGAAAGGGAAGATCAGTCTCCAGCGCGGCTGGATCATGAGCCTCCAAAACGAGGAAGAGTTGTTACGCGCTCTCGACCAGTTTTATCCGGGATGCACCGCCCTTTTCCTACTGCACAACGAAGGTAAGTTACCCATCGAAGACCTCCGAGATAAACTTTCCCGCCAGACGGGGATGTATCGCTACGCAGGATCGATCAGCGATGCTGGCGCTCAGAAGCTCGTCCAAAAAGTCTGTGGTCCAGCCCACAACTGTGCGAAAAAAATCCTCTGGAAAATCGATCCCGATACGCCGTTAGAAGACAGTGAGGCATCCCGCTTTGAGGGCATCATAGGAGACATATCGGCAGAAAAGGCAATCCCTCTCGTCTGCCGGGAAGCCTGCAACCACTTCGTCTCGGAATGCAGGAAGGCAGCCAAGGCGGAATTCGATTCGAAGCCCGCTCCATAGAAAACGTGATTTCGCTGGATACCGGTCTTCTTTTTCGCGACAATGAAGGCCGACCATGGAAAGCATCGACCAGCTCATTGAGAACAACGCCCGCTGGGCCGAACGCGTCAGGGAAACCGATCCGGAGTTTTTCACCCGTCTCGCCCAACAGCAGACTCCAAAATATTTTTGGATCGGCTGCTCGGACTCCCGCGTCCCGGCCAACCAGATCACCGGCCTCCCTCCCGGCGAAGTATTTGTCCACCGCAATGTGGCGAACGTGGTGCAGGAAACCGATTTCAATGTCCTCGCGGCGCTCCAATATGCGGTAGATGTTTTAAAAGTCAGTAACGTGATCGTCTGCGGCCACTACGGTTGCGGCGGAGTGCAGGCGGCTCTGGAAAACTTTCGTCACGGGATCATTGATAACTGGCTGGCTCCCATCCGCGCGCTTACTCGTGCGCACAAGGACGAACTCGCTGCGCTAGAAGACGCGGCGAAACTCGACCGACTTTGTGAATTGAACGTTCTTTCCCAAGCTCGCCACGTAGCCCGCACAACCATCGTGGAAGACGCATGGCTACGCGGCCAGGAACTGGCAATCCACTCCTGGATCTACCAGCTAGATCAAGGGATACTCACACCACTGCGGGATCCCATCACGTGTGCCGAAGGAATTGAAAAATGAAGAAGATTTTCGAAGCTGCTTTACCCGCGGGCGAGCATGCCAAACCTAAATAGTGCGGGTCGAAGTTCTCAGATGCATCCGTTTTCCCGCCGCATACCGCAGGATATCCGGATTCATGGATACCATGGCCATATCCCCACTTCCGAAAGCCTCTGGATCGAAGCAACCGAACTTGCATAGAGCTTGGACAGAAAAGATGAAGTGATTCTCACGACGGACATCATCATCGCCGCAAGCGCCCTCCGCGCCAGAGTCGCCATCCTCACATCCGACAAGCATTTCAGGCACGTCGAGTGATCGCCCCTCCCGCGGAATGGTTTTCCTGAACTTTCCGCGTTGCATCACTGCGGTCCTGAAACAAGTATGGCCACGTGGCAGATACAAAAAAACAGGGAAAAGTCCGCATTGCCATCGATCTCGGGGCAAGCAGCGGTCGTGTAATCGCCGGTGTAATGGAAAACGGAAAGCTTACGCTAACCGAGATCCATCGTTTCGAGAACCCTACCATTGAGCTGCCTTCCGGACTCTACTGGAACATCCTCGGCCTTTTCCACGAAATTACTACTGGCCTGAAGAAGGCGATTGAAACACACGGAGAAAACGTAGCATCGATTGCCATAGATACCTGGGGTTGCGATTTCGGACTCTTCGACAATTCCGGCGAACTCATCGGCCCTCCCCATCAATACCGGGATCCGCGCTTTGAGGGCATGGCTGAGAAAATGCACGGGATCATGTCTGAGGACGAAATCTTCAGTCTCACTGGAATCAAAACGAACTTTTACAACAGCGCCCTCCACCTCCTAGCCCTGAAATCCAAGGACAGAGTGGCGCTATCCCAAGCCACCACCCTGCTTTTCATTCCGGACATTCTCGCCTACTGGCTAACTGGCGTAAAGGCGGTGGAAAAAACCATCGCTTCCACCTCACAGCTTCTGGATGCGGAGACCGGCCAATGGTCTCAGCAAGTTATTACTGCTCTCGGCCTCCCGCTACGGATTTTTGGAAAAATCGTCCCGCCTGGCACAATTCTCGGCGAACTCCGTCCGGAACTGAAAAACGCTCTCGGACGCTGCGACATCCCCTTTGTTATCGCCCCCTGCCACGATACCGCATCCGCCGTCGCCGGCATCCCGCTTTCCGAATCAGAGCCGCTCTGGCTCTCCTCCGGAACCTGGTCAATCATGGGTGTGGAAATCAAACAACCCGTCCGCAGCTACGACGCGCTTTCTTACGGTTTCTGCAACGAACTGGGCATAGACAACTCCGTCCGTTTCCTCAAAAATATCGCCGGTCTCTGGCTCATCCAAGAATGCAAACGCCAATGGGAGCGCGACAGACTCAACCATTCCTTCGGCGAACTGACTACCATGGCCGCCGATGCAGAGCAGTTCATCGCCTTCATCGATCCCGATGACGAGGTCTTCGCTAGCCCCGGAAACATGCCGAAAAAGATCCAAAATTACTGCGATCGAACCGGACAAAAAGTCCCCTCCTCCATCGGCGAAATCCTCCGGGTCACCACCGATTCACTTGCCCTCAAATACAAGTTCGTGTTCGAGCGGATCAAAAAACTTACCAACCGCGACTACGCAAAACTCCATGCAGGCGGCGGCGGAATCCTAAACGAAGCCCTCTGCCAGGCAACCGCCAACGCCCTGGGCATCGAAGTCCAGGCCGGCCCTGTCGAGGCTACCTCTTGCGGCAACCTCGTCACCCAGATGATCGCCACCGGCGAACTCTCCGGATTTCCCGCAGCGCGCAAGCTGATCAGGGAGTCTTTCGAATCCAAAGCCTTCCTGCCCGAGGACACTGAAACCTGGACTGCCGCTTATGCGAAATTCCTCGCTGCGACCGGCCTAGAACCTTGAATGAGTGCGCACGATTCTTGTTCTCAGAACGCTTGTAATCCCGGGCGTTAAGGTTAAACACTCCTGTCCATGCAATTCATAGGAATCGAAATCGGAATCAACGGCACTCATGCCGTCGTGCTTGATCTTGATTCCGCGGAAATCCTTTCCGAGGCTTTCGTTTCACACACTTGGATCGATGGGCTCCCTCCCGGCTACCGCGAACAACACCCCACAACCTGGATCGAAAATACCGACAAAGTCGTGCGCGAATGCCTTGCGCACGCAAACGTCGATAAAAAACAGATCGCGGCAATCGGCGTCGCAGGGCCACAACGGGGACTCGTCGTCCTCGATGAGAAAAACCGTATCGTCCGCCCCACCAAACTCGCAGGCGACCTATCAGCCCGGAAACAGGAGGAGGAAATTTCACGGGCCTTCGGCGGTTCTCCAGGTCTTCTCGAACTGATAGGTCAATCCCCGGGGATTGATTCCGCCGCAGCCGAGTGCCTCTGGCTGAAACAACACGAACCCTATCACTACCAGCGCGTATCCACCCTACTCAGCGTCCAAGATTTTATCGCCTACTGGCTCACCGGTGAGTGCGCAACCGAGCCGGGAAGCGCTTCTACAACGGGCCTTTTCGACATCCGGCAGCGGAAGTGGTCGGGCGAAATTATCAATTTCATCGATCCCCAACTCGGAGACTTGCTCCCACCCATCAGTGCCTCGGATCAACCTCGTGGAACCCTGCGCTCCGATTTAGCAAAGAATTGGGGGATTTCCGAGCTAGTCCAAGTCGGTGCAGGAAGCGGATCCACCCAGCTAGCAACCCTCGCTGCAGGATGCGTCGGCAATGGCTCAGTAGCTCTCGAACTGGGATCGCGAGGCACTCTCGTTGGTGTCGGCACGGAACCCGTAATCGACCTGCGGGATGAAATCGTCCCGCTCTGCAGTGCCAGCGGATCCTGGATCGGAATGGCTAGCAGCCCAAACACCTCCCTAGCTCCCGAAGTCCTTAAACGTCACTACGGATGGTCGGCTGCGGATTTCGAGCGCATGGTCGCAAGTGTTTCTCCTGGCGCAGATGGCCTCCTACTCCTGCCCTACTTTGCACCCGAGTCCATCCCCCGCCTCCTCGAAGGCTGCGGCGTACTGCACGGGATCACCCCAGGAAATTTCACCCCCGCGCACCTCGCCCGCGCCACTGCGGAAGGTGTAGTTCTAGGCATGAGCTACGCAATGAGCCGCCTCCGCGAGATGGGCTTTGATCCCACAGAAATTCGTCTCCTCGGCACTGGATCCGGAAGCCCCGTAATGCGCCAGCTTCTCGCCGACGCCTTGGGAACGACCGTAGTCCCAGTCTATTCAAAACAGGGAGCAGCAGTCGGTGCAGCCATGCAGGCAGCAGTCGCCTTCTTCAAACAATGCGGCGAATCCCTCGACTTCGAGGATATCTGTAATTACCTCGTAGCGGGCAACGTCATAGAAAGATGCGAACCCAACCCTGAGAACCACGAACTCTACCAGGATCTCATGGCTCGTCAGCAATACCTCGTCGATACCCTACACCCTTCCGGTTTCCTCTAAGATGCCAGCTCCCAAGACCACAGAAATCCGAGGGACACGCACCTCTCTCATACTCGGCTATCTCGCGGGCAGACTGATGAAACTCTGGAGTCTGACGCTCCGCTACGACGTAAACTACCAGAAAGGTGTCGTCTGCCCAGACATTCACCCCGACCCTGTGATCTTCGCACTCTGGCACAACCGGATTTTCACCATGCCTCCCATCTGGCCACGCACCGGTGGAAAATCCCGTTCTAGCGTGGTTCTCACCAGTGCCAGCAAGGACGGCACCACACTCGCCACCGCCATGAAAATGTTCGGCCTAGGCGCAATCCGAGGCTCTTCCTCCCGCCGCGCCGTCTCCGCCCTCATCGGCATGAAAAAGGCGTTGCTTAAAGGTTTCGATGTTTGCGTTACTCCGGACGGCCCCAAAGGCCCCCGCTACGATGTCCAGCCCGGCGTAATCAAAATCGCCCAATCCACCAGCACTGACATCATCCCAATCCACATTCGTTACTCATCCGCGTGGCGTTTGAAAACTTGGGATCGCTTCGTAATCCCAAAACCTTTTAGCCGCGTCTCCGTCGTTTTCGATACACCAAGACGAATTGCTAAGAATATCAGCCCTGAAGAATTCGAGTCCGAAAGGATCGCCCTCCGCGACTGCCTCTTACTCGGCAGCGACGATGCCTGACGATACAGGAATGAGGATGGGCCACATCTCACGCACATCAACAGAACGCCGAGCGACTGCCCTCCGAATCATCTGTGCCCGATCAAACAGCACAACTCCTGCGGGGGGCACTCCCACCAATGCAGCGAAGCACAATCCGCCCCCCCCATCAGCAGGCGGCGTGACGGGCTTGTCCATCGTAGCTTTAGCGAAGGAGGCAACGGGGTTTGCTCACCCGGATGGGTTGTCTCCGATTTACCGAACTGCATCGACACTCAGTAGGCACCCTGCTGGGCTAAGCTCGTAAATGGAGCCCTCTGGGATTGACGTTTTGTTACATAAAAAATCCGTGCCAGGGAGAGGAAATCATTTTCGAAATTATTTTTATTTACTCGAAAGCCCACGAAAACAAATAGATTCGACTTCTTTTTAAAAATTTATTACGGAAAAGTTAAATTTTTATTGCCGGATGAATAAGTTTATGCAGAATACCGACTCATGAAGATGAAAACACGCCTCGCTTCTCTGTTGGTCATTCTAGCCACTACCGGTCCACTCCTTTCCGCGACCGAGACTGAACGCCTCCGCGCCCTCTGCGCCGAACAGGAACTCCAGATCGCACAGCTTGAGCTTAAAATCTCCCGCCTGAACGATTCTCCTCCTCCAAGCCGCGCAACTACCGCTGCCCGAAATTTAGAACCGATCGCCGAAGCTGAAGATAACACTTACACAGTGAAGTCCGGTGACAGCATCGAACGGATCGCCCGCAGGAACGGCACTTCTTCAAACGCTCTAGCAAAGCTTAATGGCCTAAAATCGAATGCAATCATTCATCCAGGCCAGAAGCTCAAAGTTCCCGGCAATAGCACCACTGCAGCAGCCCCTACTCAGGCGCGAGCATCCGCCGGCCGCACTCACAAAGTCACCTCAGGTGATACATTCTACGGAATCTCCCGCAAATACGGAGTTTCCCTGAACTCACTCATCGCAGCCAACCCGAGCGTCAACCACAAGGCTCTCCGAATCGGCCAGAACATCCGCATCGAATGTGCAGCGGCACCTGATCCGGTCGTATCCACGCCAGCCCGGAAGCCCGCCCCTTCGTTCGATCCAGCTCCGTCACTCCCGATTTCCAATGATCCAGCACCGATCGAAAAGCCTAAGACGATGACGAGCCCGATCAAGATCGAACAGGAAATCACCTACGGTCAGTTTGCAAAGAATCACAATACTACCACCATACGCCTTGATGAACTCAACGGCTTGGAACTCGACCCCTCCACTGTCCTGGCACAGGGATCCGAGCTGTACATACCCGCCCAGCCATAAGCGAAACAGTTCGGTTCTCCAGGAAGCCCCTGGAATAAAAAAATCCGCAGGAAGCCTCCCTTCCTGCGGATTTTTCGTGGGTAGATTTCGGGATCAGGGATGCAGCTCGACGGCCGGCACGTCCTCATCACTCTGCGCAGGTTTGTCGTCGGGTTTGGGCGGCCTTGTGCCTTCCAGAAATTCGAAGTGATCTAGCCCCTCAAAGAGACCTTCAAGACCTTTCCCTTTCGCATGGTAGAGCCTTGGGCGCGAGTGGAGCGAGCGCAGGACGCGGTCAGCATCAGCGGCGAGGACGGATATGTTCCTTCCTCGCACTGCGGCGATATCGTTTCCGTAGGTTCCGAAATAGAAGATACGTGATGAATCGATTCCCCAGCGATTCTGGAGATAACGCAGCGCCACATCCTTTCCGCTACGGATCGGGATCACATCGACATATGCTTTCGCAGTCACGATCACTTTCGCGGAAATTCCTTTTTTACGAAGGATTCGTTGCAGTGCTAGACGCCCGATCGCCCGCTTCGAATCCATCAGATAAGAAACTTTAAACCGGTGCTGGAACACTTCTTCTTGTGGCGACAGGCAGACGATCTCAGCAAAGGCTTCAACAACCGCCTCCCGGTTCCACCTGGTTCCAATCTGGTTCCTCCAAGGCTCGTCCAGAACACCGGTTTCCCCGTAGCGAATCTCCGCACCGAGCCCGGAAATAACAAATCCGGGCTCCGGCATCCCGCAGCGCTCGATTACCTCCCATGCCTCTTCAAAGGAAACTCCGGTAGCGATACCAAATCCTACTTGACTGTCGTCGAACAAATTTCTCCATTTAGCTACAAGTTCTTCGGGCTCTTTTTCGGTCCTCGGCAGAAGATCCATTACCACCCAGCGCTCGCGCTCCACCAGGGCACCACGCTTACTACTTCTTCTTACAACCGGCACTGGCGGCAGGACCTTGAAAACCTCTTCGAGATAACTGGAAACATGCGCCGCCCATGAGTAATTGATCCGCACCTCGCGGTGTCCGGTTTCGGAAAGTTTCTTCTGCTTCGCGGGATCGGAAAGGATCGCCTCGATGGCATCTCCCATTTCGGTATCGTTGCAGGGATCGACCAGTGTTCCGTTCTTGCAGTCGGCGATGATATCCTTGGGGCCGCCGTCTTGGGTGGCGACCAACGGTAGACCGGCCGCAGCCGCCTCCAGCAGAGTCAGGCCGAAAGGCTCGGTGAAAGCAGGGTTCACAAACACCCCGCCTCGCTCCGCGCACCAACGGTAGAGTCCCGCCACCTCGGGCGCCTTGTGGGTTTTCGGATACGCGATGGAACCGTAGAGATCTCCGTCGTCGATGGTCCGCAGCAGTTCCATCCAGACTTTTCGCGCAGGAGGCGGGAGCTTATCAAGCTTCTCACGGTTGCCTCCGATCACGATCAGATTCGCGTTTTCCCGCAGCCATTTGTTTCCGGAAAACGCCCGAACAAGACCCGGCAGATTCTTCCGCTCGTCGGCGCGGGCAATGGTGAACACCGGTGGTTTCGAGGGGTTTTCGAAAAATGGCGTGAGCTTCGCGTCGATCGCGGCCGCCATAGCGGGATCACCCGGTCCATCGAAACGGGACAGATCCACACCCGGCGGGATCACGCGCATCCTGTTTTCTGAGTGCTGATCATAGAGCGCATATTGCTCGTCCACTTCCTGCTGGGTACTCGTGCAAACTATACTTGCCGCATCCAAGCTAAGTTCTTCAGCTTCAATACGTGCCGCGAGATTATACCGTATTTCCATATCCACGGGTTCGACCCCACCTTCCACCAGGCGTTGGCGTTTCACCCGACCCAACGAGTGCCCGGTAAAGATAAACGGGCAACCAAGCACGGCGGCGATCTGCCTGCCGACATATCCGGCATCCGCATAGTGTGCGTGGATCACATCCGGCACGCGTTTCTCGCTGCGCAGATACGCCAGCGTCCCATCGATGAACGCGTCCAGATACCTCCAGACGATTTCCTTCCGCAGGTAGCGTTTTGGCCCTGCCTCGATGCGTATGATGTCCGAATTCTCGCTGAGGATCTCCCTCTTCTGCGCGTAGTCATCGGAAAGCTTGGAATCGATCACCTTCCGTGTCAGCAGGGAAACTTTCCGTATCCTTTCGTCTTTCGCCAGCGCTTTCACAAGCTCAAGAACGTAAAGGCACTGCCCCCCTGTATCCGGATCCCTGCCCAGCTCCATATGCTCGCCACGGATCAGCCCGTGGATGGAAATGTGAAGCATGTCCAACTTCCTCGGCTTCGCTTGGTTATTGTTCGCACTCATGATTTAAAAACTCCGTAATGTTTCAGCCCCTTGATGACACCCGCTGCGGCGAATCCGTCGCCCTTGTAAACTTTTTCAGCATCCACAACCTCTATAAGCTCAGGCTCCGCGTTTTTCGGAACGATCCCCCTAGCCCCCTCGATCAGGAACATCGCCGAGTCATTGCCCGTATCCCCGGCCACAACCATTTCATCAGCCCCGACGCCAAGATGCATGCACAGCCAGTTGATCGCGTTGGCCTTGTTCGCCTTCAGGGGAAGTATGTCCAGATCCCTTGCGGATGAGTAAACCACTTGGGCGGAAATCCCCTCTGCCGCCAGCGCCCCCCTCAAGGCTTCAATGTCCGCCTTGCTTCGGTCATGCCAAAACCAACTGCATTTCCAGTCGTGCTGTTGCTCCTGGGGTTGCTCCGCTATCCCCTCCAATGCCAGCATCAGCTCTTTAACCGCTGCACGATCCCATCCTTCATTGAGCGCCTGGGTGTAACCATCCATCAGGGCACCTTTGGAAACATCAAAAACCATCGTCCCCACTCCCGTGATGTAAAAGTTCGGCTCCGGCATTCCAGAAATCGAAATCATCCGCTTCGCATCCCCGTCCAACCTTCCGGTATTATAAACTAGATACGGCCGGTCTTTTCCTTCCGCCGCAAGCGTCCCCCATTCCTTGGCGAACTCCGCCGTCGAGGCATCATCACCAAGGAGCGTCCCATCCAGATCCGAGCAAAACAGCCGGACGTTCTTTTCTTCTGACATTTACCGGAAGTCTAACACCCACACCGCCCCTCTCAAGTGAATACACGAAAAGCCCACCTCACCCGCCGCAAGCCCTGGACTGCTACAGCCTGCTGTAGCTTTCCCCAATGCAGGCTGCTGCGAGGGGGACAACCCTTGGATTCATCGTGTTTCCACCGCACCAATGCCGTCCGGTCGCAGCAGAATTGCTTACCCCAAAGCTACAGCCCGCAGTAGCAAGCCTAGGGGGAAGTATTTCATTCCCCGTCTTTCCTAGCTATTTCATCATACCGGAAGCTCGCCACCGTCTTCACCCATGCCGGTGTGACAGCTTTCTTAAAGCGCAGAGCACTGCACCATTTCCAGTCCGATCCTTTTAAAACCAACCCATGGTGAACGGCGTTCTGGTGCACATAGTTCAGCCGGGCAAGGTAGCTTTCCTGATGGGTGAGATGCGTTTCCCGAAAGTTCTGCCAGAGCCTTGTCCTTCCCGACATGCCCTCCCTCCGGTTCAGCTCCTTCGTGGTAAAACTGTGAAGCTTCGTGACCGCAGAGCGCAAAGATGCAGCCTCCTCCCCATTGGTTTTACTCTTCGGAATATGAGCGATAAAATGATAATGATTCGATAGAACAGCCCATGCCTCTAGCTTCCAGTCACTGTCCGCGGCGATGGAGAAAAACGTATCTTGGAACCAGTCTTTCATGGAATCCTCTGCAAGGAGATGGCACCCGTCCGCCGCTCTGGCTGTGAGAAAATACACCCCCGCCCGGCCAAGCCTGTGCGGCGGCGCATGCGGCCAGTCTCGGGTGCCCTTCGCCAATCGCTACAAGTCCAAACTCTCTTCCATATCTTCTTATATAAAAAGTCGCCAGCGGATGTCGAGCGCAAGCTCCCTGGACTGCTACAGCCTGCTGTAGCGTTCCCCAATGCAGCCTACTACGAGGGGGGGCAACCCTTGGATTCATCGTGTTTCCACCGCGCCAATGCCGTCCGGTCGCAGCAGGCTGCCTGACCGAAAGCAACAGCAGGCTGTAGCAGTCCAAGGAAGAACCGCAGACTTCCCCCTATCACACCGGCCTGCACAGCACGAACGGCGAGACCACCAGCGCCTCGAACTCCGTCTTGTCCCCCTCCTTCTCCCACTGCTCCGCATGCAGCGCCACGATCTTTACGATATCCCCCGCCTTCAGCCACGCCTCCACGCGATCCTTGTGGTTTTCCGTGAAAGCACATCCCACCTCCGCCAGCTTCAGCACAGTATCCACGAAATATAGCACCCCGCTCTGGTAGTGCGGGCGAAGATACGTCCAGTCCACCGTCCCCGCGTAATTCGCGAGCTTCTCCTCGGTCGTGGAATTATCCTCGCCTAGCATCGTATATTTCAGCGGCTGTGGGTCGTTCGGATTCGGTGAAACCATGGAACACACCTACCCCGTCCCTCCCCGCC
>TARA_B110000037_G_scaffold41056_1_pt1 | contig 33139 bp, 34 predicted proteins | sample TARA_B110000037 | Tara Oceans TARA_B110000037 (sample SAMEA4397196) | marine metagenome | biome: Polar Biome; feature: [MIX] marine epipelagic wind mixed layer (ENVO:01000061); material: water (ENVO:00002006), including particulate matter (ENVO:01000060) such as... | depth 10-100 m | reverse complement strand
GTTCAATTGGCATGTTAAGGATTTAGGTATGAATCATAGATATATAAAGTCGCAAATAACGCCACATAATACGATTCGCCAATCGGTACGCTTTTCGCGTTCTTTTTTTTGGAGACATTTTATCCATTGCAAATCGGTTAATAGTGACTATTTCAAAGTTACTAAGTCTCCTATGATAACGGGATTTTAATTGGATTATTTTTGAGTCAGAATATCAAACCTTCACAGGATGTATAGCGTATGTTAGTGAAGGACATATTTTAAGAATTGTTTTAAATGTAAAAAAGAACTTGTTTGAGTTGTCTTAATAAAATTGATTTTACTCTTCAAACCAACTTGCATACATGCGATAATTTTTCGCAATTCGCATCACTTCACCTTTAAACATTTCGGTACTTAAATCCTTCACTTTTTTGGCCGGAATACCTGCCCAAATACTTCCGGATTGAACATGCGTGCCTTCTAAAAGCACAGCACCTGCAGCAATGATAGAGTTCTCGTCAATGACACAGTTGTCCATTACAATTGATCCCATTCCAATAAGGACATTGTTTGCCACTGTGCATCCATGTACCAGTGCATTATGTCCAACAGAAACGTTATTACCCAAGGTCGTTTTGGCTTTTTCGTAAGTGCAATGAATCACAGCGCCGTCTTGAATGTTAACATTATCGCCCATAGTAATTGTGTTTACATCTCCGCGAATAACGGCGTTAAACCATACTGAGCAGTTTTCACCCATATGGACATCCCCAACGATAGTAGCGTTCTCGGCCAACCAACACGTTACGGGTATTTTTGGTGTATTGTTTCTGCAAGATTTTATAAGTGCCATAAGTGGATTTTAATTGTGTGTTTACATCAGCATATTATCTTAATATATTTTCGGTAGCGGTGATTGATTCGAACGTTGTGTTCCCAACCTTTAACAACCCGTAATTGCCTTTTAAGGCGTTACAGCCAGGCAATATGACGGTAAATTAGTTTTTTACGGATGGCCTCAAGTTCTGCATTTTCAACGGGTGTTTCAGCAAATTCATTGGTAACATAACCGTTAATCATGGCGCCCCAACTCCGGCTAGAATTAACAATTCCACCCCAAATTTTTCTAGCTTCCCAAGTTCTATCATAAGCCGAGTTATTTTTATACCCCACATAGAATGCCACCGCAATGCCAATTAGTGTAAGCGGCACCCAGGGAATTTTTAACCACTCATATTGATGAAATGAATATAAGGTGACTATTAATGCTGAATAGGCGATAAAAATGATCACTGGAATCAGCGAAAATCGTGCAATATCTATGGGGTTGAATATTCGTTGTACGTACAGTTGCTGTTGGATTTATTTACGTGTGTATTTTAGATATAAGAAAGTGAATTCGAATACTAGTCGTTTGATTGAATAAAGTTAATTTAAAATCGGCTTTTGCCGTTTCGTAATAATATACTGTAAAATTATCATCTAAGACTTCCTCGGTTGCCGATTCTCCTAAAAAACGGTCAAATTCAGAATAATTATCGAGGTAGTTACGGCTTCTTAAAAAGACCTTAAATTCATTTAATACTATGGTATTTGGTACAATAAGTTCGGTGCTATCTGCAGGAAAGTAGAAATAATTATCCTCTTCCTCAGCGATAACTTCAACAGGCATTTTTGCAATTTCGTTTTCTAATATATCACTCGTTACACCTAAATAAATGTTCTTGAATTGTTTGTCCGGAAAATTCAAAAAAGCAGGGTAGGGATGTGCCGTGTTTTCTTGCATTTTGCTTGTGTTATTCTCTTGAATATCTGTCTTGTTATGATCACTGCAGGTATAGAAAACGAGGCTGGATATGCAGCAAAAAATAAGCGAGTAGTAGCGGGTAAAGTTCATTGAGAATGAAGGTATAAAAAAAACCGAGAATGGAATCAAAACTGGGCTGAAACATCAAACGTTATTTCACCTTATCTGCCGAATAATTAATTTTAATGGCATTAATATTCCGCAGTTCTTCTTTCACATCTGAAACGAGGCGCATTCCAACATCTGTATGCACTTTCAAGGAGGGAACAATATCAATTACAGTTCCTCTTTCACGTACTTTTTCTAGTTTCCATTCGGCGACAGCTTGTGCATTTGGAGCAAGGCGATCGTCTAATTGAATTCTCGGCTCTGTTCCAACGGTCGCATTTATTGGAAATCCAATATAAATAAAGTCTACGTCGTCTTTGTTTTCAAAGGGAACAGCTTGGGTAGCTTCTGGCTTTTTAACGTCAACTTTTAACTCCACTTCCTTCATTGTTGTTGCAACCATGAAGAAGAACAATAGCATAAATATAATATAGGGTAGTGCTGATGTATTTACACCAGGGATTCCCTTTTTTCCTCCTTTTCTAAACTTTTAAATATTCTATTTAATCTTATCTGCCGAGTAATTAATTTTAATGGCATTAATATCTCTTAATTCTTCCTTTACATCTGATACAAGGCGCATACCTACATCTTCGTGCACTTTCAATGAAGTTACGATTTTAACAACGGTTTTACCTTCACGTACTTTTTCTAGTTTCCATTCGCCCACTGCACGCGTGTTTGGTGCAAGTCGATCGTCTAATTGAATTCTTGGCTCTGTTCCCACAGCGGCATCTATTGGAAATCCAATATAAATAAAGTCTACGTCATCTTTATTTTCAATAGGGACAGCTTGGCTTGCTTCTGGCTTTAGAACCTCAACCTGCATATCCACTTCCTTCATTGTTGTCGCAACCATGAAGAAGAATAAAAGCATAAAGATAATATCAGGTAAAGCTGATGTGTTTACACCAGGAATTCCCTTTTTTCCTCCTTTTCTAAACTTTGACATAATTAGCGATCAATTTTTGATTCTATAATTCTTTCAGGAACTAAAACACGCAGTTTTGCAATATATTCCTGATCATCTGGATTTTGCTCCTTCAGTTCGAAATAATCAGGAAAACCTAATCTTTCGCACTCAAGCACGCGCAATTCATTTACAACTTGCTTTAATATGTTTTGTATCTCCATATACAATCCATAAGACGTTCCTCCTTGATTTTTCAACTGGATGATTGCCTGCTTATTCATTTCCTTGTATGATCCACCATCTATACTTTTACATAAGATCATTTTGGTTTCCCATTTGTTCTTTTCCGTTTTAAAGACAATGTTTTCCGGATCTTTTTCAAGTAAAACATTCAGCTTATTGATTTCAGTATTGCAAATGTTTACATCAACGTCAGTGTAATTTGGCATGTTTATATCTACATCCTTATTGACTTTGTTGATCGTGTAAAAATCAAGAACTATATCATAAAGTTCATCAATTTCAATCCATTTGTTTTCCACCAATAATTGGTCATTTGAGTTGGCCATAATTTCCAACACATTCCGCTTATTAATTTCAATATTAATATCTGGCGGATTCTCCAATTTAATTGGAAGTTGCCGACCAATGCCAGCATCAACCTCCATGGTAGTTGTAACCAAGAAGAAAATTAGTAGCAAGAAGGCAATGTCTGCCATTGATCCTGCATTAATTTCTCCAACTTCTCTTCTAGCCATAATTCAATTTATTTACTGAAATAACCAACTAAATTTCTAACTCCTTGAAATGCAATTGCAGCAATAGCAACAAACACTAATGTATAGGTTGTTTTAATTCCTAAACCACCCCACCATAGTGTGCCTTTTGTTGTGCCCTCAAGTTCCATAATTTTACCTGATGTCTCTACATTGATAAAAGCAATGCTGAGCAATACTAATAATCCGAAAACTGCAATCCCAATTGCCGTTGGGATAAAACGTTTTGGATTTGTAGCAATTGCGTAAACTGTGAATATGGCAATTGCACCAATAGCAATGTAAAGAATCCACATTGAAAATGACACAACATTGGATACTGCACTTCTATCAGCTATATCTTGTTCTGTTAAAGGATCCAGCTCCTTACTATAACCCATTGCTAAAAATGCAAGGATAACTCCGATTATAATGATAACCGCAACACCAAATTTTAAAATGAGTGATGTTATTTTACTGTCCATAATTATCTATATTTTTTGTGATAAACTAAGTGAATTTAATTGCTTTAAAGCAATTTACTCTGCCACTTTGTGTTTGATCAAAATATCAACCAATGAAATTGAAGCATCTTCCATATCACTTACTAAACTATCGATTTTCGCCAAAAGATAATTGTAAAAGATTTGTAGAATGATTGCTACAATCAAACCGAATACAGTTGTTAATAATGCTACCTTAATACCACCCGCAACTACTGCTGCTGAAATGGCTCCTGCATTCTCAATCGCATCAAATGCATCAATCATACCGATTACTGTTCCCATGAACCCTAACATTGGAGCCAAGGCAATGAATAATCCAATCCAAGACATTCCTTTTTCCATCAATCCCATTTGAACACCTCCGTATGAAACGACTGATTTTTCAACCATTTCAATTCCTTCTTCAGATCGGTCTAAGCCTTGATAGAATATGGATGCGACGGGTCCCCGTGTATTTCGGCAAACTTCTTTTGCTGCGTCAACACCTCCTGAAGCTAGAGCATCTTCAATGCTTTCTAATAACTTCTTAGTATTAGTTGTTGCTAAGTTTAGGTATACAATACGCTCGATAATTAAGGCTAAACCTAAAATCAAACATAAAAGTACAATACCCATAAATCCAGCTCCACCTTCAATGAAACGTGTTTTCAACTCAGTAGAAAGAACAAATCCTTCTTCTTTGTCGTCGCCACCTGTTGCTGATGTATCCTTATCATCACCTGATGTGTTAAGCGGTGGTGGTGCAATATCTTGTAAAGAGTCTACTGCCATAGAATCTACTGCTTCAATTATATCTTCAACTGCCTCATCCTGAGCAAATACTGATGTTGATGTTCCAAAGGTTATAAAACCTGCAAAAGCGACTAATGCTAATACTTTTTTCATTGTTATTTGTTTAATAAAATTTATTTAAAAGTTGTGCTTCTTTTTTCGTTTACCAAAGCAAGTTGCTAAAGTACAAAAATTTATAATTTAATTTAATTCAGTCCAATATTTTTGGCAAAATCCTCCATTTAATTCCAATAGTAGGGTTTTGCTTGCTATTATTTAACGTTTTGTTAATCTACGATTCTGTGTAGGTCAATTCTCCACACAAATTTATGGATAGTCGCCTCTTCTTTTCATCCAGACTGATATCTTCTCCTAAAACAAACATCATTTTAGTTAAAGCGGCCTCGGTTGTCATATCTGCTCCACCAATTACACCAGCTTTTGAAAAGATTTGGCTGGCTTCGTATTTTCCGTAATCGACTTTTCCTGTTACGCATTGTGTCACATTTAGCACAACACCGCCACTTGTTATGTAGTTCGTGAGTAATTTTTCAAATGCCGGATTTGAAAATGAATTTCCTGCGCCAAAACTTTCAATAAGCACTCCTTTTGTTTGATTGATATCAAATAATGGAGCTATTGACCCAATTGGCATTCCTGGAAACAACTTCACCAAAGCTAAATCGGTGCAAAAGTTCGTTTTTAATTCAAGCGCTGGCAATTTTGATCGAAACAGTGCTTCGCTATTAAATGCGATATACACTCCTGCTTCTGCCAAATTGCGATAATTTGCGCTGTCAAATGCTTCGAAATTTTCTGCGCTTATTTTTTGTGATCGATTTCCTCTGTAAAGTGAGTATTCAAAATAAAGGGCTACTTCTTGCACTATTGATTCTCCATTTGCATCCAACATGCCAGCAATTTCTATTGCTGTAATAATGTTTTCCTTCCCGTCTGTTCTAATTTGACCAATAGGAAGTTGAGAACCAGTTAAAATTACTGGTTTCTTGAGTCCTTGGAGCATAAAACTTAAGGCTGAGGCCGAATAGGCCATGGTGTCAGAACCGTGCAAAACGACAAAACCGTCGTAGTTAACATACTTGTCAAAGATCGTGGTTGCAATCTCCGCCCAAATAGAAGGACTCATCTCAGACGAATCTATAGGTTCGTCCATTGAATAAGCTTCCAATTCATAATCAAACTGTTTTAACTCCGGCACACTATTATATAAGTGTTCAAAGTCAAAAGGTTTTAAGGCTCCGGTTTCAGGATCGTTTATCATTCCGATCGTTCCGCCAGTATAAATGATTAGAACCTTTGGGTTTCGCATTACAAAAACAAATTAACAATTAATTAAATAAAAAGTACTGACAAATTGAGTTAACGGCTACTATCATTTATTTTACCGTTGAGAAGAGTTCAAGTGCATTCTTACTTGTAACCTCTGCTATGGTTTCGATAGAGGTGTTTTTTACCTCGGCTAACTTACTTGCTATTCGTGTTAAGTATTCACTTTCGTTTCGTTTTCCTCGAAAAGGTGTTGGTGCGAGGTAAGGTGAATCGGTCTCTAAAATTAATTGATTCAAATCAATTTCAGCAATAACTTTGTCTAATCCGCTATTTTTAAAGGTTAAAACACCACCTAATCCAAGCATAAAACCTCCATAGTTGATAATGTGTTGGGCTTGTTCAACGGTTCCTGTAAAGCAATGAAAAACTCCTGTCAGGTTTTCGTCATTAAGTCGATCAATTATTGCCAATGTCTCATCAAACGCGTCGCGAACATGAATCGCAATGGGTAATTTTTTTTCTTTTGCCCACTCAATTTGTCGCGCAAATGCCGCTTCTTGAATTTTTAAAGTAGACTTGTCCCAGTATAGATCAAGTCCAATCTCTCCTACCGCACAGTATTCGTTTTGATCGAGGTTACTTTTAATTTCCGCCAAATCTGCTTCCCAATTTTCGGTAACTGAACAAGGGTGCAATCCCATCATTGCAAAACAATTATTTGGAAATGCTTGCACTAAATCATGCATTGGACCAATCGATTCTAAATCGATATTGGGTAAAAGCATCTTTGTAACACCAGCAGCAATAGCTCGCTCTACTACAATAGTTCGGTCTTCGTCAAATTGTTCCGTAAATAAATGGGTGTGCGTATCAATGAAATTCATGATGGTAAAGATAATGGGCAATTATCAATTAAGTTTGATGTGATCAGATGTATTTTATCATTACACTAAATCATTACAAGGGAAAAACTTAAGACTCTCCCTCAAAACTCTATTCTGTTATCTAATGCCAATCAGGGCAAGTGTCGCAACCATTTTTTGTTTTGAGATAGAAAAGCACCCCTCCGAGTAACTCCCATTGGCCATAGACAAATTTTTGTTTCGCGAATAAATCATCCACAGGTGCGGTTCTATTTTTTGGCAAATGTATAAAGCCTCCCGACCAGTTTGAAGCTAAAAAGAAACGGTTAAAAAAGTCAAATCTAACACCGCTATGCGCAGAAAAACCATAACCGGATAATCCAAAGTTAGTGTGATAAATTTCGCCGTCCCAATTAAAATCAGTCTGTGTAACAACAGGGCCGAGTCCGAATCCTGCACGGCGTTGGATCGCAAATTTACGATCATTCGTTTTGAATAGTGGTGCGGTGTTACTGAGTTGAAAAGAGATATAATTTAAACCATTGGTATTTTCATAGTGTAAATCATCATATCGAATTGGAATTAAACCATCCTCGTCTGTATATTCTCCAATAAGTTGACTTGTAGTGGTTGTGCCCGCATCACCATTTATATAGAGGTTTTGATTCTTCTTCATGACATATTTCATGTGATCATATCCGATAGAAATGTCCCAACGGAATTTATAGTACCAGCCTACACGAATATTGAACTGCGGAACACTTATGGTGGCAGGATTAATATAGGTAGCAAACTCACGAGAAGGTCGATCCGAAGCCGCTAACTTTTTTACTGTGAAATCATATTCTGGGCCATAAAAATTAACGTTGCTCTTGGAGTAAATCGAACGATTATATCCCCAGTAGACATACATAGTGTTTTTTTGTGTCCCAAATTTTTTCTTGAACGAATAATTTTGCCCAAATCCTTTTGAACTCACTAGCATTAAAATGCAAAGAGATATGAGTGATAAAAATGACTTCATATTGCTATTATAAATCAATTTGAAAGATTCCGTTACCAAAATTACGAAAATGTACACAGGTTTGTTAATTATTCGAGATATGAATTGCACAGGATATTGTTCGTTTTTAAATAATTGATTAATTTTAGAAGTTCAACTCCTCTTTCTAAACCCTTTTAACTAAAAGTCAAAAACTTGACTTTATATATCATGTTATGGCAGATCATATTGAATTGGGAAAAGAGGGTGAAATTATTGCCGTTGACTACCTCCAAAAAAAAGGATTTCAAATATTGGCGCGTAATTTCCGTTTCAAGCGGGCTGAGGTGGATATTATTTTTTTTAAAAATGACCTTTTAAGAATTGTTGAAGTAAAAACGAGGCAAAGTCATTACTTAGCAGGCCCTGAAATTACAGTAACAAAGAAAAAACAACGGGCTATTGTAAAGGTCGCAAACGCCTACATTGAAGACAACACCTTTATTGGTGAAACGCAATTTGATATCATTTCAATAGTTCTGAATAAAAACGGGCTGTCAATTGAGCATTTAGAGGATGCTTTTATCCTGTACTTTAAAAACACTTTATAAAATACGTAATTCACAGGCAGCTTCTAAACCGATTTAGTTAGCAACTAAACGTTTTAGATTGTATTTTGGCACAGAATTTGGACAAATGGGGAAAAGCATTTAACAATTCCCATATGGTTAGAACATTACTCATTGCATTTATTCTTGGTCTTTCTTTTAACTCTTTTTCAATGCGGAAGAAAAAGCAGTTAGCATTAATTGAATCCTGTAAAATTCTTTCAGAAAAACGCTCAGTTTTTGCAGGAACTTCTATGCCCTTTACTATGTCATTCGCTTTGGAAACAGGAGAGGTGGTATATTCAAACAAAGGAGCTCGCTTTGGTTTTAGAGATTTAATATTTCAATATTCGGCTCGGGAAAAAGAAAGTGGTGCGACAAAAGAAAAATGACTTTGGGCTCATATTATAATGCATTAAATGACCCCTATATTCACATCAACGCCCAAATGATCGAAAAACCGGAAATTTCTTATTCCAGATCCATTCCAATACATTTGTAGAAGATTGATCATTCGTCCATATAAAAAGAGGGCTACAAAGACAAAAACAAAAAAAATGCCGCGTAAGTATTAAACGGAACAATTTTTGATGCATTATTGTGTTAGAAAACAGAAATGGTGAAGCAATTTTTCATAATCCTTAGTTTAAGCTTTTTAAGCATGTCCCTTATTCGGCCGGGACAATTGCGGAAAATTGTCAGCTGTAGTGTTGAATTTGGTCCATCTGAAATTTATCCAGGAAATGTGGTTGAGATGACTATCAATACCAAAATGAAGGATTCGTCTGTGATTAATTCGAATGAATCTAACGTCACCATTAATTTCGCAGATTATATTTTTGAGTTAGAAGGAGGTGCCGTGGTACATGAAAAAACGCGGACTAAAATGCTGATTAAAATTGCAGACGATGCGTATGACGATCCTTTTGTGAATCTTACCATTCGTCTAAGACGCAAAAAATCAATTCAATGGCAAAGGAAATTGCCCATTTTATATGATGTAAGGCAAAAGGTAGTTTTTCGTGGCTCAAATGGGTACGACCCTCGCGCGAATAGTGCCAACGGGTATAAGAAAATTCCAATTTCAAAACGAATCAATCTTGAATTTATAGACAACACACAAACACTTACAAACAACAGCGATCCTGCAATTGTTGGAGGAGATGGACCCGACTTAGATGTGTATATTTCAATCGTACCGTCAAAAGAACGGGGTAAATTTCTTAAAGTTGAAATCCGAAGTGAAGATGGCATTCTATTAGAAAAGTATTTGAAAGTAGGAGTAGGTTGGATTGAAATTCAAACCCAAGGCGGTAAAGGCGGTATTAGCAAATACGGCGGTAAAGGCGGAAAAGGGGGTGATGTTACTGTTTTTATTACAAAGGAGGCACGCCCTTATTTTGATCAAATTTTTATAGAAAACTTCGGAGGTGAAGGTGGCGAATTATGGCGTCCGAGAATTGATGGACAGCAACAAGGTCCTTTTGGAGATAATGGAGAAGTCACCATTTTGTACTGGGAGAAATAGGCACACAATCCAATTAAATAGCTACAAGCTTATGCGCTCAGTTAATAGTTATTTCACGGATTTATTTACAGAATACCCAACTTATTTCAGCATTCTCACGTGATATGGTTAAGAACCTAATCCTATGATTCGTTTTGTCTTTAGTTTATTTGCTTTTTCGGCGCTTTGTTTTCAATTCGTTACAGCTCAATCATTTGAGTGGGCTTATGTTGGCGAGGCTTCGGAATCCTCTTTAGTTCATGATGTAATAGCAATGCATAACTATGTTTCAGAACGGGCTCTGGATAATGAAGGCAATATAATTCGAGTTGGAATTTACAAGGGAACTAAAGATTTCGATCCCGGTCAGGATGAATATCTCTTAACTGACCCAAGTCTATTTGGTTTTTCTGGATTCATTCAAAAAATAGATCCTGATGGCAACCTTATTTGGGCTAAATCCATGGGCATTTCTGAGTGTTCTAGAGCACATCAGGTCGCATTAGACACGGATGGAAATATATTTGTTTATGGCGAATTTAAAGACTCTGTAGATGCTGATCCAGGAATTGGAGAATTTATGCTGTATTCGCCAAATATAAATAGCCAACTTTTTATTTTGAAATTGGATAGCGAAGGGGATTTTGTTTAGGCAAAAAGTTTAGATGGTGCTGCTACAGACACAAGGAGTATGAAGTTGGACCTATCGGGAGATATAGTTTTTACAGGCACATTTACAGATTCAATCGATTGTGATCCAGGTCCTGGTGAGTTCTATCTTGGTTTAGATGTGCCTGATGAAGTTTATACTAGGAGATTTGTTGCCAAATGGAGTAATGATGGGGAACTAATATGGGCGAAAATATTGGCATATACGCCAGCATTTGAACTTTCGTATGATTGCAGCGATTTGGATAATTTGGGGAATATCTATTTGGTAGGGTTTTTCTTCGGAACCCATGATTTTGGCCACGGAGTAGGGGTTTATGAATTGGTTTCAAATGGAGGTTTTGCAGGGTTTATACAAAAGTTAGATGCTGATGGTAATTTCATATCCGCGCAAATGTTTCGGGGGGATACAGAAGGTGCTATTTATGCTGCCGGAACTTTTTTCGGTAAGGCAGATTTTAATCCTGGTGATGGCGAATTAGAGCTTGTTTAAAGGCTTGATGCGTATTTTTTCTCCCCTTATTTAGTCAAGCTTTCCGAATGTGATATTATTCCATATACGGCAGTCGATACTGTAAATGCTTGTTGCGAATATTATTGGGAAGCTTCGAATGTGACCTATACTAGCTCTGGCACCTACATTGCCGAGGTTGATAGCGATTCTGGCTGCGATTCACTAATAGCAATTAACGTTAACATTACAATTCCATTTTTCATTCTTGCAATATTTCTAGATGAGACTACATTAACTGCACCTATGGATGATGTGGCCTATCAGTGGGTGGATTGCAATGATGATTATGCACCTATTGACGGAGCAACTGATCAATCTTTTAATATTGTCACTGAAGGCAGTTATGCAGTCGTACTCGATAATGGTATTTGTACCGATACTTCTGCCTGTTATGTCTATTCTGTTTCATCTTTGTCAGTAGTAAGCACTCAGAATCTCCAACTATTTCCTAATCCAACTGAGGGAGAATTGCATATTATGCTAATTACAATTGCGTCGCATGCGTCAGTTATTATTTGGTCAATTTCGGGTCAACAAATTGCGAAGTACAACTTTGAAAATGAAAAGGACTTAGCGTTTGATTTTGATGCGGCACCAGGTCCATATATTGCAGAAGTTAAAATAGGAAATGATGCATCTGTATTTTTGCAATTTGTCAATAAATAGGCTTTCTTAAGATTTGATTAATTTTTATCGGAAGTCTCGTTTTTTAATCGATCACTCAAAATCGACGACTCCAAGTGAATAATATGGCAAAATGTGCACAAAAATTCCCTATTTTTGCAAGTTCTAATTATTGAAATTGAAATGAGTCAGAAATATCCTGTATATCCGGGGCTTAATTTGCCTAACGTAGCCGAGAAAGTATTGAAAAACTGGGAAGAAAATCGCATTTTTCAAAAGAGTATTGATACACGTGAAGGAAATCCACCCTTTATTTTTACAGAGGGTCCGCCCTCTGCGAATGGAATGCCAGGTATTCACCACGTCATGGCGCGTTCAATTAAGGACATTTTTTGCCGCTATAAAACCCTTAAAGGTTTTCAAGTAAAACGCAAAGCCGGGTGGGATACGCACGGACTGCCTGTGGAATTGAAAGTGGAGAAAGAATTAGGTATTACTAAAGAGGATATTGGAACAAAAATATCCATTGAGGATTATAATAAAGCATGTCGTGAATCGGTAATGCGTTATACGGATGAGTGGAATAAACTCACCGAAAAAATGGGCTATTGGGTAGACATGGACGATCCGTATATTACTTATGAAAGTAAGTATATGGAGTCGGTTTGGTGGCTTTTAGGTCAAATTTATAATAAGGATTTGATGTATAAAGGTTACACGATTCAGCCCTATTCACCAAAAGCCGGAACAGGACTAAGTTCGCACGAGATTAATCAACCTGGCGCTTATCAGGATGTAAAAGACACGACTTGTGTAGCTCAGTTTAAATTAAAAACGGGTGAAACTGTTCCGTTTGACAATGCAAATTTAGAGCATGTATATTTCTTGGCTTGGACTACGACTCCTTGGACCTTGCCTTCGAATACGGCGCTAACTGTTGGACCAAATATTGACTATGTATTGGTCAAATCTTGGAACCAATATACGCACGAACCAGTGGAGGTTATATTAGCCAAAAATTTGGTTGGAAAGCAGTTTACAAAAAAATATATGGCGGTTGAATCTGCAGATGAATTGGTTTATACCAAAGGCGATAAAAAAATCCCTTTTCAAATCATTGGCGAATGTAAAGGAGCAGATTTAGAAGGCATCAAATACGAGCAATTATTAGATTATTGCCAACCTTATGAGGATGCAGATAAAGCATTTATTGTCATTCCTGGAGATTTTGTAACAACAGAAGATGGAACCGGAATAGTGCACACAGCTCCTACTTTTGGAGCAGATGATATGCAAGTTGCAAAAGCAGCCGGTGTTGCGCCTCTATTGATTTTAGACGAGAATGAAAATCCAGTTCCTCTAGTTGATTTACGAGGACGTTTTAGAGCTGAGGTTGCCGATCCTATTTTTGGTTTAGGTGGTGAATATGTAAAAGCAGAATATTTAGAGCCCGGTGAAGACGCGGCAGAATTAGCCATCCAGCGTGAAAATCTAAAAGATATAATTGCCGATTTGAAAGTATATATGAGTGTGGATGATCGAATCACACTCAAGCTTAAAATTGAGAATAAAGCATTTAAAATTGAAAAATACGAACACTCCTATCCGCATTGTTGGAGAACTGATAAACCAATCTTGTATTACCCTTTAGATTCATGGTTTATTAAAGTTACTGATAAGCGCGAACGCCTAGTGGAGTTAAATAAAACAATTAATTGGCAGCCTAAATCTACTGGTGAAGGTCGCTTTGGAAATTGGTTGGCATCAGCAAATGATTGGAACCTTTCAAGGTCTCGTTATTGGGGAATTCCAATTCCAGTTTGGACCTCTGAAGATGGAACAGAACAAATCTGTATTTCATCTATTGAAGAATTACAAACAGAAGCTCAAAAAGCAGTTGATGCTGGAATTATGGATGCAAATCCATTAGCTGATTTTGTTGCAGGCGACATGTCTGATGACAATTATAATCAAGTTGATTTGCATAAAAATTATGTGGATCAAATCATCTTGGTATCTCCTACAGGAAAACCAATGCAGCGTGAGGCTGATTTGATTGATGTTTGGTTTGATTCAGGTTCTGTTCCTTATGCACAACACCATTATCCGTTTGAAAATAAAGAATTAATTGATGACCGTAAAGGTTTTCCGTCTGACTTTATTGCAGAAGGAGTTGATCAAACACGGGGTTGGTTTTATACGCAACACGTTATTGCAGCATTAGTATTTGATTCTGTTGCCTATAAAAACGTCATGTCTAATGGATTAGTCCAAGACAAGAACGGCCATAAAATGGCAAAGAGTAAAGGTAATGCGGTTGAGCCATTTGGGACTTTGGCGAAATACGGGGCTGACGCCACACGTTGGTATATGGTTACCAATGCACAACCTTGGGACAATTTAAAGTTTGATGAAGAGGGAATTACTGAAGTACAACGTAAATTCTTTGGCACATTATACAATACCTATTCATTCTTTGGATTATATGCAAGTATTGATAATTTCTCGTACTCTGAGCCAGAAATGGCAATCAATGATCGTCCAGAAATTGACCGTTGGATCCTTTCAAAGTTAAGCACTTTAATTGGTTCAGTAGATGGATCGTTTGAAGCTTATGAGCCTACCAAAGCAGGACGATTAATACAAGCTTTTGTCAATGACGAATTGTCCAATTGGTACGTGCGCTTATGCCGCCGTCGTTTTTGGAAAGGAGATTATACAGCGGATAAAATTTCTGCGTATCAAACCTTATATAGATGTTTGGAAACGGTCGCAATTTTAGGCTCACCAATAGCTCCGTTTTTCTGCGATCAATTATTTCAAGATTTGAATATTGTTTCAAAAAGACATGAATTAGAGTCGGTTCACTTAGCGAATTTCCCAACGGTGAATGAAGCAGAAATTGATTTGTATTTAGAAGAGAAAATGGGCATTGCTCAAAAAGTTTCTTCTATGGTATTGAGTTTAAGACAGGGCGCCAAATTAAAAGTGCGTCAACCATTGCAAAAAATTATGGTGCCTATTTTAGATGCTGATTTTGCAAGACGACTAGAAGATGTGAAACACATTATACTTTCTGAAACCAATATCAAGGAAATTGATATGTTGGAAGATACGGAGGGTGTTTTGGTTAAAAAGATTAAGCCGAATTTTAAAACAATCGGCCCTAAATATGGCAAACAAATGAAAGCGATTGCTGGCATGGTTGGTCAATGGACGGGTACAGATATTTCAGAACTAGAAGCGAACGGCGGATGGAAAGGCGAAATTAATAGCGATTCAATTGAATTAGATTTAGCAGATTTTGATATTGTAACAGATGATATTCCAGGGTGGTTAGTGGCGTCAGAAGGGCGAATGACCGTTGCATTGGACATTACATTAAATGACGAACTTAAAAGTGAGGGAATTGCAAGAGAGTTGGTTAGTCGTATTCAGAACTACCGTAAGGAATCGGGCTTAGAAGTAATGGACCGCATACAGTTAACATTTGACACGAATGAAATTGTAAAAGCAGCTATTGAAACCAATCAAGAATATATTAAAACTGAGGTTTTAGCTGAGGGTATTGGATTTGATTCTTTAGAAGCTAGCAATCACTTATTGGCCGATTTGGAAGAAGGCGATACGGTGATTGGATTGGTAAAGGTTTAGAGAGAAATAGCTCATTATCAAGAATTAATTTTGGTTTTTTGGGAAAAATTAGTCGCAGAATAATTTAATAGTGTGATCTCATTTTCATCAAATAAACCAGAATTCAAAGTTGGGGAAATCCATGAGTGTATGATCAGCAGGGAAAAGTTCGGTTGGACATTATTTCACAATCAGAAATATTTCATTTATACTGCTGATTGTGCTACTCCTATATTGTGTAGTGATAGTATTTGCAACTTCAAAAAAAGAAAATAAATGGAAAAAAAGGCAGCTCTTATTTTTGTGTTATTCTTTTTTTTAGCTTTTAGTTATGGACAAGTCCAAAAAGATAGTTTAACTATTTATGGAACATATTCTGTGGCACTTAATTTTGATGATTTTATTAAACAACTGGATCAACTATCAGAAATTGGTTGAAATTAAAAGATAATTTCTTCTTCAAAAAAATGATTAAAACAATGACTTAATATTTTTTTAAATAAAACTTTAATGCGGTACTTCAGCTAAAATAAGAATTCAGTTCCATTTTAGCTGAAGTACCACAACGCAAAACAAAACTATCTTTGTAATTATGAGTAATTCACGCAAAAAATTAAAACTGGATGAATTGGGCCGAATTACGGTAGATGAATTCAAGGAAGCTCAGAAAACTCCCCTCATTATTGTTTTAGATAATATTCGCAGTTTAAATAATATAGGTTCTGTCTTCAGAACGTCAGATGCATTTCGAATAGAGAAGGTTTACCTCTGTGGAATTACTGCACAGCCTCCTCACCGCGACATTCATAAAACGGCGCTTGGAGCAACAGAGTCGGTGGATTGGGAATATGTAGAAGATACAACTGATTTAGTTTTGCGCTTAAACGAAGATGGTGTCGATACCTATGCGATTGAGCAAGCCGAGGACAGCATCAAACTCAATGATTTTAATCCAACGCTAGGAAAGAAAACCGCAATTGTGATGGGGAATGAGGTAGAAGGTGTGCAACAAGAGGTGATTTATGCGTGTAAAGGCGTAATTGAAATTCCGCAAATTGGAACCAAACATTCTTTAAATATATCAGTTTGCACTGGTGTTGTAGTTTGGGATTTGTTTAGTAAAATTTAAGCATGAAGGCAATACTAATTGGAGCAACAGGATTAATAGGACGCGCATTATTGCATGAGCTATTACAAGACGATGCTTATTCAGAAATAAAAGTGCTTACCCGAAGAGCAACAGGAGTTGAACATGCCAAACTAACTGAAGAACTCATTAATTTCGATCAAATAAAATCTAGTATTATTGTACTAAAAGCTGATGTGTTATTCTCAACCTTAGGGACGACAATTAAAACCGCCGGAACAAAAGAAAGGCAGTGGGAAATTGACTTTGACATGCAGTTTAATACCGCTGAGTTGGCAAGTAAAGCTGGAACTAAAAAGCTTGTATTGCTGTCATCAGCCGGAGCAAATTCAAAATCCAATGTTTTTTATTCTCGCATGAAAGGGGAATTAGACGAAGCCGCAAAAGCCCTTGATTTTGAGCATGTCAGTATCATTCGCCCTTCAATGTTGGCTGGCAAGCGTGAAGAATTTCGTTGGGTTGAAAAAATATTCACGCCAATTATGTACGCTTTTTCTTGGGTGCCTGGCATTCGAAAATACCGCCCAATAAAAGATGTGATTGTTGCAAAAGCCATGATCAACGCTTCAAAAGGGCAAGAAAAAAAATATGCGATTTACGAATTGCAAGGCGTTTTTGATCTCGCAAAATAATTGCGATTCTCTTTCTTCTAGATCTTCCATTGATAAAAACGGAGTATCGGCATTATACTCTTAATTTCATTTCGGTTGTAACCAACTCCTAATGCTAGACCCGCTGCAACACCCCAGCCATACATATCTCAAAAGTTTGTAAAAATTATTGTCTACAAAAGTCAATCATGGCTTTCATATCATCTTGAAAATGTGGATAGATGTACATGTTATTGTCAATTTCAAATTCAGAGCTTTCTCCAAATCCACGATAGTCGTAGGTCACAACTTTATATCCCATATTGTGAATCTTTCAGCCGCAGGGAAATACCAAGCTTTTAATTTTGCGCCATCTGACGTTTCAACGGAATAGGCTTCATACTTCATGTTGTATTTATCAGGCAACTGTTTGTAGGTGCGAGACGGATTTAAAGCAAACGTAGATGACATTCCTAAAAATGTCAATAAGAGTAGGGTAAACAATGGTTTATAATTCATAGTATAAATGTTAGTTGATGTAAAGTATTGAAATTTAGTTAATTTCAATATATAATAAGGGATTCATCTTTTTTTTGATTCTGTTTGAGCAGCTTAAGGCAATCGTCGTACCAATTTGAAAATGCAGGACGGAGTGGGCAACAGTCATTGGTCGAATTCGGATTACTGTTAAGACCAAATTTTCAAAATTCCAAACATCAAAAGTATCGAATCATCAGATCATTAAAAAACAGCCAACCTAAACCAATCCACCCAAATCAATGTCCACCAAATTGGGAACGGTAACTTTCAAACTAGGCGTACGTTCCATTTCACGTTTTATAGCAAAAATAGCGCCCTCATTCCTAGCCCAGCTTCGACGAGCAATTCCATTATTCACATCCCAATGCAACATCATTTTTAAACGACGATCTGAATCTTCACTACCATCTAGCAACATTCCAAATCCACCATTTATAACCTCACCCCAGCCAACGCCACCACCATTGTGTATTGAAATCCATGTTGCTCCGCGGAAACCATCTCCAATTACATTATGAATTGCCATATCGGCAGTGAATTTTGATCCGTCATAAATGTTAGACGTTTCACGATAAGGTGAATCCGTCCCAGATACATCATGATGATCTCGGCCTAAAACAACAGGTCCAATTTTACCGGCTTTAATTGCGTTATTGAATGCTTCTGCAATTTTTATGCGTCCTTCTGCGTCAGCATATAAAATACGGGCTTGAGAACCTACCACTAGTTTATTTTCCTGGGCGCCTTTAATCCATTGAATATTATCAGCCATTTGCTGCTGAATTTCAGCGGGTGAATTATTTTTAATTTCTTCCAAAACATCACATGCAATTTTATCAGTTATGGCTAAATCTTTAGGTTTTTCTGAAACACAAACCCATCTAAACGGTCCAAATCCATAATCGAAACACATGGGTCCCACAATGTCCTGTACGTATGAAGGATATTTAAAATCAATTCCATTTTCCGCCATTATATCTGCTCCAGCACGGCTTGCTTCCAATAAAAAAGCATTGCCATAGTCGAAGAAGTAGGTTCCTTTTGCGGTATGTTTGTCAACTGCAGCTGCATGTTTACGCAATGTGGCTTGAATTTTTTCTTTGAACAAATCAGGTTGATTCGCCATCATTTCATTCGACTCTTCAAAAGTCAACCCTACGGGATAATAGCCTCCAGCCCATGGGTTGTGTAATGAGGTTTGGTCAGATCCCAATTCAACAAAAATCTCTTCCTGATCAAATTTTTCCCAAACATCAACCACGTTGCCCTGATAGGCGATTGAGACCACCTCTTTATTGGTTTTTGCGGTTCTTACGCGTGCACATAATTCATCTAAATCACTGATTAATTCATCCACCCATCCCTGCGAATGACGCGTTTCTGTTGCCTTACGATTCACTTCTGCAGTTACAGAAACTACACCAGCAATATTACCAGCTTTCGGCTGTGCACCGCTCATTCCACCTAGTCCAGCGGTTAAAAATAATTTCCCAGCAGTGGTGCCATCTCCCGGTAGTTTTCGGCAAGCATTTAAAACAGTAATCGTTGTTCCATGTACAATTCCTTGTGGTCCAATGTACATATAAGATCCGGCAGTCATTTGTCCGTATTGACTCACACCAAGTGCATTCATCTTTTCCCAATCATCCGGCTTTGAGTAGTTCGGTATTACCATTCCATTGGTGACTACAACCCGCGGGGCATCTTTATGAGAAGGGAATAATCCCATGGGATGACCAGAATACATGGTTAAGGTTTGCTCTTCTGTCATTTCAGACAAATATTGCATACACAATAAGTATTGCGCCCAATTTTGAAAAACGGCACCATTACCCCCGTAGGTAATTAATTCATGCGGATGTTGTGCTATGGCATAATCCAAATTGTTTTGAATCATGGCCATAATAGACTTGGCTTGTTCTGATTTTCCGGGGTATTCACTAATTGGGCGGGCGTACATTTTATAATCTGGACGATAGCGGTACATATATATTCTACCGAACGTTTTTAATTCTTCTGCAAATTCAGCTGCTAATAAAGCATGCTGCGATTTAGGGAAATAGCGCAACGCATTTTTTAATGCGAGTACTTTTTCTTCTTTTGAAAGAATATCTTTCCGTTTTGGTGCACGGTTAATTGTTGGATTATCTTCTTTTTTTGTGGGAATTTCATTTGGAATTCCTGCGCAAATTGCTGCTTTTATTTCTTCAACCGTCATACCGAATAATTTGTGCAAATTTAAGCATTATGTGCAATTTTTTGGATGGAAGACTTGGATATTTAATTTAGTTATGCGGTATTTCCAACAAGACACTTTATATTTGACCGTATCAATTAAAAATCATTTATGTCGATTCAAACATTGTTTAACGTTTTACCGATAACATCACTCGTACTTTTATTGTTGGTTTCAAGTTGTGATGGAGAGAAAGAAAGAAAAACCTGGATTGAGGATTTAGAGCAAAATCAAAACAATTCTAACTCCAGTTCAACTGCTAACAATATTCCTAGTTTGGTTGGAGATTGGATGCAAGTAAAGATGGAATTTGCATCTCCTTTCAACGGTGGGAATATTGCAAATGTAGATTTTGAAAATCAAGTTGTTTGGTCATTTACTGAAGATAGTGTTCAAATGTTTGAATATCCACAATATCAAATAACTCATGGGCCATATAGCTGTAAAGACAATACGGTGTCATTTAGACAGGTGAATAATGGACCCGAAGTAGTCAATGTATTTGAGCAGATTGGCGATACGATTAGATTCGCAAATACCCAAGGTCCAATAACAAACTTCATTTACTTTCTCCCTTTTGAGGCGGATGATGATCTAGATATGCTTAAAACCAATAAAGTGAATTGGGATTATGTATTTCAAGAAGATTGGGAATTTTACAATACCCGCCAACATCCAGGATTCGATACAACGACTTTTACTGATTTTACGCCGCCATCTACATTGAGTAAAAAGTCATTGTCTTCGTCTAAATTTGATGTGAACCTTGATATGTTGACATATCAATCTGAATCGGGAGATTATGAGTTGAAATTTTTAGAATTACATGAGTGGTTAGATACGTTCTACTTTTCTTTGGAAGTTATAAATACAAACGAATCTTTAAATAAAGCCTTGCAATATTATAGACTTGGGGATGTTGCTCAACCATTTAATGTTAAATAAAGCTTACCCATAATTAGAACTACCTTTTAACGTCCAAAATTATATCCAAAAGAAAATCCAGCGCCTGGCATAAATGGCATTCTATCTCCAGAATTTGCTAAATAAGTAGCACTAAGACGACCTTTTAGATTAAAGCCTCCGTCAGAAATAATGTTAAAACCTATAAAGCTTCCGGCACCCGATCCTTCTTAGTTTTGAGTTATACCTACTAAGCTGCTTAAATAATAATAATGCTGTGTATACTTATACTGCGCACCAACTGTTAATAAAACGTTTTCACCTCCTATATTAATTGAAGGAGCTATTGTATAGTATTCATTCTCGAACCCCAAGTCAAATTCATTCTCGATCCCCAAGCCAACACCTGCTGAAGTATGAAGTGATACGAATGAATTTTCAGTTTTTAGAAAGTTATCGTTATAACCGATTCCAGTAACCCCCTGAATCCCATAAACCTGATTCTATAGAAATCGGGGTTGCTGATTGCTGTAAATTGAATAGCTTCATTTTTAACATCAATGATGCCAGCTAGGGATAGTTCTTTCATCAAAGTGATTACTTGGGTAATTTCAATGTCAATCTTTTCCTGAGCCGCCTCAATATATTTGATTTTCGCGGGGGCTATTTCTACTGTTTCGATCTGATAATCCTGAATAGCATTCAATGCGGCTAATTTTTCAGGTAGTTCTTTCTGGAAGGTTTTAACTATATCCTGAATTTCACTTTTAGAAACTTTTTTTGAAGCAGGCTTTTTTTTGAAAACAAATTTTTTATAAAACCCATATCACATTGAATTATTGAGTGTTAAAACAAACGGAAAAAGCCATTGCTCAGCTATATTGGCAGACGTATGGACCCTGAAGCTCTCGAAGAGCCCTATCGTCTATTCATCAATACAATGATCCAGTAAACCAACGTAGCAACAGCAGCAAGTGCGGCAACAACGTAAGTCATGGCGGCCCATTTAAGTGCATCTTTGGCACCATCATACTCATCTACAGTTACAATTCCGTTTGCGTCAATCCATTGCAAGGCCCGTTTACTTGCATCAAATTCTACTGGTAATGTCACTAATGCGAATAACGTAATAGCAGCCTGTGCGGCAATAATTATGTAAATCATGAATGGCGCAATACCGCCAAGTGCACCGCCTAAAAATGCCATTCCAATAACCACAATATTTAAAACCATGCCACTTGCATTTTGAATTGGCACTAATTTAGAGCGCATATTTAATGGTTTGTAAGCTCGGGCGTGTTGTACGGCATGACCACATTCGTGCGCCGCGACAGCGACAGCAGCAGCATTGGCTTTGTTGTATACTGCCTCACTCAAATTTACCGTTTTGTGAATCGGATGGTAATGATCTGTCAATTGCCCTTTTACCGCAATTACTTTAACATCATAAATTCCGTTGTCCTTTAACATTCGCTCTGCTACTTCTCTACCAGTCATTCCGTTAGTCATTCTAACTTTAGAATATTTGGCAAACTTACGTTTTAACATACTGCCAACTAACCAACTGATGAGCATAAAAACTCCACCAATAATCATTGGACCCCAATAATAGGTCATCATTCCCCCACCTTGCATAATTGTTTTTTTGTAATGTTTAATTAACCTCTATTTCCTACAAATCTTAAAATTGACAAAAACAAGTTGATAAATAAGATATAAAGTGTTAAACCACCAAGAAGTTCTCGTTTTTTGCGATCGTCTCCGGTTATTGACACATCAGATGCAATGGCCTTCATTCGCTGCATTTCCCATGCTGTCAAACCTGTGAAAACTACAAGTCCTAGCAATGAAATCACCCAACTGATCATGTCACTTCCTAAGAAGACATTAAGAATAGAAGTGATGATTATACCAAAAAATACCATATAGAGCAAACTTCCCATTTTACTTAAATCTGTTTTGGTGAAATATCCAAGAAGGGCCATTGAACCAAAAGCTCCAGCAGTAACAATAAATGTTAAAAATATTGACGAACTGGTGTAAATTAAGAAAATCGAGGCAAAGCTAATTCCAATCAGAAAGGCGTATAAAAGATAGAGAACAAATACAGTTCCGTATGAGAATTTATTGACTCTTGCCTGAATCAGCAAAACTAAAGCTAAAGGTGAGAAAATAATGACATAGCCTAATGGAGATAACCCCGTTTCAGTGTACATCATTTCAATATACCACCTTTGTGTAGATGCATACCAGGAAATTAAGCCAGAAACTGACAATGCTAAAAACATGTATTTATAGACATTGGCGAAAAAAGCACGTGATAATTCAGCTACTTTCGATTCGCTATCAATGACTTCATAATTGTTGTATTCCATTTTAATTTATTTTGTAATCAAATTTAATAAAAATATAGTTCTAATTTTGTTAAATAAATTAGAACAAAAACCCTACCATATGGGTTTTACTGACATTTTGGCTTAAAAAAATAAACTATGATAGTAGTAACAGGTGCTGCCGGTTTCATTTCGTCATGTTTGGTAGCAGAGTTGAATCAACTCGGACATCATGATATTATGGTGGTGGATGACTTTTCTCGTGAAAATAAAGTGAACAATTTGGATGGGAAATCAATCGTGGCAAAGGTTCCACGAGCTGATTTTTTTGCATGGGTAAAAGACTTTGCAAGCGAAATAAAATTTGTTTTCCATTTGGGTGCTCGTACCGATACCACTGAATTTGACAAAAGTATTTTTGACGAATTGAATGTGGAATATTCTCAAAATATGTGGAAGTTATGCACTATGCATAGCATTCCATTAGTTTATGCAAGTAGCGGAGCTACATACGGAATTGGCGAAAATGGTTATTCTGACAGTCATGACATTTTGGGTCAATTAAAGCCTTTAAACCCATACGGCGAATCAAAAAATGAATTTGATAAGTGGGCGTTGAAGCAGGAAAAAGCGCCTCCTTTTTGGGCGGGTTTAAAATTCTTTAACGTTTACGGTCCTAACGAATATCACAAAGGACGGATGGCTTCTGTAATTATGCACGCCTTTAATCAGATTACAGCTTCAGGCGCTATGAAATTGTTTGCTTCACATAATCCAGACTATAAGGATGGGGAGCAACTGCGCGATTTTGTTTATGTAAAAGATGTGGTAAGTGTTTGCACTTTTTTAATGCAAGAAAAACCCGTAAGCGGACTCTATAATTTAGGGACGGGAACAGCACGTACATTTTTAGATTTGACCAAGGCAACATTTAAAGCCATGGGCATTGAACCCCAAATTTCATTTGTCCCTACTCCTGAGGATATTCGTGATAAGTATCAGTACTTTACAGAAGCAGATATTCATAAATTAAAATCTGCAGGTTACACGAAACCATTCTATTCGTTGGAAGATGGAGTGACAGACTATGTCAAGAATTACTTAATGGAGCATAATTATTACTAAATTGTGAGCATGGATTTAAATCAAGACGTACAACAACGAATTTTTGACTCAATCAAGAAGCAGCTACCGAAGGATGAAAAAATAGCCGTAGTTCTTATGAATACACTCTTCTTAAGCCAAGATGCTGTATATCGCAGATTGCGAGGAGATGTCCCTCTAAGTATTTACGAAACGAAAACCTTGTGCGAGGCCTATAATATTTCTTTTGACGAAATAGATACCTATAAAAAAGGAATTGTAAACTTTAATTACATGCCTCTGGATCGGATTGGGCTGAATTTTGAAACTTGGGTGATTGGTTTGAGAGATGCGTTGAAGCAGATTAAAGCAATGGAGGACACACGTATGATTATGAGTGTGAACGACACACCTATTTTTCAACTTTTTAACTTGCCGCATTTAACGCGATTTAAGTTTTTCTTTTGGGCTAAAACCTATTTAAAAATTCCTGCTTACGAGAACGAATTATTCAAAAGGGAGAAGATTGATAAGAAAGTGTTGATGATTGGAATTGAGGCGCATAATATTTACAATTCCATTCCTAGTACTGAAATCTATTCATTAGAAACCTTACGCGGGACGTTGCGTCAAATCCAGTATTATTTTGATGCCCGATTATTTGAAGATCTTCATTACACTCTTGAATTGATTGATAATTTAATGGATTTAATTGGACATCTAAAAGCACAAGCCGAGATAGGTAGAAAGTTTGCTTTTAGAAATGAACCGCCATCTTCAGGCAACGAATTGCATATGTATTTTAATGAAACTTTTATTTCGGATAATACATATCTTGTAAAATCAAATTCAGGTTCAGCCGTGTTTTTTTCGCATAACATTATGAATTATCTCAATACAACTGACCCTTATTATATTCAAGAGTCAGAATTTGTATTGGATAATTTAAAACAAAATTCTAACCTCATCTCAGAGGTGAATGCGAAAGAACGCAACCGTTTTTTCGGTGAGCTAGATCGCAATGTGACTAATTTCAAAAAGAAAGTAGAGCTAGAGTTGGAGCAATTAGGTTAATTTTTTTTTCTTAGAAACTCGGACATGAAATAGTTCTATACTTATTCACTCGAATCGTTTTATCTTTTGAATATTTAATAGTGAAAGAAATTTGATACGATTTTGATTCACCCGGATTTAAGTTTAACAACCACGTTAATTTACCTGTTGTTTCATTGTACTTTGCATCAGAGATTTCGTTAATAGTAATTGAAATGTCACTGTCTTGTGAGATTGGAATTTGGTCATATAAGCTTAACCTAACAGGGATGTCGCGGTTATTTTTAGCGATTATTTTATAAGTGTAATTGTCTTTCCGATTACTACCAATTACTTTTTTATCACTGAATTCTTGCACCAATTTTCTTGAAGCTGGAATTTTATTGTCACGTCCAAACGAAAGCCGAAGCGTATCCGAGGCATTGCTTGTGATGATATAAGATTGACCTACAAAGGCATCAGAGAAATAAACCTGTGTTGGTCCTGGTACAAGGTCTAAACTTTCCCATCCAACAATATTGGCCAGTAAAAAGGCATCTTTATCTAATTTTGGCACCGCTTTATGAGAAAACGTGGCGGTAAGATTATGCTCAGTAATATCCACTAAATAAGGCTTCGCATCACTTGGAATAGAGTATTCCTTTTCAAACGTAGTTGACAATTGCGAGACTTCAATATTCGTGAAAGTAATATTGTCTTCTGGGTTTGCCACTTTTCCTTGCTGTTGTTGTTCAAAATTATCCGTAACATATAGACCATCTAAATTTTGATTCATTTGCGGAGCAGCGTTCCAGTTTTGGTAGTATTTTGTATACGCTCGGTTACTCGGAACAAAATATTCATTTCCGTCATAAGCATCATTCGCTTGATTCATTAGTGAACTATAATTCATATACCAAGGCGCTAATTCAGGCGCCGAAGCAGAAATATTCGGGTCAGATGTGGATAAGAACAATTGTACATTAGACCAATCATTTCCTGTGTTATTATAAACTTTTGCTTTGTATTTTAATGAGATTTTATCTTTGATATTGTTTGCGCGTAAATCGTAATTTGCCTGCCATCCGCAATTCGAAACCATGTATTTTAAATCAAGCACTGCATTTTGATCCGTTTCAGAGTCTACAATAACAACAATTTGGTTACTATTAATTGTTTCTTTATAATTCAGTTCAGTCAATTGATTTTGATAGCGATACTTTAAATTGTTTTTTTCGCGAATGCGCAAATCGTAAGCAGTCATGATTTTATTAATTTCCATCACGTGTTTGCGATAATAGGCCGCCATGGCGCTTAATTCTTCAACAGTCAGGCTTTGTTGTTCTCCTTTAATGGATTTGTTCTGTTCCAATAGCTGCCGCTCAACTTGATACGCCGACTTTTCATTTTGCAAATCAACGACCTCATCATTTATGAGTTGAATGGAATCTTTAATCGCTCTAATTTTCGGATTGCGTTCAGTAACGCTCAATTAGTCAATCTCTGAACTCACCGAAACAAGACTCAAAGGCGTTTCGCTAGAAATCTGAATGCTTTTATTATCAGCAACTGTACTAATTTGAGTGAACACAAGTTTGTTTCGCCCCTTTTTCAAGTTCGTACTAGCTGTCCGGTGAACTTCGCCCCCCCCTTTAAAAATATTGTAACGGCTTTAATACTACTATTAATTTTAGTCGTTTTAATCTCTTGAGAAAAGCTAATCAGGTTAGTCGTAAAAATTAGGAATGTAAAAAGATATTTCATTTGATTGGTTTGAATAAAGATATGTTAAAGGCTCATCTTTTAAACAATGGATGAAGGCTAAGGTTACACCACCAAGTTCTTTTCTGAAAGGGGGAATTAGTTTACGAGGCTTTTAGTGAGGTTAAACGTTGAATCGAATGAGGGAAAGTGGAGAGGGGGGAGTAAATTCCAAATTTCGAAAACTCAAATTCTAAATTCTCAAATTTGAAAAGGCTAAAAGATAAAAAACAGGACGTTTTAATCGAATGATTTTTTTAGAAAGTCGTATCGAGAAGTTAAACCCAAACCTTGGAGCCTTCTGAGCAGTTTTTACAAATTTCAATTTGTTTTCTATCTATAAAAACTTTTTTACGAAATTCCTGATAAATCCCAGACTTCCATGTTGTATTGAAACTGGAAAGTTGAAGGTCGCCCATTTCATGTTTGGCGTCTTTATCGAAACAACAAGGCACAATTTTTCCGTCCCATGTAAAAACACACGAACTCCACATTCGCCAGCACTTATTTTTGAATTTATTTTTTAGTTTAAATGTGCCGTTTTCATTTTTTTTATACCGCGAATGTGCCTCATTTTCTGGAATCAAATCATTCCCTGTTTCATAATCATAGACTTGAACTGTTTTTAGTCGAACCTCATTTACGCCCAATTCCTTGGCAAACACTTCCAGTTGCGCAATTTCATGTTCATTGTGTTTTGTTACTAAAAATTGAAATACAACCACCGGATTTTGACGGTTTAATCGTTTTTTTACTTCCATCAAATTTTTAGTTCCCGCAATGACTTTGTCCAATTTGCCATTGACGCGGTATTGTTCATAAGTCTGTTGAGTTAAGCCGTCAATCGATATAATTATTTCACTTAAATCAGACGTAATAATTTCCGCTGCAATTTCGTCACTTATAAAATGTGCGTTTGTTGAGGTAACAACATAAATATTTCTTTGGCGCGCTTCTTTCACCAAAGTCAAAAATTCGGGATGAATAAAAGGTTCTCCTTGAAAATAATAATTGATATGCTGCAATTGTTTACCTACTTGGTCGAGGATTTTTTTATTTAGCCCCACATCCAAATTTCCAGTGTCGCGAGTAAATTGACGCAATCCACTCGGGCATTGCGGACATCTTAAATTACAAGTTGTCGTAGGTTCAATAGAAAGGGCCATTGGTTTTCCCCAATGAATCGGCTTTTTAAATAAGTTTGATAAATGGAATGAGATTTTGAGCAAGAACAAATTCCAAATTCTTTTGAAAGTAATGGTTTTTAATATTTTCTTCGTCCGTAGTTTCACAAAAATCGATCTCGGGTAAAATTACAGGAATAAATCAACCTTTTCCTAAATTTGGGTTTTAACTTTAAACCACGCGGATGCATTCCATTGGGCGTGACTCAATTTTTAGTTTGATCGTTTTGTAATGCTTTCGGATCAAAATGTTGGAATAAATTCATCCATATCACGCGACTCAATCGAAAAGTAAGTGGCATTGTTCCTACAATAACTAATAAAATTCCAGCGATATGAACGACATATGTTGCGCTGGGAAATAATACAAGGATAGCCACACCAATAGCTACAGAGAATGCAATTGCCAAACCATAGCTTACATACATGGCGCCATAAAAAAAGCCCGGTTCTTTTTCAAAGCGATACTCACATTCAGAACATTTTTCATGATTCTTCCCAAAATTTTTCAAGTCATAAGGGTTGTTTGTTAAATGAAAGTCTCCCTCATGACACCTTGGACATTTTGAATTTAGGATACTATATAGTCTTTTACCTTTTAGATTCGAGAGCATAAAACACAAGATTGAATGCAAAGATAAATCAATGAAATTAGATGGAAGTGATTTTCGTCATAATAGTAGATTTGAAATCTTTAGAAATTGATAGTTTTGTAGCTGTGAAAAGTCAGGTCAAATTTTTTGGAAAACTACTCGCCATCTGGCTCATCTTTTTTCTTTTTCAACGCCTGCTATTTATTTTTCATTTTTTCGGAGATTTTAGTGGAAGTTATGGTGAATTATTTTTATTGCCGTATCATGGGTTAAGGCTAGACCTGTCCGCATTTGCCTACCTTTCTGGTATTGCTTTTATATTAAGCATCCCTAGTTTTTTTATAACGAGCGAAAAAGGTTTAAGAATAATAAATGGTGCGATTCGTGTTTATTTTTGGTTAATTGTGATTTTGGTATCGCTTATGATGTCGGGGGAAATTGTCACCTATATCGAATGGAAAACCAAGCTGTCATCTAAAATATTTATCCACTTTGGCAAACCATCTGAGATTTTTAGAACCGCCACGGCAGCTTACACCTTCTGGTATTTTTTCTATTTCGTAATTCAAATCGGATTCACCTATTTAGTATATAACCGCTGGTTTAAGAAAAATCTAATCATTCCTATTTTCCAAAACATTTCAAAACGCCTACTTTTTGGAATAACGTATTTATTGGTTGGAGCTTTCGTTTTGATTTTAATGTTTCGAGGAGGTTTGCAACAAATTCCTGTAAGCGCAACAGATGGTTATTTCTCTAAAAAACAAATTGTGAATGACGTCACTGTGAATCCAGTTTGGAATTTTATTCATACGTGTTTCGTGCATTTTAAAGTCGATTTATCTGTGTATTATCAAAATCTCGACCCACTAGTATCTGATAAGTTAACCGCCGGGTTTTATGAAAATGATGGAATTGATTCCGTTAAAATTTTTAATCAGTATCAACCAAACATTGTTCTAGTCACCTTAGAAGGATGGTCGGGACAAATGATAGAGCCTTTAGGTGGAGAGCCGGGCATCACACCACGTTTTAATAAGTTATGTGAAGAAGGATTGCTCTTTACAGAAATGTATGCAACGGGAGGAACTTCCGAAACAGGAATCACATCTATTATGAGCGGCTATCCAACGCTTTCAGGTATTTCTATTTCATTAGAATCATCAAAATGTCGTCAATTGCCTTCATTAAATCAATCTCTTGCAGAATTCGGTTATAATTCATTTTATTCCTTTGGCGGATCATTATCTTATGGAAATATTGGCGGTTATTTAATAGATGTTGGCTTTGATCGAATCGTAGATGAAGACGACCTTGATTTAGAGCCAACGGGTAAACTTGGCATTCATGATGAAGCTATATTTCCCTATTTTTTGAGTGAAATTCAACGTGCGAAACGGCCTTATTTTTATGGAGTGTTCACACAAAGTACCCATTCACCTTACGATATGCCTACTGATCCTTTCCCTGGTTATAACAATGATGGTTATGTCACGAGCATGCATTATGCAGATGAACATTTAGGGAAATTAGTTGAAGGCATTCGCAACTTGCCAGATTTTGACAATACAATCGTGATTTTCATCTCAGATCATGGTCGTGCAAACATTTACAATGAAGATACCTTTGACGAAAAGTTCTTTCACATTCCCCTATTAATTTGGGGTGGAGCATTAAAGAATGAATATGTGGGTCAGACTATTGATCGAGTGGGTTCACAAGCCGACCTCGCTAAAACATTACTCAATCAAATGAGCATAAACTCAGATGATTTTCATTGGAGTAAAGATTTATTGGACCCTTCTACACAAGCATGGGCTCTTTGTACTTCAACTAATTCTTACGGATGGAAAAATGCAGATGGATATACAGTCTATCACATGATAGATCAAATTTTGCTTAATTCGCCCTATTCCAATCAAAAAGATATTGACGCAGCGCTTAAAAATTGTCGTGCAATTCTTGAGGTTATGTATCGAGAATACATTAGGTTATAGCCCAAAAAAAGACTTTTTTACCAATAAAAATTGAATATAAACACTTCACTCAATGGATTTCTGCATTCATTTTATTTTCGTACTTTCGTAGCTAGATAAATTTAAAATTTAGAAAACATGAAAAAAATTGTACTTTTTATGAGCCTATGCCTTTTGGCAACTGTGGGTAGTGCTCAAGTTATTTTCTACGTTCAAGCACCTTCGCCGAATGAGGGGAATTACGACTTTACTTTTGCTGATTTTATGGCGGCTGATTGGAGCGTTCCAGATATGGATGACCCTGCTAACAGCATCTTATCAGAGATGGTGCTAATAGATGACGGTTCTGGTCTTGATGATCCTACTGCTTGTTCTGCAGCTGAGAATGATTTAACTGATAAAATTGCTGTTGTATACAGAGGTTCTTGCGAGTTTGGATCCAAAGCATTAGCGTGTCAAAACGCAGGTGCTATTGGATGTATTATCATTAATAATCTTGGTGGAGCTCCTGTAGCTATGGGTGGCGGTGCTGATGGTGCTGCTGTTAATATTCCTGTTGTAATGATTTCAAATATTGACGGTGCTTTATTGCGTGCTGAAATTAATACTGGAGCATCTGAAGTATTTATCGGAAGTAAAAATGGACTATATGCAAACGATATAGGATTTACTGCTGCGGATCATTTCAGAGCACAAAGTTTTGGTAACTTATCTCAACTTTCTCAAGATGCTTCTGAATTTGAAATGGAAGTAGGAACATGGGTAAGAAATTACGGTTCAAACGATCAAACAAATGTAACATTGTCGGTTACTGTTGGTCTTGAAGGATCAGATATTTACTTTGAAACATCCGACCCAATTGGTACTCTAGCTTCTGGAGACAGTGTTTTTGTCCCACTACCTACTTTTTCTCAGGATAGTTATGGGAATGGTTACTACCATGTGGACTATGAAGTTGAAGCAGATGCTATAGATGAATCTGATTATGATAACATTCGTACAGCAGACTTTGTGATGGGTGACGATTTGTTTTCAATGTCAGCACTTGATATTGTAGATTCGAAGCCAGTTAATAATACAAACCAATTTAACGGAACTACTGATAACTTATATAGCTGTTTATTTTTCCAAGATCCCAATGCGAGTAGAATTGGTGTTCAGGGTATGAATTTCTCAGCAGGTACTTCTCAAAATCCTGACGCAACTTCTTTAGATGGTCAGTTATTTGAGATCTATGTGTATGAGTGGTTAGATGAATGGGAAAATTTAAACGATCCTGGATTTGCTTTAGCTTCTTTAAATGATGTTGCAGATGCTGAGTACATCTATACTGAAAACTTACAAAGCGAAAACGTATATGTGCCATTAGAAGAGCCAATGTTATTAGAAGATGATCAAAAATATCTTTTCTGTGTTCAAATTTATGGGACAGATATCTATCCTGGATATGATACGAAAACAGATTACAACTGGAACGTTGAAACCTATGCAATGCCAACTTCTCCTTTATATTTAAGTGGAGCATGGTATGCACTAGGATTTGAAACGGATAGAAATCCATCTTTATCTATTCAAATGTTTAACGCTGAAGAATTAAATTTAGTTGAATTAACTACAACTGATTTACAAGCATTCCCTAACCCTACTAACAGCATTGTACACATTCCAATGAATGTGGTTGAAGGAAACATTGCAATGACAATTGTTGATGCAAACGGTAAAGTAATTGATACACAAAACGTAACAATGACAAATAACCGTTTAGACGTAAACGTAACAGCATTTGCTGCTGGCATGTACGTTATCAACCTTGCATATGCTGATGGGACTGCTGGTTCTGTTAATGTAATGGTAACGAAGTAAGCTTAATAATTATATTGAAAGTGCTTCGTGTAAACGGGGCGCTTTTTTTATTCCGCAGTGTTTCTGTTTTACATTTTATTGAGCTATTTTGTGCGTACTAACACGGATTATTTACGTTTTTAGACGAGTATTCAACAATTATTTATAAATTGGTGAATTGGGGTTCTGTCGCATCTAACTATTTTGTTGCTTTTCTTTATGTAAAATGGAATCAGATAAATAACTAAAGTGCTGATTTTCAATTGAATTTATTTTGTAACAATTAGATTTTATCAGTTGAAATCGGTTAATTTTGGTAGATGCGACAGAACCCACTTTTAAAATTTGTAAATTGAATTCTTATATTTGTAATTCAAAATTTACTAT
>TARA_B110000037_G_scaffold206764_1_pt1 | contig 33149 bp, 25 predicted proteins | sample TARA_B110000037 | Tara Oceans TARA_B110000037 (sample SAMEA4397196) | marine metagenome | biome: Polar Biome; feature: [MIX] marine epipelagic wind mixed layer (ENVO:01000061); material: water (ENVO:00002006), including particulate matter (ENVO:01000060) such as... | depth 10-100 m | reverse complement strand
ATAGTCCTCAATGGGTTTCTGGGGTTGGGGAGGGGTGGCATTTGGAACAATGATATCGACCGGTCCCAGTTCGTTCCCGGCTTGTTCAAAGAGGGATTTGATTTCGCTCTCCTTAGAAACGTCGGCACGGATGGCGATTGCTTCTCCTCCTTTGGAGATGATTTCATCGGCAACCTCTTGTCCGAGCGCGATGGTGTTGTAGGCGTTAATGACGACTTTGGCTCCGGAGGCTCCGAGGCATCTGGCGATTCCGGACCCCAGACCTTTGCTGCTTCCGGTGACGAGGGCGACATGTCCGCTAAGAGGCTGATCTTTACTCATGTGGGGTGAGCTTAGGAGAGGAGGGATGACGGGAAAAATCTTATTTATTTCAGCCTTTCAAAATAAAATGACTCATTTGAACACTTTTAACTTCCATGAACACTGTTCATGTGATCTGTTCTTCTCAGTTAATTATACCAAACATTGTCATGAGTTCCACTACCACTAAAACTGCCACTATGTCCGAGAAGAAAGAGAAAGCCCCAACCGCCGCTGCTGCAAAAGGAGATGATAAGCTGGCCGCTGCCCGCAAGAAGAACCTCGATCTTGCCATTATCCAGATTCAGAAAGATTTCGGTGAAGCTGCCATTATGCGGCTTGGAGATGATAAACGGATGGACGTTGACTCGATCCCTACCGGTAATTTGCTCATTGATCGCGCTCTCGGAGTCGGTGGTTTTCCTCGCGGCCGTATTGTTGAGGTCTTTGGACCGGAATCATCGGGTAAAACGACTCTTACATTAACCGTCATTGCCCAGGCTCAAAAATCAGGGGGATTAGCCGCATTCATTGATGTGGAGCACGCGCTTGATCCACAGTATGCCCGTCTTTTGGGCGTGAATTTGGATGACCTTCTCGTGTCCCAACCATCCTCGGGTGAAGAGGCCCTACAGATTGTTGAGACCTTGGTTCGTTCAAATGCGATCGATGTGATTGTTCTCGATTCGGTGGCAGCCTTGGTGACAAAGCAGGAATTGGCAGGAGAGATTGGCGATTCCACCGTGGGCACGCAGGCACGTCTCATGAGTGCGGCGATGCGGAAGTTAACCAGCTTTATTTCCAAAGCCCGCACGACTTGTATTTTCACCAACCAGATTCGTGAGAAAATTGGTGTGATGTTCGGTAGTCCTGAGACAACGCCTGGTGGTCGAGCCCTGAAGTTTTTCTCTTCCGTTCGCGTTGATATTCGCCGGATCGGCCAGATCAAAGCCACTGATGGCACCGTAGTTGGAAGTCGGACCAAGGTTAAGATTGTGAAGAACAAGGTTGCCCCTCCTTTCAAGGATGCCGAGTTCGATATTATGTATAATGAAGGAATTTCTTCGGTCGGCTCATTGATTGATCTCGCCCAGGAGTTCGACATCATTCAGAAGCGTGGAAGTTGGTTTAGCTACGATGGCTCACAACTTGGACAAGGTCGCGATGCCACGAAGACGGTCTTGAAAGAGGACAATAGGCTTTATGCCGAGATTGAAGAGAAAGTGAAAACGAAGATGAAGGAGTCCTAAGGGGAGGCGTTTTCTAGCGGCTTGTCACTTCGTTTGGGATCGGTCACCCTTCCAATCATGACGAAGATGATTGGAGTATTTGTAGCGACAATGACAATGGCGCTGGCCGGACCGCTTGAGAAAATGAAGGCCGAAGTTCACAAGAAGGATGATAAATCTCTTCCGTATCGTTGGACCAAGGTGGGAGTCGGAGACTCCGGCTCTTATACTTTTTCTGCACGGGGCGGGAGAAAGAGGGAGCGACAATAAGGTGCAGCTGAAGCACGGAGTTGGCGATCTTTTGAAATGGATCCGGAACAACAAGGAAAGCGCAGTCGTCGTGGCACCACAGTGCAACCGAGAGGTTTGGTGGGCCGATTTGAAAGGTGATTTTCGGGCTCCCAAAGGGGGAGACCTGTCTGAGAAACCGTCGGCGATGATGACGATGGTGTTTGAAGTGGTTGATCGCTTGGTGAAGGAAGAGAAGGTTGACCCCAATCGGATTTATGTCACCGGGCTTTCGATGGGAGGCTTTGGCACTTTCGCGGCGGTGGCGAGACGTCCGGAGTTTTTTGCGGCGGCGATGCCGGTCTGTGGAGGCGGAGACCCCAAAACAGCCAAAGTAATGAAGCAGGTTCCTTTTTGGGTCTTTCATGGAGCGGCTGACAATGTTGTGCCTTTGAAGGCCTCGTCCGTCATGGTCGAGGCCTTAAAACAAGCGGGCGCCACCGTGAAGCTTCGCGAGTATCCGGGAGTGGGGCATGATTCATGGACGGCGACTTATCGTGACCCCGAGGTCTGGAAATGGCTCTTTTCGAAGAGGTCGGAGTAGCGCGGAAGCTCTTTCTTTCGATCAATACTTGATCACTTGCACTCCGTGGGGAAAATGCCGTCCCCGTCGCCATGTCCGAAAACACTTCCTTTGCCAAAATCGGTGAAGCTTTTGAAGCTCACCAGTCCTTCGCCGTCGTCAGTCACGTTCGTCCTGACGGTGATGCGATTGGTTCGATTCTAGCCCTTGGGCATGCTCTGGAGCAGATGGGGAAATCTGTTCGTTATCTTAACAACGATGGGTGTCCCGAGAGTCTCGCTTTTCTCCCAGGATCAGAGAAGGTGGAGGTGTCTTCCGAAGCAAAGAATGTCGATATTGAAGTCGCGATTACCTTAGACACTGCCGCGCATGCTCGGCTAGGTGAGAGCAGTTTGGAAGCGATCAAGGATGCCAAGATGACAATCAACATCGACCATCACATTTCGAATCCCGGTTACGGAGATTTGAACTATATCGATTCCGAGAGTCCGGCGACGGGACAGATTATCTACGATCTCCTGACTACTCTCGATATGCCGATTTCGGAGATTACCCGCGATTCTATCTATGTGGCGGTATCGACTGATACCGGCTCATTTCAATATCCCGGAACTACTCAGAGGACTTATGAAATGGCTGCCGATTTGGTCGCGCGAGGTTTGAACGTCGGTGAAGTTAACCAGCTCACATACGCCAATCAACCTTATCGGAGAGTTGAATTGATGCGTGCGCTTTTAAATACCTTGGATCGTAGTGAAGACGGTTGCCTGGTGTGGTGGGACTTACGAATGGCGACCAAAGAGGAACTCGGGCTCATCGATGACGATACCGAGGGAATGATCGACTTTATCCGTGCGGTTCAAGGAGTGGTGGTGGCGGTCTTTTTTGAAGATTTGGATGGAGGAAAGATCCGTGTTTCGATGCGTTCCAAAGATCGTCGCATTAACGCGAGCGAGATTTGCGGAATCTTTGGTGGTGGTGGCCACTCCCTTGCTGCGGGAATTCGAATGGCCGGTCCGCTGGAGTCTGCACGGGAGAAGGTGCTCGCTGAGATTCACTTGGCAATTGAGAGGGAAGGACTTTCGTAATTATATATTTTTAGAATGCAAAATCCGAACGACCTACCCAGCGGAGTGCTCTTGATCGACAAGGCTCCGGGAATGACCTCGCACGACGTGGTTGCGATTGCCCGCCGCCAACTCAACATGAAGAAAATCGGCCATTGTGGCACGCTTGATCCGATGGCGACAGGGCTTCTCATGTTAGTGATCAATCGAGCGACGAAGATTCAGGATCTTCTCATGAGTGAGGATAAGACCTATACCGGAACGATCACTCTCGGCTCGACAACATCGACCCAGGACAAGGAGGGGAAAATTGAGGAGGAAAAGGATGTTCCTGAACTCAGTGAGGAAGAGATCAGAGCGGCCTTTGATGCTTACAAGGGAGACTTTGAACAAATTCCGCCGATGGTTTCGGCTATTAAAAAGGATGGCGTTCCTCTTTACAAACTTGCTCGCAAGGGCTTGGTGGTGGAGCGGAAGCCCCGCCCGGTCTCTGTCAGGGACTATCGGATTGACCGTATTGAGCTACCTGAGATCGACTTTGCTGTCGATTCCACCAAAGGTTTTTACGTGCGGACATACGCCCACGACATTGGCCAAAAACTTGGTTGCGGAGCCCACCTCAGCACCTTACGCCGGACGAGGTCTGGTAAGTTCACTCTGGAGAGGGCGGTTCCCGTAGATGTTCTCAAAAAGGCAAGCCGCGAGGATCTCGTGAATTCCTTTGTGAGCTTGGCTGAAATTTCCCTGATGCGTGGGGCCTGATCTGTGCCATTTTTTTATCGCCCTTTCGGAAGTTCCCAATGAACCGTTTGCCTAAGATTTTTCTCATTTTGAGTCTGCCTCTCTTTGTGCTCGATCAGATCACAAAGTGGTGGGTGGTTTTTAAGTTTCACGAGCCCTTGTCCTCGGATTTTCACACGCCGGATCCTCCGGTTGAGATGATCGAGGGCTTTCTTTGGTGGTGGCGGATCCACAACCAAGGGGCGGCTTTTGGGATGGGAAACGGAACGACTTGGGCGCCCATTGTGTTCTTATTCGTGCTCATTACAGCGTTAGCTATAATCACGATTTTTTGGAGGAAAGGGGGGTTTGCCAATGCCCCGGCCAAGCTTGCTGCTGCTCTTTTGGTAGCCGGAGTGTGTGGAAACCTTACCGACCGTTTGTTGCAGGGATTCTGGTTGGAGCAGCATGAGAATAAGACCTTCATGACCCGTCTCTCAAAAGGATACGTGGTCGATTTTATTCGGGTAAAGCTTCCGGGTTACGAGAAAGTTTCACCGAGGAGCGGAGGATATTTCCCGACTTTCAACGTCGCGGATTCATGTATTTCGATTGCGGCTGTATTGCTCTTCGTCTCAGCGTTCCGCCCTGAAAATAATAAGAAGGAGGAGTGATGAAGGAGACGTTCTAGATTAGCTGGATGTTGGCTGGTGCTAGTCCTGTTAGGGGCAAGGTTCCCGACTTTGGCAGATGAGGTGGAGTTGGGGAGCCGCCGGCCAATCACGTGAGGGATCGAGATAGCCTGTTTCGAAACATCCCGGAGGTTGAAGGAGATCTCCCGCGCTCCGACGTCGGTGGATGAGGAGGAGGGGATGAAAGTTTATGGGGTCATCCACTTTGATCTCATTGGGGGGAATCCGGTCCCTCCTACCATGCGGTGTCAGAACGCTTGGTTGGGGGAGGAGAACGAGCGCTTGGGTTTTGTGATTCGCGCGACTGGCGGAGGGGAAATCAGTTTGATTGATTTTGGGATTCCTCCTTCTTCTGACGGGCGATGACTTTTGCCTTTGCCCTTTGGTAGCGGGTTTTTGGCAGGATTTTTGGCATCGTGGCTGAGAAAAGGTAGACGACGGGAAAGGCAAGGAGGAAGAGAAGGATTCCCATCATGAGGAATCCGGTGATGAAGCTCCCCGCATTCAATTTTTCGAATTCAATTCCCATGATCGCAGGGGGCTTTCCCTCAAGATTTGAGAAGAATGGAATCCGGGGAAATTTTAATTTCTCATGCAGAATTTTTCCAAACAACTCTTGTTGTCGCATAATGAAGAGCTGAGTGGCGGGGTTGGTAACCCAGCAGGCTGCTATAGCGATGGTAACGTTTGCTCTGATTTTCATCGCACTCAGGGCGGCAAGAATCATCTGGCCAGGGATGGGAAGCATGGCGACGAAGAGCCCTATACCAAGTCCCGATGCCACTGATTCACGACAGGGATACCAGAGTTCACGGTTGAAAATTGGGGAGAGAAATTTTCGGAGCCATGGATGGCGTTTCAACCTCGGGTTTCGGAGAAGTCGGTAAGAGCGCCGGACAAGTCGGAGATAACGTCTTTTTAATTCCGGGTCCATGGGAGTTTCACTGCGACAAAAAGAGAATTGTCTGGGGCAACAAGATTTTCAAGTCTTACCAAAGGGCGTCGAATTCCTTGTAGTCATGAATCAAACGAACTTGGTTGAGCCGCTCTGTCACCTTTTCGGTCCAAGGGAGAAATTCATTAGGAATTTGTGCCTCTTGCTGGATCCATTGACTGGTCAAAGGGTGGGTGATTCCAAGGCGCCAAGCATGGAGCATCAGTCGGCCGGTGGAGACAGGTTGCCGGTTCGGTTTGCTGTAGATGGGATCGCCGAGAAGAGGATGTCCCAGAAAGCGGTTGTGGACGCGTATCTGATGGGTCCGACCAGTGTGCAAAGCACAAAGAACCAGAGAGGTTCCATCGTCAGCAGTGTGAAGCAGGTGGAAGTCGGTGATTGCTTGTTTTCCCGCTCCAGGGTTGCAGACATCCATTCGCTGGCGGTGCACGGGGTGACGAGCGATGTTGTTGGAAACAGTTTGATGGGTTTCTTTGGGAAGAGATTGGGTGACAGCGAGGTAAAGTTTGGCTGTTGTTCGGTCGGAAAACTGTCCGACCAGATTTTTTAGGGCGGTGTTTGTTTTCGCTGCGACAATGCAACCTGAAGTGTCTTTATCGAGTCGGTGAACGATTCCGGGTCGGCCTTCCCCTCCTTCCGATGCGAGCTTTCCGGCACAGTGATGAAGGAGGGCGTTGACGAGGGTTCCGTTGGCATTCCCGGCGGCCGGATGAACGACCATGCCGTGGGCTTTGTTCAGGAAGATGATTTCATCATCTTCGTAGAGGACAGAGAGCGGGAGGTCTTCGGCATCCGGTTCAACGTTAGATTTTTCGGGGATCGAGACTGTGATGAGGTCACCCTTTTTGAGCGAGGCTCGAGCCTTGACTAACTTGTCGTTGAGGAGAATGTGGCCGCCTTTTATCAGGTTCTGGATTTGCGAGCGGGAGAGCCCAGAAAGTCTTCCCGCAAGGAAGGCATCGAGTCGTTGAGCAGTGGCTTCTGAGAAAGTGAGGATCACGGATGTCGGACTACCCCCGGAAGAGGATGAGAACGCCGACGAAAAGGCAGCCGGCGAGGTTTGCAACAAGATCCCAGCAGGGGTTGATGTATCCCCCGATATTTGTTTCGAGCAGGCTGATGACGGCGATGAATTCGATGATCTCATTGAGAGCGCCCAAGCCCATGCCTGTAAAAACGCAGAGGAAGATCATGCCCATCGAAGGATAGAGCTTTCGCCCCAGTCGCTGTTGGATACTGGCTCGAAGAGCTTCCCAGGTCAGCCAGGTACAGCTACCGAATCCAAAGGCATGGACAACGTGATCATACTTCAACCAGTGGCCGATGACCAACCATGAGTAAAGGGTCTGCTGGTCACCATCATAGGCCAACTCCTCTGGAATTCGGACGAGACCACCGGCGAGATGTATGGCACCCCAAAGTGTGAGGCACCAGAGAAGGGATTTTGAAAAATTCACCCGGCTATGCATAAGGGCCACAACTCCTGCGATTATGAAGAAGAAGGGAATGTTGATTTTCAAAAACTGCCAGTTTTGCTGGGTGATGGCAGCGCTGATGGCAGCAACAAGATAGAAGGCTGCGACGAGAATAACCGAACGGGGGAAACGTGCTTTCTTCATGGGCTTTCCGGAAGCTAGGGAAAAGTGGCAGGAATCGCGAGATGAAAGCGAGATCTACTTTTCGAAGGATACGATGTGGTATTGGAGGTCGCCGGTTTGATAGGCGAGGCGAAGGAGGGGGAAGGTCCAGAGCAGGGAGGGGCGCTTGATGAGTTGTGTGAGCAGGACGGGGAGGAGATTCGGGCGGCGAACGGGGAGCGAGAGGGATTTCAGCAAAAGATGCGACCACGTGGGCGCTGTTTTTTGGGAAAGATCGTGGGAGTTGGATTCCTTCAGGCCGTAGTGTCGGGCTTTGGCAGTGAGAGATGCGAAAGATCGCCAGTGGGGAAGGTCTCCGCTTTTTGCAAGATGGCGGAGGAAGGGGCGTTTGCCGTTGTCTGAGAACCAGTCGGCAATGACGATTTGGGCGCCGATTTTGAGGGCAGGGACGGTGTGGGCAAGGAAGGAATCGAAAGAAAGAAAATGAGAGAGGCTTTCGACTGCGATGGCCCCGTCGAGAGATTGAGGGGTGAGGGTTTGCGCAAGCCAGTCGCCTGTGAGAATTGAGAGAGACGGGTGAGGTTTGATCAAGTTGGCTTGGGTTTTGGAAGCGGTGCTGGCTACGATCTCGGTATTAAAATCGTTGATGAGCCGGTGGGCGAGGGTTCCATAGCCGCAGCCGATGTCAGCAATTCTTCCTCGAGGCTGAAGGAGATCGATGGCCAGGTTGATGAGATTGTCCCGGGCTTGTTGGGGGGATTCCTTTCCTGTGTCCCAAAGTCCATGATGAAGGGAGGTTCCCCAGATTTCCCGGTAGAGGGGATCGAGGTCATCGTAAAGACGGGATGGCATCAGCTAGAACAGGTAGGCAAGAAGGCAGAGGAGGCTGGCGATAAGGTCGCGAAGGCTCAAGCGGTTGGTGCCTGATGACCTGCGGAGATATTTAAAGAGCGCTCCGGTTGGGCAACCGTATTTGCAGTAGGCGAGGGGGCTGAAAACCGAGGCGATCAAGCCTAGGATGGCGATCATGATGGTGGCAAGGCCAGCGGAGCGCCAGAGCCAGGCGTCGAAGCCCTCCCAGGCGGCCAGATTCCACGAGGAACCGAGGATGACTGAGGCGACAAGGATGACGAGAAGAAGAGACGGAAGGTGAGTGAGGATGTGGTGGATCTTTGGAGGGGTTTTGAACGGTTTGACCGGGAGCTTGCCAAGCCAGCGTTGGAGAAAGCCGTGGGGACAGAGCTGGTGACAGTAAAGTTGGTGGCCGGAGGACCAGGGGATGAGAAGGGCTGCCGCCGCGAGGAAGATGAGCCCCCAGGAATCCAATAAGGGGAGTCCATGGCGGGCCCAGCCGAGGAGAAGGGCTTGGGAGAGGATGTCACCGAGAATGAGGCCGAGTAGGACGACGACGGTGAGTTGCCAAAGAATACGGGCGAGAGGGTTACCGCGGATTTTGGTGAAGGAAAAAAAGAATGCACCGAGAGTGAGGGTGACAAGTGCGAGATTACGCCAGGGGATTTTCATCGAAGCGGATGAGCGGTCGGACTCGAATCTGGCGAGGCGGCGACCGACGCTTTCGGCAATGGCCCAAGAGGTATGGGTGGCTCCGCTGACGCCTTCGATTTCGGCTTGATTGACAGCAAGGATCTCGTCGATGGTCAATCTATTGTAGAGTTCAAGAAAGTCGGAGTCATCGAGAATACGTTCGTAGTATTCTTCGTTGTCGTAGCTTTTGCGGAAGCTGAGCCGGATCACTTTTGTTGCGGTATCATCCAGAACAATGAGAATATCGGTTGGTCCTTGATATCCGTGAAAATATTCCTGCGTTGGAGCGGTGCGCAAAGCGTGGCCAATCACAGAGCCCGAGTCGTCTTTCATGATTTTGACACCGGGCAAGTTGGGGTGATCTACGATGGAATTCGCTTCGGGAAGCTCGGCGAGAAGGATGGAGGTGGGGAATAGTTTTGAGGTTGTGAGTCCACCAAGTCTTTCGATGATGCTTCGATTGATCGCAGAACTGGTCAAAGTGGATCCCGAGACAGCATCGATCTCGGGGGTTCCCGGCGCGCCTAGACTGAGCCCAAGGTGAGCATTCCAAAACGGCTCATTTTCTTTGACAGAAACAACATGGTCGGAAGTGTCGGCAGAGTGGATGATCCTAGCGTCAGCCAGCTTGCCGGTGCGGTCGAGAGCAAGGGCGAGGTTGGTGGGGCCGGAATATCCTTTGATGTGGTCGCTGTCGGGGGAGGTGGTAAGAAAGAAGCCGAGAAATTTATCTTCTGAGTTGAAGATTTGGTCACCTTCGATGCGGGTTCCATTGGGGAAGAGAAGGCGAAAATCACCCTGCGGGGGGGGGGATTCCGCCTTGTCAAAAATGAGCCAGGCGATGGTTGTGATGACAGCGAGGCGATAGAGCCGAACCCAAAGATGTTTCGGTTTCGGCATGGGTGAATTCACTCGGCTTTGAGGAGCTGAATGGCGTCGATGTGGAGATTGCCCGGGGCTTGTGAAGTAATGGTGAGTTCGCCGGGGAGGACATCAACAAATTCGAAAGTGCCGAGGGAGGTGTAGGTTTTTTGAGCCGGGATTTTGGTTTGATCAAGGGTGAGCGTTTCCCTGCCCTTGGCGTGAGTGAGAGTGAACTCGGCTGCGGTGGTGCGGTTTTGGTGATTGAGCCAGTGAACGCGAACTTCGTATTTCCCGGAGTTTTTGATACGCATGTTGTAGATTGCGGAGGCAGGGTGCGGGGCATATTGGTAGCCGAGACCGTGGTGGGGATTGAGGCCGTCGCCCGTTCGCCATTTTCCGGTCAGCTTGGCTTTAGTGTCATCGACAACGATGCCCTTAAGATTGATGATGTTTTGTTTGGCGGGTTTGACGCGAAGTCCTTCCTCGGGAATTGGAGGAATGGTGAGGGGCGCGTTTATGGAAGCGCGGCGCGCGCGGCCGGGTTGAATCATGAGATCGATGAGGATAGGGAGGTAGTTTTCATAGACACCGCGCGGGGTGGTATTTTGGATGGTGGCAATCCAAGCGGCCTTGCCGACCACTTCTCCCATCATGCCGCAGGTGCGCATGACACGTGTGGTGCCGAGAGCCCGCCGGTCGACCGAGATGCAGCGCCCGGCCATGAAGAGGTTTTCGATATTGTTGGAGTAGAAACAGCGGTAGGGAATATTGTAGCCGGTCTTGCGGTCGACCTTTCGATCATGAACAGCGATGGCGATGAATGGATTTTCTTTGGCTGCGCCCTTCACGAATTCCTTTTTGGGGTAATGGAGGTCAATGGACCATGTGGTGGGGACACTGGCATCGGGAAATACCTTTTTTGCGGCGATGTCGTCGCCAGTGAGGATGACGTCCCCTTCAAGGCGACGAGATTCGCGATTTCCACCGATGTAGGCCATCCACATGAGTTTGGTGTTAACCTCGGACTGTTTGATATGGGTGAAGGCACCGAAGTTTGCGCGGAGATTCCAATCGCGGATTTGCTCGAGCTCATCAATGGGGTGCTTGTCGTAGCCGCCTTCCCAGAACCACTCGGCCTTTTTGAACTTTTCGTAGGGACCCCGGGAACCGTGGAGAGACGGGTATTCGCCTTTAGCGAGGGGGAGGGTCCAGGGAGTTTTTGGCCAATCGACTTTCTCGCCGGTGTCTTTTGTAGACCACATATTGGACATGCCCATATGGCCTTTTTCGGCCATCATGAATTTGGCGCCGGCTTGCGCTCCGATCGTTCCGTGGCCGGTGGCATCACAAAAGAGGTTGCCTTCGATTCGGATGAAACTTCCAGAAGTGGTGTCGACGGCATCGACCGACTCGACACGATTGTTTTTTGCGTTCGTGCGGAAGGCAAAGTGGTTGAGGTAGAGGTCAATATGGTCCTCGGCGCGGACGACTTTTTCCTTCAGGTCATCGACGAACTCGCGAATGAGTCCGGGGGAGTCACGTGAGAAGTCGGAGAACTCGTTTACGATTTCGCCGAGGTGGGGGAATTTCCCAAGTTGGGTGCCACCCATGGCCCAAACCTGAACTTCAGACGAGCCGTTTCCGCCGAGGACAGCCCGATCGTGAATGAGCGCGACCTTGAGGCCGTGTCGGGCGGCGGAGAGGGCAGCGCCGATGCCAGAATAACCGCCTCCTACAACGACGAGATCGTAGTCACCCTTGACCGGGGGAACGGCGGGGAGGTTGAGCTTTTGGCGGCGAAAATTGAAGAGGGCTTGCCCGTCATTGGGCGGTCTCTCTTTGGCATCCTTGGTGAAGTAGAGGGCGTCGCAACGACCGTTGAAGCCGGTGAGATCGTGAAGTTTGAGGGTGGTTTTTGGTGTGGGGATCTCGATTGTGCCTCCATTTTGCCAGTGCCATTGGGCACCCTTGGTTCCGAAGGTGGTGGAGGTGGGGTTTTCGTTGATGCTGACTTTGAATTTCCCCGGAGAGCCGGGAGCATTCCATTTAGCGACCCAATCTTTGGTGCGGACGTGGAGATGGTAGGTGCCGGCTGACGGGAAATTCACCTCGGTGGAAGCGTCGGCGACGGGTGTGCCGAGTCCGTGGGCCATGAGGTAGGCCGAGCCCATGTTGAGGATGAACTGGGAGTCGACTGACCATCCGCCACGATCAGAGAAGGCTTCTGCTTCGACGAAGAGCGAGTCAGAGGCGTGAAGGGACGAGGTGAGGAGGATGGTTAGGAAAGCTCGCTTCATGGGTGGGAGGATACGAAAGAAGTCTGACAAGTTTTACGTTAAACTGGAGAGATTTCAGTGACAAGTGGGGAAAGGGGACTTTTGATTCGTTCATGAGCTGGGAGCTGTCGATGTTTGGAAAAAACCTGTGCGAGGGGAGCGGGATCGGGGAACTGATGGATGATCTTGGCGAAGCCTTGGCTGGCGGAGGAGACGTGAAGATGTTGGGAGGGGGGCAACCGGCTCATATTCCCGAGATAGATGCGGTCTGGCGAAAGCGGATGGAGGAAATCATGGCAGAGCCGGGGGGGCTGGAGAAGATGTTGGGGAACTATGACGTGCCGGCGGGGAATGAGTCTTTTCGGATGGCTTTGGCGGATCTATTTCGGAAGGAGTTTGGCTGGGAGGTGACCCATGAAAATTTTGCGGTGACGATGGGTGGGCAGACCGCATTTTTTTTCCTCTTCAATGCCTTGGCCGGGAGATTCGCGGATGGATCCAGGAAAAAGATTCTTCTGCCATTGCTGCCGGAATACATTGGATACGCAAATCAGTCGGTAGGAGCGGACTTCTTCGAAGCGATCCCGGCGTTGATTGAGAAGACGGGGCCGCATGAGTTTAAGTATCGGGTGGACTTTGAAGCGGTTGATCCAGGCGATGATATCGCGGCGATCTGCGTTTCCCGTCCCACGAATCCATCGGGGAATGTACTCACTGATGGAGAGATTGAGAAGCTGCGGGAAATTGCGCGGGCGAAGGGGATTCCTTTGATTGTTGACAATGCTTACGGGGCTCCGTTTCCCAATCTCATCTTTTCCGAAGTGACTCCGGTTTGGGATGAGGAAATGATTTTGACTTTGAGCCTTTCCAAGGTCGGATTGCCGGGAACGAGAACCGGGATCGTGGTGGCGAGTAAGGAGGTGTGTCGACAGGTGTCGTCAATGACGTCGATCGTGGGGCTGGCGAATGCCAACGTGGGACAGGAAATTTTACGACCTCTGGTGGAGAGCGGGGAAATTTTAAGGCTCAGCAAGGAGGTGGTGAAACCGTTTTATGAAGAGCGGTCACGGATGGCGCAGGAGTGGTTTGCGAGGGAGTTTAAGAAGTCGGTGCCGTATTACATTCACCGGAGTGAGGGGGCGCTCTTCCTGTGGTTGTGGTTTGAGGATTTTGCGATCACGGCGCGTGAACTTTACGAGCGGTTGAAGAAGCGCGGGGTGTTGGTGGTTCCGAGCGAGTATTTCTTTTTCGGGCTGTCGGAGGATGTCGATTGGAAGCACACACGGGAATGTATCCGGGTGAGTTACACGATGGATGCCGAGACGGTGGAATTCGGAATCAAAGTGATCGCGGATGAGGTGAATAGAGTATACTCGGGGGAAGGAGGATGAAGAAAAGCTAAGGCAGAGTGTTCTTTGAACATGTTCTTAAAAAAATGGATCCCCCGAAATTCACAAAAGGCGATTATTTAAGCGCCTCCATTAATTGTTCGCCGATGAGTTTTTTTGATTTCCGATCGGTCTTGGAAAGAGCTTTCTTTTCCTCTTCGGTTAGGGGGAATCGCCACTTCTCAACGAAGATGGAAGCGAGGTCTTTTTTGTGTCGAGAGAAACGGAGCATTACTCTCGACATTGCGGTGCATGCGGGGAGTTTTTCCGGTGAACTTGAGGTAAGGTAGCCCAGCCTTTATCGAGATTTCCGATAAATTTGGTCATGACTTTGGGCTCGAAAAAATCGGTAATGGGGAGGAATGTGATGTTCTCACCCACCCATGGGAACAGGGGGGTATCGACTTTCTTCTGCTTCCAACGGTCCGGGTAGAAAGCGAGCTTTGAGTAATCGAGACCGTCGCCTGCTTTGATTTCAGCGGAGGTGAAACGACAAAGGGATGTTAGGGTGCAGAGGCCCACTTCAAAAGTTATCGGACAAAAATATCAGTTCATTCGGGGACTACTTTGGCCTTACCTGCTTTCTGAATTTGGAAAAGCGGGTCGGCGTTTCCTTTGGACGGGCGGGTGAAAGGAGAGCTTCGCCAGTTGGGTTTTTTGTAGAGTCCGGTGCCGCGAAATTGAAAGATCCCTTTCAGTGGATGGAGTGGGAGGGTAAGGAGCCCCAAGAGGCCGCGGGCATTAATGCGCACGGTCATGTCCATCTTTTCGGTCTCTAGATCGATCCAGCCATCGCCGGTGAGGACAATGCTTGTAGAGACGGCGACCAAGTCCTTGGTTTGCAAGACGCCATTAAGCACTGCAAAAGTGAATGAAGCATCTTTGGCCCGTTGGTAGCCCATACGTTTGTCCCCGAGGACCCCAGCGATGATCGGGGATAGCGGTCCGAGGACAGGGAGCGAGACAAGATTGCCTTGGCGGATTCCAACGAGACCATCGGCGTTGAATTTTCGAACACCACCGGCGATTCCCTGGAAGTCAATGTTGCCTGTGAGGGTTCCTTTTTCTTCGTCTTTAAATTTGTAGGCTTTCGAGATGAGGGGGAAGGATAGGTTATCCCATTTCATGGAGCCGCGGTAGCCTGTCTGTCTCCCCGGAGTGACATCACAGAGAACCGAGCCGCTGACCGTTCCCCCGAGAGTGGTGCAGGAGAGGTCCTTGACGGTGATGTTTGTTCCGCGAACGTCAACGTCGGCATTGAAGTCTTGAAGAGGGAGATCGGATCCGAGGAAGGGGTAGTCGGTTTGTCCTTCCGTGCGGATAGTAACACTAAAGACCGTTTGATCCCGGTCCTCCTCACGACCAGCGAAGCTTCCGTTGAGGGTAAGATTGGGGGGGGTGTGAAAGCGGTAGTTTTCTTCAAGGTGTTTTGCCGCGGGAGGTGCGAAAGCCCTGACAATGGGAGTGGGCCAAACTTTGCCTCGGAGATTACGGATGGTGGTCAAACGGGTGGTGGTGTCGTAGAAAACACGGTCGGCGTAGACTTCTTCTGATGAAGCTCCCTTGAATCGGAGGCGGGCCGGTTCGTTTTCGTCGTTCAGGTGGGCTTTAATTTGAGAGAATTCGGCCTGACCGGGAATGAAGTTATAATCGCAGGTGAGATGGTGAAGTCTGGTTCCTTTGTAAAGGAAGTTACTAAGATGGAGCTTTCCGGCTGCGGACCAATCGGTGAGGTCTGTGTGATTGAGAGAACCAACGACATCGAGGGCGACGATGGAGTTTTCAGAAAACTCCAGATTCCGAACAAATTGGTCGAGTCCTCGATTGGGCTTGATGAACGGGGCAAAAGCTTCAATCGGAAGGGTGGAACGGATGTCAAAGCGAGCGAGGTCGTCTTGCATCACTAGGTTGCCGTTCAATTGGCCTTTGCGGTGTTTTACTTCCAGTTCACGGAGGTAAAGGTCACCATCGTGCCAGGAGAATTCAGAGGTCAAACCCTCGAAAGGAGTCTGGAGAAATTGAAATTTACCAATAGTTCCATGTCCGGTAGCGCGGACGGAAAAGGAATGGGATTCGGGGGCGGAGAAAGTACCTTTTAGCTTTAGACGTGGCGGGGCATCGAGAGTGAGGTTTTTTAAAACGATTTTGTCGAAGCCGCTTTTCAAAAAGTCTTGAAGCTGGAGATCCGAGTCAAGATCGAAGCGCCCCTCGCGGCGAATGAGATTCCAATCAACCTGACCAGAGGCCGAACCACTGCGATCTACGAGAAGGATTTCATCGAGAGTCACCAATTGAGATTGTAGGTCGCCGGAGACCATCAGCTCGTCCAGTTGGTAATCATTTCGGCTGAGCTTGCTCGCTTGTAGCTTGAAGGTGGTGTTGAGCCGTTCAGGGTGGTTGAGATCTCCTTTTATCTGAAAGCTTAGTTCGGGAGGGCTGTCAGATGGGATGGACCAAAGAGCCAATTCATCGAGAACAAGACTAAGCACATGGTTGGACTGAAGGTTTTCTCCCTGACTGGGGTCGAGATCTTCTCTTTTTAGTTTTGAGAGCTTCAGGTCGGCAGAGAGGTTGACGCGGATTCCTTCGATTAATCCGGTAGCATCCTTGACGGTGGCGCGGCCGCTTTCGGTGATACTAAGGCTCCCGTCGATTTCGCTGGCGGTGACCATGCGGCCGTCTTTATCAACTGAGATTCGCGCGGTTCCGTTGGTGATACCGATGTTGAGGAGCTTGAATTTCCCCCTGAGAGCCTTCGTCTTGTCGAGATCGAGAGTGACTTCGCCTGCTTCCAGGAGAGGGATTAGATCGCCGTCACTTTCGTAAAACGAAACATCTCTGGCAATCAGTCCACGTTGGAGGTCGAAGCGGAGGCTCTCAAAGGAAAGGTGGACGCCGCGATCCGTCAATTCATTGCGGAGCCAGTCACCATAGCGACCGGGAAAACCAACTTGATTGAGATAGACGAGGATACCGACGACCGCAAAGAGAGTCGCCGTCACGGTCAGGGTGACGACGGTTTTGGCAATACGATAGGTGTGAATCATCAAGAGGAGTTTGCAATCGATCTCACAGATCCAAAAGATGAATCAGGGGACGGGAGTTTGCTCAAGAGCAGCGGAGAGAAGGTGATCGGCGTCTGGGGTGTCCTCAGAAAGGAGGCGATGGCGGAGGACGTGCGGGAAGATTTTTTGGACGTGATCCGGGAGGACGGCGGTTTGATCGTCGAGGAGGGCAGCAGCTTGCGAAGCTCGCTGGAGAGCGAGCGTGGCGCGGGTGGAGACGGCATGATCCTGCCCTATGATGGATCGAACAGCCTGGCAAAGTTCGAGAAGGTAGCGCTGCAGGGTGTCGGAGACGGAAATATGGCTGGCTTTTTTTTGAAGTTCGCGGAGTTGGTCGAGACTCATGACTGGTGAAAGGGCAGGAGTGGAGATTTTCTCAGAGTGGTAGCGAAGAATTTTGAGCTGGGTCTGATCATCTGGAAGACTCATGGGGATGGAGAGGATGAAGCGGTCCAACTGGGGCTCCGGGAGGGGAAAGGTGCCGGTCGAAGACGTGTCATTTTGAGTGGCAACAACGAGGAAGGGATCGGGGAGCTTGCGTGTTGTGCCATCAATTGTCACCTGCCGTTCGTTCATGGCTTCGAGAAGTGATGATTGGGTGCGGGGAGAAGCACGGTTGATCTCATCAGCCAGAAGGAGGTTGGCGAAGACGGGGCCGGCGATGAATTCAAATTCACCATTTTGCGGACGGTAGAGTTGGTAACCGAGGATGTCGGAAGGGAGAAGATCGGGTGTGAATTGCACACGCCGGAAGGTGCCGCTCAGCGATGTCGACAGGGTGTGTGCGAGGGTTGTCTTTCCGATGCCTGGAGGGCCGGTGACGAGGGCATGTCCTCTGGCAAGGAGAGCGGTGAGGAGAAGATCAACGGCTTCATCCGAACCAAGAACGGTGGAGAGGAGCTGTTGGCGAAGAGCTTGAAGGGGCATGAGATTATTGGCGGAGCTGAAATTCGGAGTAAGGTTCTTCCGCTTGGACAACCTCACGAACTTTGAGGAGAGGAAGCACGGTTCCGTTTACGGTTTCGAAGGTGAGGATTCCCCCTGCCTTCACCCAGTCTTCGAACTTGGGTCTGGTGGATCTTTCGGGGAATTGCAGCGAGACCCCGACGACTTGCAGGTCGGCCGCGCAGCAGGTGATGATTGAACGAAAGACCCGCATGCGGTCCCCAGCCTCATTGTTGATCTTCTCTGGTGCGATGCGTCCTTCCAATTCGACTGGAAGACCATCGAAGATGTCTTGAATCTCGCGATCGCCAGCGGCGTAGTAGGCTGTGATCATGCGGAGCTCGAATTCTCCGTGTTGGTTCTTAGAAACGCGTTTTTCGAGGTCCTCGCGAGTGAAAGGGGGGATGTCGCCGGCGTTGGTCAGGGCAGGCGTCTCGTAAAGCCCTTTCTTGGAGAGACCTTGATTGGAGAGTTTGTCTCTGGTGTGAGACATCGCCAAAGTGAGTGGGATGATGGTGAGGAGGATCGTGACGAGCGGGCCGTGTCCTTCTTCATGATGATGATCGCCTGATTCACAGTCCTCGTGCTCGTGCTCGTGCTCGTGGGGATGGGCGAGACCATCTGCATGGTGATCGTGGGCGCAGTCCGCGTCATGGTCGTGGTCGTTAATTTCGGGATGACTGTCTTTTTTGGGTTGGGGATTAATGATAGAGTAGACTCCGAGGATGATCATGCCAATGCCTCCGAATAAGATGAAGTGGTGGAAATCGGCCGCGAGGTAGTCCTTCACCCGGGTCGAGTGATAGAAGTAGATGAGGATGGCACCCCATGAAGTGGCTAGGAGACCAAAGAGTCGAGTGTGGAGAGCGGTCATGGGGCAAGAGGGATTTCAGATTGTTGGGTCATCCACATTGGAAGGATCTTCATCTCAAAGAGAAGGCCGAGGGCTCCGGTGAGGATGAAAATGGCCACGAAGAGGAAGGCGATAAACTTCCACTTAAAGACGGTGGAGTAGAGGAAGACGAGCTTAGCGTCCATCATGGGTCCGAAAACCATGAAGGCGAGCTTGGGTCCGTATTTGAAGTTCGCAAAATTTGCGGCGATGAAGGCATCCGAGGTTGAGCAGAGGCTGAGGACGAAGGCGAGAATCATCATGCCGGCACTTCCGAGAATTGAATTGTCCGCGAGGTTTTTCCAAAACTCATCGGTCGGATCAATGACTGTGGTTTTAAGAATGGCGGTGAGAACGACCCCGATGCAGAAGTAGAGGCCCACGTCCATGAGATCGCGCAGCGAATTGTTCAGTGCGGAGCTGAGGGTTCGGGGATGATTGTGCTCGTGACCATCTTCTGCTTTAGCGGATGCCTTCAGGAAGAAATCATGGGAAATACGAGCTGCGATCAGGGCGATGATCACGGCGATGAGGTATCCCATCGTGAGTCGGGAGAACATGATCTCGGATGAGTTGTTGAATGCCTTGTAAGTGCTGATTGCGGTGACGGGATTAAAGATCGGAGCAGCCAGCATATAGGCAAGGGCACAGGAGACAGGGAGGCCGTTTTTAACGAGTCGGCGGATCACGGGAACCACGGCACATTCGCAGACTGGGAAAATGGCCCCTAGAAGGCCGCTTAGGAGAATGGCGAGAGTGTTGTTTTTAGGGAGGATTTTTTCGAAGGTCCCACGTGGGAGATACGTGCCGAGAAATCCGCTCACCAGAGTGCCGAGGAAGATAAAAGGGAGACCCTCCAAGAAGATGGAAAGGAACTCATACGAGCCATCGGCGAGTTGGTCCTTTGTTTGATCAGTCACTGAGGTGATTCAAGCGTAAAGAGGTGGCTTTACTCCAACAAAAAAGCGGCCGATTGACCCACCGGGAGAAAGTGGTGTCGATTTGAGGCCTTTCGCTGATCTTGAAGTTCTAGTTGTACTTCCGATTTGTGCCGAAATGCTTGTAGCGATAAGATGGGTTTGATGTTCTTGGCGGTCACGGAGTATTTGTAGCTTCCTGAGGAGAGATTGATCGAGCGGCTTGTAAAAGATCTTGCGAGAAGGAGTATTCTTAGTTGTGCTGGGCTTGGAGAATCCGCAACTTGTAAAACCGGATACGGCGACTAGGAAAAGGACGGCAAGGATGAGGCGATGAAACGAGTTTTTTCAGTTCTAATCGTCAAAGTTCGCTCGCTGAAAATTAATGGGGGACGAAACTAAAACTCTGATTCTAGGACGGTTTCTCCTGATTTGAGAGAGAGTCTAGCGACGAAGTTTACGGTCGTGGAGAGGTTTGCCTTTGGGGCGGCGCACGGGGATTTCGAGAGCTCCGGATTTCTCAAGTTCGTCAAAGAGCTGTTTCTTTAGTGCTTCGACCTGCCCGGCGAAGGCGGGGACGTTGATGAGATTGTGTCGTTCGTGGGGGTCGGTTTGGAGGTCGTAGAATCCGTTTTTATCCCAGAGGCCGTAGTAGTAGATGTATTTGTATCGGTCGGTGCGGATGGAAAAGAGGGTGGGGGTGGCAGGGAAGTTCCATTCCCAATGGTATTCGTAGAGAATGTGATCGCGCCAGCGGGTGGCGGGTTCCTTTCCTTCGAGAAGGGAGCGGAAGGAACGGCCGTCCATGGAGGGAGCATTGCTAGGGGGGGTGACGCCTGCGTAGTCGAGAAGAGTGGGGGCGATGTCGATATTCTGAACCATGCCGTTGGGCGTAGTGCCGGCTTTGATCCGACCTGGCGCGTAGGCAAGCATGGGGATGCGAATGGACTCTTCGAAGGCGTCGCGCTTGTCATAGAAGCCGTGTTCTCCAAGAGCAAAACCATTATCACCGAGGTAAATGACGATGGTGTTTTTTGCGAGGCCGGACTCGTCGAGGTAGTCGAGAACACGGCCGACGTTTTCATCGAGGCCATGAACGGTTTCGCAGAATCTCCAGTAAAGATCGTCGAAGGAGGGGACGGGGTCTTTGTCAAAGGCTCCGGTTTCCATGTGGTCGATTCCGTGAATTCCGTAGCGTCGTTCGCGGATCCAGCGAGGTTGAGTGACATAATTTTCGTCGGAGTTCGCCATGGTCTCGGGGTAGTCGATTTTCTTTCCCTGGTAGCGACCGAGATGGCGTTTGGCGGGTTCGAAGGGGTAGTGGACTGACTTGAAAGCGAGATGCATCATGAATGGGGCGTCCTTGTCTCCACCGCGGTCACCCTTCAGCCAGTCGAGGGCTTGATCTGTAAGGCGGTCGGCGGTGTAGCCTTTTTGCTCAAGCCGTTTGCCATTGATGTTGAGGGTTTGGTTAAAGTATGAGCCCTGCCCCTGAAAGCTGACCCAGTGGTGGAAGCCCTTCCTGGCTTTGTCATTGTCGTGACCCATATGCCATTTGCCGATCATGGCGGTGCGGTAACCAGCGGATTGAAGGTATTCGGGATAGAATCGAGTTCCTGCGGGGACGGCGCGTTGGTTATCGACGACCTTGTGACGGTGCATGAATTGTCCGGTCAAAATGGAGGCCCGGCTTGGAGAACAGAGCGATGTCGTGACAAAGGCATTTTGGAGATGGGCACCGCCTCCGGCCATGCGGTCAAGATTTGGAGTTTCGAGAAAATCCGGAGCTTCCTCCATAAAGCCCATGAAGTCGTATCGATGATCATCGCTCAGGATGACGATGATGTTGGGTCGTTCAGCAGCGAGGGTTGAACTGGCGAGGGCAAGAAGGAGAAGGAGAAGGCGAATCATATCGTCATTCTTAATGATGAGCCATGCCAATGCAACCCGGGAGGAGTTAGGCGAGAATGGGCTTCACGACATGGCCGTGGACATCGGTGAGGCGGTAGTGGCGCCCCTGGAATTTGTAGGTGAGCCTCTCGTGATCGATGCCCAGGAGATGAAGCAGGGTGGCTTGGAAGTCGTGAACGTGAACGGGGTCTTTTGCGACGTTAAAGCCGATGTCATCGGACTCGCCGTAAGTGATGCCTGGTTTGATTCCTCCGCCCGCCATCCAGACCGTGAAAGTGTAGGGGTGGTGGTCACGGCCCCATCTTGGGCGGTTCTCAAAGTTGCCCTGAAGAAAAGGAGTACGGCCGAACTCGCCTCCCCAGATGACGAGGGTGTCATCGAGGAGTCCCCGTTGTTTAAGGTCCTGAACAAGCCCGGCCGAGGGTTGATCGGTGTCGCGGCATTGGTTGTAAAGTTCGGTGGTGAGTGAATTGTGCTGGTCCCAGCCGGCGTGCATCAACTGGACGTAGCGGGTTCCACGTTCGAGAAGACGTCGGGCGAGGAGACAATTACGGGCAAAGGTGCCGGGTTCGTTAACCTGAGGGCCGTAGAGATCGAGGGTGGACTTGGACTCGCCCGAAATATCGGCGAGTTCGGGCACGCTGGTTTGCATGCGGTAGGCCATTTCGTATTGCGCGATCCGGGTTTGAATTTCCGGATCTCCGACGGACGCGTATTTATTTTCGTTGAGTGCGGCAATGCCATCGAGCATTTGACGGCGGAGCGCGGGGCTCACTCCCTTTGGATTGTTGAGGTAGAGAACGGGATTTGAACCGGCCCGGAGTTTGACCCCTTGGTGATGGGAAGGGAGAAAACCGGAGGACCAGTAGGAATCGTAGAAAATCTGACCGCAACTTGTGTTTTTGGTGACTGAAGTCATGACAACAAAAGTGGGCAGGTTCTCATTCATCGAACCCAATCCGTAAGAAAGCCAGGATCCGAGGGTGGGACGGGAAGGGAGTTGGAACCCGGAAAGGAAGAAATTGATGGCAGGGGCATGATTGACCTGCTCGGTGTGCATGCTTTTGATGAAGCAAAGTTCGTCGGCGATCTTTGCGGTGTGGGGCATGAAAGCGCTGACTGTTGCGCCCGATTCGCCATGTTTCTTAAAAGGTTCGACCGGAGCAAGCAGGCGTCTTTTATCAGCGGCAGCCGACATGGTGGAGAAACGTTTGCCCTCCATGTAGGAGTCGGGGACGCGCTCGCCATGGAGTTTGGCGAGCTTGGGCTTGTCGTCGAATAGTTCGAGGTGGGAAGGGGCGCCGTTTTGGAAGAGGTAGACGACCCGCTTGGCCTTCGGGGCGATGTGCCTGGCGGCCTCCAGAATCTGGTCTTCTGACGCTGGGGCGTTGGAGGTGAGAAGGTGGGCCAGGGCGGGGATTCCGAGGCCGGTAGCCGTTTTACCAAAAAAGTGGCGGCGGTTGGTGAGGAGCTGGGATTCGAGAAGCGGGTGCATGGCTTATTCCTTGGTGAGAGCCTCGTCCGTGTTGAGGAGGGAAAGGATAGTGGACGTTAAAGCGGCCTGGGTGAGCACGTCGAGTTGGTCTGAGACGGGGAGTTCGCCTGTCGCAAGGATGGCTTTGGCGTCGTCGAGATGTTTTTTGAAGTAAGTGCGGGAGCTCTCGTACATCGTGGTGATGATTTGCGATTCCTCTGCTTTGGGAATTCGGGTGGTGATGATTTGGAAGGCGGCGGTCAGTGGGGCCTGGGGATTTATTTCGTGGGCCCGGTAGGCGATTCCACGGGCCGCTTCGAGATAGTGGGGATCGTTAAGGATGGAGAGAGCATGGAGGGGCGAGTTCGTAAGGTAGCGGCCCACCTCGCAGCCTTCGCGCTTGGCATTATCGAATACCATGGGAGGGGCCGAAATGCGGCGCCAGAAGGTGTAGATACTCCGCCGCCGGAGCTTCTCACCGGTGTCGGGGGTGTATTTCTTTTTCCCAAAGGTGACCTCTGACCAGAGGCCGGAGGGCTGGAATGGCTTGACCGGCTCGCCTCCGATCTTGCGAACGAGTCGATCGGAGAGAGCGAGGGCTTGATCACGAATCATCCATGAGGGAAGGCGATAGCGGGGGGAGCGGGCAAGGTAGCGGTTCTCCGGGTCACGCTCCAGGGCGAGGGAGTCGACCTTGGACGACTGCCGATAGACGCGGCTGGTGACGATAGTTTTGATGAGCTTCTTGAAGTCCCATCCCGAGTCCATGAAATCGGCAGCAAGCCAGTCGAGAAGTTCGGGGTGAACCGGGATCTCGGATTGCATGCCGAGGTCTTCGGGCGACTTGATGAGTCCAATGCCAAAGAGTTCCTGCCAAACGCGGTTGATGGTGACCCGGGAAGTGAGGGGGTGGTCCCGGGAGACAAGCCATTGGGCGAGATCGAGGCGGTTGGAGAATTCTTTTTCGGGAAGGGGGGGGAGAATACCGGGCGTTGCTGGAAGGACTTCCTCGCCTGGTGATTGGTAGGAACCGATGGCGAGGACGTGTGTTTTACGGCGTTCCTTCCGGTCTTCCATGATCATAACCCGGGGAGCGGCTTGCTTAATCTTGTTGATTTCATCACCGAGCGACTGGATCTTTGCGATGAGCTTTTGGTAAAGGGGCTCTGTTTTTAGATGAACTGAGGTAAGTTTTTCTTGCTGTTGCGGGTTTCTTTGATCGGAAGGAATGGCAAGAAGCTGGTCGATGTCAGAGTTTTCGGGAGTCAAAGAAGGAGTGCTAGAAGAGGTGACGGAGAGTCGGAAGTGTCCGAGGAAGTGGGCGAGGTTGTCGGAATTGTGGCGCAAGGTCACTTTGAATCTATCGCCGGCTTTTGGAGTGAGTGGCTCTGCGAGTCGGAAGAGCGCGGAGTGGTTTCGGTCGATGGATTTACCATTCCAGACAGCCCAGCCGGTGTTGGGATCGTTATCGAGAGTGCCGGCGATTTTGTGATCACCTTGTTCAAAACTAGCTTCAGGGCGGACGAATTTGAGGGGGCGCGCTATCTCGCTGTGACGGAGGAGCGAGACCTCGACTCCGGTGAGGAAAAAGTTTCCGCTGTCTGAGCGAGCAGCACCTCCGTTGGTCATGGTGGCGTGGCGAAGGGCCTCGATCCGCAGCGAGGTGATCGTTTGAGTTGGGAGAGATGCTTCGATTTTGAAAGTGGCCTTGTCGGGGTTGGTGCCAGAGACAAGGAGAGACTTGTCGGGGAGAGTCTTGAATTTGAGGCCGGGATCGCTGGCCTTGATGAGTTTGGAATCAAGGGGTAGCCAGCGGCGCTGGGAGGTGTTTTTTTGGTAGTTTTTTTCCCAGTCGGTTTGCTTTGACTTGAGGGAGGTCGTGAGTTTTTTGAGTTTTTCTTGAGCGGTAGCGAGTTGAATACTCCGTTCCTTTTCCTTTACGATTTGTTCGGAAGTGGGAGTTGGTAGGACGGGTTTGGTGCGTGGATCACCGCCTGCACCTGTGACCGGAGTCTGGTTGAAGAAGGCGGTGAGCGAATAGTAGTCCTTTTGGCTGAGGGGATCGTATTTGTGATCGTGGCAGCGGCAGCAGTTGAAAGTGAGGCCCATCCAAACGGTGCCGACGGTTTCGGCCATGTCGAAGACGTAGTTTACCCGGTTCTCCTCGGGGATGGAGCCGCCTTCACCATTGATGGCGTGGTTGCGGAGAAATCCGGTGGCAAGTTTTTGCTCGTGAGTGGCATTTGGAAGAAGATCACCGGCGATCTGCCACACTGTGAAGTCGTCGTAGGGAAGATTACGATTGATGGCGTCGACCACCCAGTCGCGCCAGGGCCACATGGTTCGCTCGCCGTCGCCTTGGAAGCCATTGCTGTCGGCGTAGCGGGCGGCATCGAGCCAGGGCCAAGCAAAACGTTCGCCAAAGGCGGGGTCGGCGAGGAAGGACTCGACGAGTGTCTCCCAGGCATTGGGTGACTTGTCGGAAAGAAAGTTCGAAACTTCATTCGGGGTGGGAGGGAGTCCGCGGAGATCAAAGGAAAGACGACGAATGAGGGGTTCTTTTTCGGAAGGGGGCGAGAGTTTGAGGTCGAGGGATTTGAGTTTATTAACGACAAGAGCATCGACCGGATGATCTTCAATATTCGGGATGGCTAGTTTTTTTACCGGGATGAAAGTCCAGTGTTCCTCATACTTTGCTCCTTCCTGGATCCATTGGTGGATGAGCTTTTTCTCATCGCCATCCAGTTTGGGAAAGTGATCTGCCGGAGGCATGACTTCGTCGGGGTCATCCGAAATAATGCGTTTCCAAACGAGAGATTTTTCGGGATCTCCCGGGAGGATTCCGGGGCCGGACTTGCGTTCGGCAAAGGCTCCTTCCGGGGTGTCGAGGCGGAGGTTGGCTTCGCGAGCGTTGGCATCAAAACCGTGACATGTGAAGCAGTGATCCGAAAGCAAGGGACGGATGTGCGAGTTGAACCCAATTGGCTCGGCTGTTGTGATTGCGGTGAGGGCGATCAGGATGGATGACAGTCGGAGGAACATGATCTGTGGGGAGAATAGACGAGTTTGGGAGAATGCAAAGGTGTGTGATAGGTTTCTTGCTGGGGGCTTACGCTCTTCTGCCTAGCAATCCCTCCCTCCGCCCTTCAAGGAGTTACTGAATGGGAAATTTCAGAGGAAGACGTTTGCCGTTTCGGAGGACGGTGGCGTCGAGTTGAGCGGGCTTGGAGTAGCGTTGAAGGAGGACGCCGAAGAGTTGTGACTCGGTGTGTCTCTTTGTGATGCCATCGACCTCGATGAGGATGTCGCCGGGTTTGAGATCGGCTTTGGCGGAGGGGGAGTCGGGCTGGACTTTAGTGATAGTGGTGCGGTGGTCCTCGGCGAGGGCGATGAAGGGGATGAGAAAGAGGAGGAATTTCATGGCGGTAGAGAATGGCAAATTTGGAAGCGAGGAGGAATGATTTTCAATGCCGCAAAATGTGATAGCTTTGGGGTGTTTTTTCTGCAGAGAGCGCTTTTTGCGGGGGAGATGGAGTTTCGGTCTGTTTGGAGAGGGGGAGCAAAATACGATTTTTAATGAGATAATGGGGCGGCTGGGGGTGCGGACCTGAGTTGAGGTAATCATTACCTTTTACACGATTATCTAAAGCAGTTTCGGGCGAAGGGGCGCGAGGTTACGGCGGCTGAAGCGGCGGCCGAGGTTGGGGTCCCAGTGATCTTGAAGCAAAAAAAGTGGGCGATTGCTGGTAGATCTGGGGGGGATTTTCGGCAAGATCTATCGACGATACGCTCAAAGAGGGGCGGTAAGGGTGGTGGGCTTTCAAAAGAGGACAAAATTTTCGGATTTTCGGCTTATCGGCTGAGGGTTTTCGCTCTATAAGGGCCCCTCCTACGATATGGGCGATCTACGACTCAAACTCCAACGGGGACTTCTCTCGGGGCTTCTCGTGTGCGGGGCTCCTGCTCTCGCGCAAACTTCTCTTTCCAACGAAGCTGCAATACGCTCGGCGGATGCGCGGGATGCATATTCCTTAATCGAAGCCGGTGATTTGGCCTATCTTGAGCAGAATTTTAAGGTAGCTGGTTCGAAGTATGCCGAGGCTCTTTCGAAACTGCCGGAAGGGGCAAAGTCGATCGTGGGGCTTCGCGCTTCAGCGTTGCAGCGGTTTACCCAGGCATCGTTTGCCCAGGCCCAGCACTTGATGCGAAGGGGGGATGCCAAGGGTGTGAAGGCGCTTTTGGACGAAGTGGAGACGGTTGATCCTGCGAATCCCCAATTGAAAGTTTATCGGGCGAAGATGGATGATCCAATCAGGAACAACCCTGCGCTGACTTCGAAGCACTCCGAAAACATCGACCGAGTGCGCCGTCTCCTATACAAGGCGGAGGGTTATTATGATTTGGGGAAATTCGATCGAGCCTACCTGACCTACGAGGATATTCTCCGAATTGACAAGCACAACAAGGCCGCTCGCCGGGGAATGGAGCGGTCAAATGCGGCGATTTCGGATTACGCGACGTCGGCACGGGACCAGGCTCGGGCGGAGGCCTTTAAGGATGTGGACGAGGAGTGGGAGCAAAAGGTATACAAGGAGGAAGATCGTCCAATTGTAGGGGGAGGGGATTCGATCATTACCGGTTCCGGGATGGATTTGTTGACGAAAATGAATACCATCATGGTTCCCGAGTTGATCCTCAACGGGGCGAGTCTGGATGAAGCTGTTGATTTTCTCCGCTTGGCGGCAGTGCAGGGGGATCGAACAACCCTGGATGAAAATGAAAAGGGGGTGCCCTATGTTATTCAATTGGGCGACGAAACCCACCCTGCGGTGAAGAAGATCCGGGGCGCCCGCATCAACTTAAAGCTCCGGAATGTGCCACTGTCGGAAGCGGTTCGTTTGGTGACCGAGGCCTCGGGAACGACTTTCCGGGTGGATGAATTTGCAGTCGTCCTTAATGCGGCTGGCTTTTCGGACCCAACATTGATTCGAAGAGACTTCCGGGTGCCTCCGAATTTTCTAACCGGGGTGGCAAATACCAAGGTGGCCGGTGACCCCGATCCCTTTGCGGATAAAGCGGCCGAGGGAGGATTGATTGCCAAAACTTTAACGGCAAGGGAGAAGCTGCAGACCTACGATGTGAGCTTTCCGGATGGGGCGAGCGCAACCTACAATCCTTCGAGCAATATTTTGACGGTGCGAAATACGGTTGCCACTATGCGCCTTATTGAAGCGATTGTAGAAGATATCGTCAAGATGGAGCCTGTTGTGGTGACTATCCGGACAACGCTCGTGGACATCAGTCAAGTGAATCTCGAGGAGCTGGGATTTGATATGATGCTTGGCGAATTTAATGTTGGCGAATTTGGAATTTTGTCCGGTGGATCAACGGGCGTTGGAACTGCGATTAACGATATGATTCCTGGGAATCCGGTCACTTCCGGGAACCGGAGCGGAGATCTCTCTGGAACAACGGACGGCCTCGACGCGATTTTGGCAAGGAAATCACCTCCCACAGCCTCCGGCACGCTGAGTAGCGACGGGAATGGGAACAACGCGAACAGCATTAATCTACCTGCAGGAACCAACGGCGGAGCTTCAAGAGCGAGTGGAATTATCAGCCTGCGGGGTCTCATCGATGGGACGGCTCACGAGATTTTGATGAGGGGCTTGTCCCAGAAGAAGGGCTCCGATATTATGGTCCGTCCGGAAGTGGTGACTCGTTCCGGCGAGAATGCTTCGATCCACTCGATCATCGAGTTTCCCTATCCCGAGGAATATGAACCACCCGAGGTTCCCAACGCGGTGGGAGGAAACGACGGGATTGTGACTCCTGCCACGCCGACAAACTTTACGGTGGCGAATCTTGGCGTGTCTTTGGAGGTTCTCCCACAAGTCGGACCGGACCGCCGAATCATAGAGGTTGCTTTAAATCCGGTGATTCGGGATTTTGAGGGCTTTGTGAACTATGGAACGCCGATCGTAGGATCAAGTAACACGACAACGGTGAATCTGGTGGACAACACCGCCGCGACCGACAGCGTCTTTGGGGAAATTACCTCCAATGCGATTTTAAAACCGATCTTCCGTACCATCAGAGGAAAGACCAGTTTACGGGTCCTCGATGGACAAACGATTGTTATGGGGGGTCTGGTTACAGAGAGGCGGAGACAGATTAACGACAAGGTGCCAATCTTGGGAGATCTTCCGTTTGTGGGACGAATTTTCCGTAACGATGGGATTTCAGTTGAAAAGCGTTCGGTATTGATATTTGTGAATGTCGAGTTAACCGACCCCGCAGGTAATCCTTATCGCGACCGTTAATGAGCCAAAATATCCCCCCCCGCTCGCTTCCACCGGAGGACGTGCAAGATTCAGACAAACCCTCTTCTCAAAAGGATCAGTATAGTCTGGACGAAATAATGAAGGCGCTCCGCGAAAAGGAGCACGAAAAGGATGAACAAGGGGAGGTCGTGACTCGCTTAGATGGTTCGATCGCCCGGAAGGTGAAACGCCGGAAACGACGTTCGGGGCAGCAGGAGAGCGCAACACCGGAAAAAGAAAAGAAACGGGTTTTGTTGAAGATCATCATCGCTGCTGTTCTCCTACTGATGTTGGCGTTGACCGCGCTTTTTTTGATTCTGAATCAGAACAGCAAAAGTTATCGCAAAAAGCTGGAAATCTCTGCTGCAGAATGGACCGGGGCTGAAGTGGAGTTGACTGGCTTCAAGAGGCTTCCCTTTTCTGCCAAAATAAACAGAGCAAAATTCAGTTGGCCGGAAAGCTATTATCTGAGGGAGTTTGAGTTAAAGAACCTGTCGGGAGATGTCAGCTTCCTCACTTTTCTGGGAGCAAGGCCCAGTGGTTTGCAGCTTGGCGGGACGGTCGGTGAGATGGTGGTAAGAGTGCCCGACTCACGGGGAAACGAACTGGAGTCAATTGAGGAATCCGAGTTTCCCTTTCTATTTGAACAGTATTACTGTCAGGCTCTTAATGTTAAATTCGGCGAGGGCGAGACCGTCGGGCTAAAAGGGGCAAGTGCGAGTCTGAGGCACATTAGCAACGAAGGTTTTCAAGTTACGATTGATCAGGGAACGTTTCAGTTTGCAGGTTGGCAGGATTTCCAAATCTCGAGTGGACTGCTGAGGTTCAAAAATAACACGATCGATCTAAAGTCATTTTCTCTGGAACCTCCCGATGATGATGATGTGATGCTGAGTTCGAATTTGAAGATTAGCGGAGAAATCCCGCTGATTTCGGGTAAGCAAGTGCAATTGGATGCAAGCACAGGGAATTTTTCCTTTAGTGGGCTGATCGGTAAAAAGTTGGCACGCCTTTTTAGTGGATCATTGATTGAGTCTAATGGTGCCATCATTTTCACTGTTGGAGAGAGTCAAGTTGACGAAATCGTCATGAATTTTTCGGCGGATCGTCTCAAGATGGCGAGTTTTCCGTTCCTCTCGAATTTGGTTGAGCTCTTTCCAGATCGAAATTTGGAGGAACTTGAATTCAACAAAGGATTGGTTGATTCAGTCATCAAGGGAGTTTTGCGGGTTCGGCCGGAAGGGGTGGCGATCGAGAATCTTGAAATGATGGCTCAAAAGGGGAACATTCGAATCAAGGGTGGAGTTGTGGTAGCTGATTCGGGAGAGATTCGAGGCAAGATTGCCATGTCCGTCAATCGTGTTTTTGTCACGAATCGCCCGAATCTGGCTAACTACCCGAAATTAGAGGGAAATAAAGAGAGTGGTTATGTGAATGTGAATTTCAGGCTGAAGGGGACGATTGACAAACCCGATGACACTTTCCGCACGGAAGTTGGAATGGAGGCAGGCCTTCTCGGCGTAGGGCGTTCTTTTGTCGACGATATAGATGATGATCTTTGGGGGCCTCTCCAGAAAACCGAATCGGACCTCACTCCCGATATTCTCGGTGAACAGGAAGAGTGAGACAGGGCGGTTTGCTCGGCTCTCTTTGCTTGTCCATCGGTGCTGCTGACTCTATTCTCTTATTGGAAAACATCTTTACCCCCACAGATTTATGCCAAACCCCTTTGGAACTGCATTCGAATCCTTGGAAAGCCCTGCCGGTCCCATTGTTGAGGCCGTCCACGAAGCTCCTTATCGCCGATTGAGTGAACTCATCGATTCTGGAGAAGGGCAGCTCATTTCCTTAAGAGCTCCCCGCGCCGGATACGGAAAGACGATGCTTTTGTCCCGTCTTCGTAAGAAGAAAAAGGGAGTGATGATGTTTGTTCCGATTCATCTTTCCGACGGTCGCAGACTGGAGGGGGAAGGGATACTTGAGGAACTCCTGACACAGCTTACCGAGACCGTATCCGGAGCAGCGGGCCTGACGCGCTTGGATCTGCACGTCAGACGGCTCTTTGCCCATGGGTTACTTCCATTGGTGTATTCAGGAGAAGTCCCTTCGCGAGATAAGGATGGAGCGTTGAGTAGTCTGCGCGAGCGACCTACCGAAGCCTTTGATTTTCATCACGAAGGTGCGGCAATTGCGCAGTGGACAAAGAACCAGTTTGAGATTCTTTCACCGCGCCTTTCTTCGGTGTTGAGCAAGTCCAGCGGGGCCAGCAGCCGCGATACATCTTATTGGATTGAACTCTTTTTTAACTACGCCATCCGAACCCCCAACGAGCTAAACCGAACCAGCGAATTGATGGAAACCGTCTTCGGACGTGAGAGCCGGTTCCGATCGGGAACCGGATATTTGGACAGATTGGGTTCATTTTTAAATCTGATCACATTGGTTGAACCGGTGGTTTTGCTGCTGGACGAAGTGGACGGGCTCTCAAGTGATAGCGACGCAGCTCTTCGTGCCACAAGTTGTTTGGTTTCGTTATGGGAGTCAGCGCCTCGAACCAGCGTTGTTCTTTCGGTGAATGATGACGTTTGGCAGTCGGCATTTGCTCCAAGGCTCCCGCTTGGATTGCAAGATAGGCTCGAAGATGTCGTGATTCGTCTGGATGAATTAACTCAAGAAGAAGCTAGATTGCTCGTCACGGTTCGCGCCGGGGACGAGGCCGAGAAAGTTTTGACTCAAATAGACTTTAATTCCGGGGGGCTTTATCCAAGAGGAGTGTTAAAGGCGGCCCGCGAAGCCTGGGAGAGGTGGGAAAAGGTGGGGAAGGAAACGGACCATACGACTCCCGAAGTAGTTCAAGCCTCTCAGGTTGAAATGGGTTCTCCGGGAAAGGCCAACAATCAGGAAGTGGTCGCAGATCCATCGATCAAGCTGGATTCCTTTGGATTCACCGAGCCTCTCAGGCCGGCTTATCCTCCGCAAGTGGTGCGCCGCGCCGCGCTCCCAAGAAAATTCAACGTGCAAAGGATCCGTCAGTCTCCCTCAGCCATTGTTGACTTCGCTTCTCCTGCCGCGATCGTTCCTCCGGCAGTGGTTGAATTTAACCCTGATCCCGCCCCCACTCCGGAAGCTCCAACTCTTCCCGAATTGGCAAACCCTTTTCAGGTGGCGACACCTCTTCCCATGCAGTCACAACCGGTTTTACCGCCGGCGCGACCGTTTGAGTCCTCTCCTTTTGAACCTTCAGGGCCGCTGATGGCGCCGGAGATTTCTCCATCCGAGATGGAATCTCCGATACCGCCTCAAACGGAATCAGAAGACCAACGTAGCCTCCACTCATCCCCATCAAATTCACCATTCGGTCTAGCTCCTGCTCAACCATCTGTTCAGGAAGATCCTTCTCAGACGCAGTCGTTTCCCCCTGTTCAAACATTTGCAGCCCCCCCGGACTTTCCCGCAGCGCCCCCGGAGCAGGTAACCCCACCTCCGATGGGAAACCAACCTGCTCCGATGGGGAGTCCGTTCGAAGCAGCATCATCTGCGGCGGCGATTCCACCCGAGCTTGAAGTGCCCAAGGACGATACTGATGCAATCGACGAATTACTTCGGCAGTTCCGGGAGCATCGGGATTCTTAAGTTCCTAACTTTCGAAGACTTCGCGAAGCGTCGCCTCCATTACTGATTTCATTCCGGAAACCGTGATGGTTTTTTGGGTTTCGTCCTCGGCACAGGTCATGCTGACTCCGTCGATTCCACATGGAGTGATGAATTGAAATGGTGGCATGGTAATGGCTTGAACATTGAGGGCAAAACCATGAAGGGTGACCCATGAACGGACGCCGACGCCGAGTGAGGCGATTTTTCGGTTCTCTACCCAAACTCCGGTGAGGCTTTCGCGTCGTTGTGCTGATATTCCAAATTTGGCAAGGCCCCGAATGAGGGCTTCTTCCAGATTGCGGAGGTGAACGTGGAGATCTTTTTCACGTTCACTGAGATCAAGGATGGGATAGCCGACAAGTTGCCCCGGTCCATGATAGGTTCCCTGACCACCGCGATTAATTTCAACAACAGGGTGGGGGAGGTGTGGGGTGTCACGGAGGCTGCTTTGGTCACGAGTGCGTCCGATCGTGTAAACAGGTGAGTGCTCCAAAAGGAGAATGGTGTCGTCGATTTTTCCTTC
>TARA_B110000037_G_scaffold36664_1_pt1 | contig 33224 bp, 30 predicted proteins | sample TARA_B110000037 | Tara Oceans TARA_B110000037 (sample SAMEA4397196) | marine metagenome | biome: Polar Biome; feature: [MIX] marine epipelagic wind mixed layer (ENVO:01000061); material: water (ENVO:00002006), including particulate matter (ENVO:01000060) such as... | depth 10-100 m | reverse complement strand
ATACTAGGTTTTTATTAAACTAGTTCTCTTTTAGTTGACGTAGTCACACCAAAGGTAACTCGATTCCTAATCATAAAGGAATTTCCCTTATACTTTTTCAGAGGGACGACTTGAACAAATATGATGAGGTTTTTTCCGATTGTCCTCATGTTCATATTTTCAGAGAAAATGAAGCCTATAGTGCAGAAGTTTGGGATTGGCTGCCAATTAATACGGAATAAAACCCTGCTGAAACCCCTAATGACCATAACGCTAATTTTGTTGCTATTTTTCAATTGTTTACACGCACAATTATATGAAGTGATTTATGTCCAACGTTCTTCCTTCCTAAACGGAATACCGACTAACACCAACGCATAAAGCGGATACCAAACTTGGTGAAGTATGAGCAAGAAAAAATGGGAATACTGCTGTCTGATAAATGACCAAGAAGCCATCAATTCAATCACAAATTTTAAAAGGAAAAGCAGAAAGAATAAGGGGTGTTGAATTCCTAGAATAATGGTGAATCCACTTGCCATCATTACCAAAAACCGCAAAATTACTGGAAGGGCAGTTTCAAAATTAACAGGTGATTTCATTTTACCCTTCCAACGTTTGCGTTGCTTAATCACATCTAAAAATGTAGCAGGCGCTTCCGTTGAAACGGCAAAACTTTTGTTCTTATAAATGCTTATTTCTTTTTCGGACTTGAGCATTGCCCATAATAAAAACAGGTCATCACCCGAAGGGATATCATAATCTGTGCGCAACTTACTAAGTGCTAAAAACGTACTTTTTTTGAATCCTAAATTAGCGCCGTTACACGCTATGGGCTTTCGAAAACCTGAAAAACCAAGATTGAAGGTTTCTATAAAACTAAATTCAATACTTGCCAATTTACCCGCCAATTTCCTTGATGTCATGCGAACGGGGAATACGATTAAATCTGCAGCTGGTAAATCAAAGAGGTTTTGAATATAGTCAGGCTTAAAATTTATGTCCGCGTCCCATGTGATGATAAACTTATATTTTGCAGCCATGACACCTTTATGAATTGCTCTTTTTTTGCCTCTCTTATCTTGGTTTTTTGTAAAACGATAAGGAACTTCTATTTGGTCTTGGAGAATTTGAACCGTATCATCCGTTGAATAATCATCCACAAAAACAAACTCGCATTTACCCGAATAGTCACTTGCATTAATGGCCTGAATTAAAGGTAAAATCCTGTCTTGCTCGTTATGAAATGGAATGACAAAACTAATCGCAGCAATTTGATCTCCGTCCTGCAATTTTGGGATACGACTTTTGCCTATTAGCAAATAAAATATTGCCAAGAGCTCAAGACTAAATACACCAATACAGAAGATCTCCATCATTTTTTTCGCAATAAGATTATCGTCCCAATCAATGAAGGTAAAGCAATATTAATTAACCACAGCAAAAATCCTGTTGTCAAAATAATAAGATCAGGAATTCCAAGTTGCCCTAAAACCAATAATGCTGCTGCCTCACGCACAAATAACTTTCCGAATAGTAAGCCGGGAATGATCGTCATTAATAAATAGACGACTGATATATTAGCAAATAAGATGAGTACCTCAAAGTTTTGGTCAAATAAGATTAAGAGCAGAACGTATTGCGTTACAAATAATAAATAGCGCAAAGCGCTCCACACCAGTAATTTCATTTTAAGCGCTAAAATCTCGTTTTGGATAAAAGTGATGGCTTCCTTAATTTTATCCGTAAATAGATAATTGAGGGGCTTTCGGTTCGCCAACTGTGGATTGATATAGAGCGCTAATGCCGCCGCAAGGAGCAATACACCCGTAATAAATATGAAAACCTGCGGTGTAGAATAATAGTTCGTGGCAATGTATAAAAGGCTAAGGCAACCAAAAAATATTGAAGGTACAAATTGAGATAAGTTTGACAAGAAAGTGAGCAGCGTAGCCCTTATTCTTAACTCCTTATCGAGTAATTGTGTGCGCCCAATAAAATTCCCTATCCGATTGGGTGTAATTAATCCGGTTGATATTCCGGCTAAAACCCCGTCCAACGCCGATTTAAATGAAATAGGGTTTAAACGCTCCATTAACGCCTTCCACTTAATGGCCTCTACAGACCAGTTTAGTATCATTAACAAGATGACAGCTCCAGAAATTATCCATAAATATTTAGTGTCAAACGGTCCTTTATAGGTTCCTTCGAGAAACATTTGATAGACCTTCCAGCCTACAAAAATAATTACAGCGAGGCCGAATACGAGTTTAACCCCAAAACGTAAATATTTGTTTCCTGTATTCAAGCTACCAAGTAACGATTACTTTTCCGATAGATTTGCGAGATTCTAAAAAAGAATGGGCTTCCGCTATTTCCTTAACGTCAAATCGCCCACCAACGTGCGGAGAGACTGCGCCATTAACAACCATTTCTGCAACGTTTTTCATGCTCCGCTTCAGTACCATTGGTCGATTGTCTCCAATTTTTAGCATATTCACGCCAATTATTGATTTGGAACGCATCATTGTTCCAATTGGCAAAATTAAACCCATTTTTCGCAGAAAGTTAAGCGTGGATAAAATGCCCCAACTTTTACCCGAACGCTCTGATCCACCAAACAAAATAATGCGCCCACCTGAGCCTAAAAGTTTAAAGTCTTTCTTAAAAGTTGAACCCGCAATCGGGTTAAATGTAACGTCTAAGCGTTCGTTTCCCAAAGCACTATTAACAGCAGTTGCATAGTCTGTTTGGCGGTAATTAATCACATGATCCGCTCCTAAATTTTTCATGTGATCCATTTTATCTTGCGACCCTGCAGTGGCAAAAACCTCGCATCCCCTGAGTTTACACAATTGAATTAATGCCGTGCCGACTCCACCAGCTCCAGCATGAATTAGCACCCGATCTCCCTCAAATAAATTTGTGACATCATACGCCATATAATAAGCCGTAACATATTGCGTGGCAATGCTCAATGCTTTGCCCGCATCTAAATCATCAATTTCTGTAAAAGCAAAATCTTTGGTAATTGCATATTGCGCATAGCCTCCAAACCGTGTGAAAGCAACAACGCGTTTCCCCACTAAATTAGTGTCCATCTCAGTACCAACGGCATCAATTGTTCCAACGGCCTCATAACCCAAAACAGCAGGTAATGGTGGCGCTTCTCGATACAAGCCATTGCGCGCCATTACATCTGCATAGTTTAAACCAAAAGCTTCTACTTTGATTCGAACTTCTTTCGATTCTGGCGCGGGTACTTGGTGGTCACGTAATTCAAAAGCCGTTGAAGCTTCGCCGTTTTTTATGAGGTAAATTGCTTGCATATCTATTCGTTATTACGGATAAAATTAGGGGTTTGAATCGAGATCGAAGTCACTGATTCCAACTTTTTAGTTTTACAGGACGTAAACGGACGTTTCTACTTTCTTTAAAATGACCCCGCCTGAGGGAATTATGCCAATGAGTATCAAAAATTTGCGGAATAGCTCAGTTGCAACAGTTCCCGCCTTGCTCGACCTCATTCGAAAAAATAGGATTAAAAATCAAACCATTCATAGAGGTCATATTTTGCTCTTTGCAAATATTGGTGCGGGCATGAATATCAATGCTATTGTTTATCAATATTGATTCAACACCAATGTGACGACATTTCTAATTCGCAATGTTATAGAAACGATTGAAGCTCCCAATATTTTTGCGCTTGTTCCCAATTTATGAAGCCCCGCTTTCTTATTGCGCAAGTCTTGGAGATGACATCACTGTACCCCCAAACCAAAAATCCCTAACTGTCCAATACAAAATAGAAGTCAGTCCAAAGACGCAGAAGACGCTGATCGAGCAGATTTCCACAGATCTTGCCGAGAATTAATACGCGCGCGTAAAACCCCAAGAAAAAACTATTGACTAAACACTAATGACGAACAACTATGAGCAAAGCGAATCAATGCAACCCCAATAAGGTCATAGATTCACTTGATGCTTGCTGCTCAGCCTCTTTCTTAGAGGTTCCTTTGCCCATTCCCCACTCTTTCTTGTTAATGATGACAACAGAGGTGTAAATGAAGTTATTCTCCTTTGTAGCGGCGTCTTTAACCTCAAACGAAATGGCGAATTTGTTCTTTTGCCCCCAAATCAACAATAAACTTTTAAAGTCTATCTCCCGAGAAAGGATCTCTTTAAAGTCAATAAATCGTTGAATGATATAGGTTTCAAAACTGGCTTTTGTCGTTTCAAAGTTAGAATCCAAATAAATGGCACCGATTAGTGCTTCAAGCGCATTTCCTTCAATGGTTGAAATTCGGATTGAGCGACCTTTGCGATAGCGAATATAGTCGGCTAGTTTAATTTCACCGCCGATCGAAGATAACATCTTTCGGTTAACTATTTTCGACTTTACTTTGGTCAAATAGCCTTCATCCTCTTTCGCGAAACGCTCGTATAAATATTGCGCGACAATTAAATCAATCACCGTATCGCCCAAGTATTCAAGGCGCTCGTTGCTGTCTACATTTTCACATGTATTGCTATAAGATTTGTGAGTTAAGGCATCAATAAATAAAGACATATTCTTAATTCTGTAGCCAAATTTTTTGGCAATGAATTCAACTATCCGCTGCTCGGATGGTTCCCTTTTCTTTGAAAAAAAAAGTCTAAATCGTGCTTGATTAGCCCACATAAGATTTGAAAACCACAGACGTGTTGTGACCTCCGAAACCAAAAGTATTGCTTAAGGCATAATTTACCGTTCGTTCTTGGACTTTGTTGAACGTAAAGTTAAGTTTATTATCAATGTCCGGGTCGTCCGTAAAATGATTAATTGTTGGAGGAACGATATTGTTTTGAATTGCTTTCACACAAGCAATTGCTTCAATAGCACCCGCGGCTCCTAATAAATGTCCAGTCATTGACTTGGTAGACGAAATATTAAGTTTGAAGGCATGATCTCCAAAAATGTGTTTAATTGCCTTAGTCTCAGCAATATCTCCCAAAGGTGTTGAAGTTCCGTGAACATTAATATAATCAATGTCCTCCGGACTAATGCTGGCCTCTTTTAAGGCTTGCTTCATGACACTAATTGCGCCCAACCCTTCGGGGTGCGGTGCGGTAATGTGATGAGCATCTGCAGACAATCCGCTTCCGACGATTTCTGCGTAAATTTTTGCTCCTCTTGCTTTTGCATGCTCCAATTCTTCTAAAATTAATGCCCCTGATCCTTCTCCTAAAACAAACCCTTCTCGATCCAAATCAAAGGGTCTCGAAGCTGTTTTTGGATCATCATTTCTTGTAGACAAAGCTTTTAATGCGTTGAATCCACCAATACCAGGTTCGTTCACGCAAGCCTCAGATCCACCTGAAATAATAAGGTCAGCCTTATCCAATCGAATAAGGTTAAACGCATCAATCATTGCATTGTTTGAAGATGCACATGCAGAAACTGTAACATAATTCGGCCCTCTGAATCCAAATTTCATGGAGATATGCCCTGCGGCAATATCTACAATCATTTTAGGTATAAAGAAAGGATTAAAGCGCGGTGTTCCATCTCCCAAAGCATAAGCGTTAGCTTCTTCTTGGAAAGTTGTTAAACCACCGATACCAGATCCCCAAATAACGCCAGCGCGCTCAAGGTCGATTTTCTCTACATCTAAACCCGAGTCCGCCATAGCCTCCGTAGTGGAAACTATAGCGTACTGTGAAAATGGGTCTAATCTTCTTGCATCCCTCCGGTCCATATGGTCTTCAATATTGAAGTCCTTAAGCTCGCAGGCAAATTGGGTCTTAAACTTTTCGCAATCAAATTTTGTGATTTTAGCAGCGCCACTCACTCCGGCTTTTAAGGATTCCCAATATTCATCAATAGTATTACCTATTGGTGTCAAGGCTCCTAGTCCAGTAATAACTACTCTTTTCAACTCCATTGCTACAAGTTAAGGTTAAAACTCAATATGTTTTAGAATTATTTTGCGTTACCGTCAATGTAAGAGATTGCATCTCCTACTGTTTGGATTTTTTCAGCTTGATCATCAGGAATTGCAATATTGAATTCTTTTTCAAATTCCATGATAAGTTCAACTGTGTCCAAAGAGTCAGCTCCTAAGTCATTCGTGAAGCTTGCTGCTGCAGTTACTTCATCTTCGGCTACTCCTAATTTGTCTACGATAATAGACGTTACTTTTGATTTTACATCAGACATATTAATCTGTTTTAAATGGTTTATTCAGTCTGCAAAGAAAATACTAAAAACGCAGAAACCCAAAATTTACTTATAATAAATTGCGATTTCTTCTAGCGGTTTTCGCTCAATATCAGGCACAGCGCAGTTTTCAAGCGCATATCCAACTGGTAAAAGTAAGTACGGTTTTTCGTTTTCAGGGCGGTTTAATGCCTTTGAAATGAAATTCATGGGGCTTGGAGTGTGTGTTAACGTCACTAATCCTGCATTATGGATAGCTGAAATTAAAAGACCGCTCGCTATCCCAACTGATTCATTTACGTAATAATTATTCATCTTCTTTCCCGCCGAATCAAAATTATACGATTTCTTCATCACCACAATTATCCATGGCGCAATTTCAATGAATTCTTTTACGTCATCTGTTCCTAATGGCAAAAGATCTTGAATCCACCTTTCGCTCATTCTACCCGCATAGTTCTTTTTTTCTTCTTCCTCTGCCAATTCTCGAATCTTATTTTTTAATTCAGCATTACTAATAACACAAAAAACCCAAGGTTGTTTGTGTGCGCCCGAAGGAGCCGTTGAAGCTGTTTTTAAAATATTATTGATGATTTCAACTGGAACGGCTTTATCAGAAAAATCCCGAACCGAACGCCTCTTATCCATAAACTGAAAATACGATTCTGACCGTTCGATCATTTCTTCTTCATCAAAACTTACTTGTTTATAGGGAGTCGGTGCTAAATTGTTTATTGTCATTCTGGTTTCTTTGCCAAGTATTAAGCACTAAAAATAGGGATTTTTTGCACCTATCCCATGATATTCCAATACCTTTGTTTTTAATTATTAGAAAGCTAAGACGGTGTCTAAAGCTATAAAAGGGTGAAGGAATGATAAAAAACATAGCCATATTTGCATCTGGTGGTGGCAGCAATGCTGAAGTGATTATTGAACATTTTGTAGATTCAGATACTGCTCAAATTGCACTTATTGTTACCAATAATGCCAACGCCTTTGTAATTGAGCGAGCAAAGAATCATGAAATTCCCTGCTTTTTGCATTCAAAAGAGGATGCAGATAATGGTGTTTTAGTAGCCAAAATGTCTGAATTTGAAATTAAATTCATTGTTCTTGCCGGCTATCTTAAACGAATCCATCCTGACCTCATTGCTAATTTTTCAAACAAAATTGTAAACATTCACCCGGCCTTGCTCCCTAAATTCGGAGGGAAAGGAATGTATGGCATGAATGTACACCGCGCAGTCGTTGAAGCAAACGAAAAAACGAGTGGTATTACTATTCATTATGTCAACGAAAATTATGATGAGGGCAATATCATAGAACAACATGAATGCATCATTCCACCGAATTCAAGTCCAGAGCAAGTTCAAAAGCTTGTGCTAGAACTGGAACATCAATATTTTGCCCAAAGTATTGAAATGTTATTACTAAAATCATAAGCCTTAACTCGCTATTAGTGAGCTGTTTTATGTAGTTAAGCGAATAAAAGAGAATTATTTTATCTATTGTTATAAATCCTTCTAACAAACTAATTACCTTTGCGCGCTTTTAAAAAATAAAGTAACAAGCTTATTTAATACGAATCGCTATGAATTATGAAGTTTTAGTTGACATTGGGAAACCGTTTATGGTACTTTTTGCTGTGATAGACATCATTGGATCTATTCCGGTTATCATTAAAATAAAAAAGAGAGCAGGAGATATTCATGTCATGAAAGCTTCGCTTGTTGCTTTGGGAATAATGTTAGCCTTTTTATTTATTGGGGAAGGCATTCTTAGTTTTCTCGGAGTGGAAATAAAAGCTTTCGCCGTGGTGGGATCATTAATCATTTTTGCCTTAGGTGTTGAGATGATTTTCGGCGTGCAGTTGTTTAGAGATGAAGATGAAGGCTCAAAAAAAATTGTTTCCATTGTTCCTATTGCTTTTCCTTTAATTGCAGGGGCTGGAACAATGACAACGATCGTATCTCTTCAGGCGGAATATGAAATGCAATATATTGCTATTGCAATCGTCCTAAATATGTTTGTTGTGTTTTTCGTGCTCAAATTGACAAAACGCATTGAACGGTTCTTAGGGAAAGGTGGAATCGCTATTCTTCAAAAAGTTTTTGGTATTATTCTATTATCCATTGCGGTTAAACTTTTCGCAGATAACGTGAAAGATTTATTCTTGTAAATTTAACTTCATGGGCGCTGATTAGTTATTGGATTACTAAAATAAAAAGAATGATAAAACTAGTCTGGCGTCATAATTGATACTCACAAAGCATTAATTATATTTGTCCCTCCATTTTCAACGCCACTATGAAAAACATTTTTCTCGTTCTTTTTATTTTTGGAATCAATTTAAGCTTTGCACAAGTTTATAATTTTGGCGCAAATGAAGTTACTTTCAAAAACATGGTCACTAATGGCATAACCTATGTAAAAACGGGTGACGCCCATTTTGATAGTATCATGATTGCAAATTTAGAGGAGTATTGGACTTTCTCAGAATTCTCGACTGTAGAACAATACAAGCGACCTGAGAAAGCTTCAACCGCCTTGTTCGTTACAACCAAAGAGTTTACCAAAAAACACATGATGGATCGTAAAAACCAACATGTGTTAGTTTTACAGCCTGCTGAGATTTACGTGCCGCGTAAAGATGTTAAGATGGAGCACACCTTAGGCTATATGTACATCAATGGTTTTTACGATTTGGTATCGAATGAAAATGAATACCGCTACGCATATATGCTTGTTAAAGCTCTAAATAAAGGTTTATCATTTATCAAAAATGAGCGCCTTACTGGTGAACCTGAAGATTTAAACGCCCTAGTTTCAGCCGCCGTAACTGGTGATGATGGTCCTTCTGTTGGAAATGTTCTCATCTTAAATAGAGAACAAACACGCCACGCCGTTGTAAGGGAAGAGCTGGATAAGCTTGGTGTTGAACATCGATTATTGGCTGAAGAGGAGTATTATAGCACGCTTGAACGAAAAGATCCAACACACATTGTTTTATATTTTGCGGTGAACCGGTTTACAGAAATGGCATTGGTTCGAATTTCAGATGGCGAAATGCTCTGTTCAAAACACTTTCGTGAAAATTATCCAACGCTCACAAAGAAAGAGCTGAAATTAATTGCAGGATATTTTAATTAAGTTTTGGTATAAAGTTTGTTGAAATGAGTGCAAACAACACCCATGATCGCAAATCTAAATGGCTTATTAAAGCCTACCCTATTTCTATTTTTTATATTGAATTTTGTTAATGCCAAAGCTGGAATTAAAAGTGTTGAATTGGTCTTTGATAAAACAACTGTTTTTAAAGGAAATAGTACTGTATTTTCTCTGAAAGTCACAAAATCCAGTGGAAATGTCTTTCATAGCACTGATGCATATCCCAAATATCCTTGCCAAGATTTTACCTATAAAATAACGAAGGGTATACAATTAATGTCTCCGTCCAAGGAGAGTTTTACCTTAATTATTCCTGAAGATTACGCTGCAGATAGTATTACTATTGCTATGCAACTGAGCTATGCAAGTTATGAAAAGATCTACAAATTCAAAATCCCAATTTACAAGGCCGTAGATCATGTAAAAAGCCTGCTTTTATATATAGATAGTATTATTGATCGCAAATCAATCCCTTTTAGAGTATTCGCCGATTTAGGTGAGGAGGAGGGATTAGAAATTCAGAAGAGGAAAACAAGGTATGATGCTGTTAAAATTCAAGTACTGAGTGGTGGTAAATATGATTCCAAAAATGCCTATATAATTCCTGAAAAAATAGGTGAATGCAATTCGCAATTAGTTGTTCGCGTATCTTTAATAGATCGACCGAAAATCTTTACAGATGAAGTTTTCACCATTAAAAAGAATGATGAGTCCCTTCCTTTTAGCGGGATTGCTGGAATTGATGGGGATGATGGAGTAACACCAACTGTTAAACGCGACGGAACTGACGGATCAGATGGATGGTCAGGCGTTGGATATAGTGGAAATGGTGGTGACGGCGAAAATGGTGGAAACGGAGGCAACGTTGGTAATGGTGGCAATGGTGCGCACATCAAAATTATGTATTCTCCAAATACTGAAATTTATGTGCGTAGAATCAAAGTCTTTGTTAATGGTGGACTTGGCGGAAACGGTGGCGATTTAGGTCGCTATGGAAAAAAGGGACTAGCTGGTGCCGGAAGTTTAGGAAATGGAGTGATGGGAAGAAATGGTAAACGTGGTACAAACGGATTGGATGGCAAATTTGAATTTATAACAGTCTCAGACTATAATGACTCAATGATCAAGTAAATTTCAGCTACCTTTGCATCAATGGAGCAAAAAAGAAGACCCGTATCAGATTGGTTGCCAATTACCAAAAAAGAGCTTGAGGCTCATGGATGGGAGGAACTAGATGTAGTTTTAGTTTCGGGAGATGCTTATGTAGATCATCCGTCTTTCGGTCCTGCAGTTATTGGAAGGATTATTGAAAGCGAAGGATTTAGAGTAGGCATTATTCCGCAACCCAATTGGCAGGATGATTTGCGCGATTTCAAAAAATTTGGCACGCCCAAATACTTTTTCGGCGTTACATCTGGCTGTATGGATTCTATGGTGAATCATTATACTGCCGGAAAAAGAAAACGCTCAAGTGATTCATATACTCCCGGAGGGCAAGCAGGATTTAGGCCTGATTATGCGACCATTAAATACACTCAAATACTTAAAGAACTTTATCCAGATGTACCCGTTTTAATTGGCGGTATTGAAGCTTCACTGCGCCGAGTAACGCATTACGATTATTGGTCTGACAAATTAATGCCTGGAATTTTAGAAACCAGTGGGGCCGACTTATTGGTTTATGGAATGGGCGAACAGCCATTACGCGATATTTTAACCCTTTTGAAAAAAGGTGTGCCGTTGGAATCTATGAAAACGATTCCGCAAACCGCCGTTTTTCTGCCAAAGGCAGATGGAATTCCGAAAAACAAAAATTGGGAAGATGTTGAACTGAGTTCACATGACAAATGTTTGGACGATAAAATTGCTTATGCGGCTAACTTTAAAATAGTAGAAGTAGAGTCTAATAAATTAGTTGCACGCCGAATTTTTCAAGAAAGCGGTGAAAATCGATTGATCATAAATCCGCCATACAAAACCATGACGGAAGATGAAATTGATCGTTCTTTTGATTTGCCATATACGCGCTTGCCGCATCCAAAATATTATAAGCGAGGCGATATTCCAGCTTATGAAATGATTAAGTTTTCCATTAATATGCACCGGGGCTGTTTTGGTGGTTGCAGCTTTTGTACCATCTCGGCGCATCAAGGAAAATTTATTGCTTCACGAAGTGAAAAATCCATCATGCGTGAGGTAGAGCAGGTGGTGGAAGACCCCGACTTTAAAGGTTATATTTCTGACTTAGGTGGTCCTTCAGCAAACATGTATCGCATGAAGGGAATTGACATGGGCATTTGTGAAAAATGCGTGAGTCCTTCCTGTATTCATCCCGTAATTTGCTCAAATTTAGACACCAGTCATAAACCATTGACGAAGCTATATCAGAAAGTAGATCAACATCCGAAAGTGAAAAAAGCTTTTGTTGGGTCCGGAATTCGATATGATTTATTGGTAAAAGATTACAATAAAAATTTGAATGAAAAAGAGGCCGAGGAATATTTAGAACAAGTGGTTACGCGTCATGTTTCGGGTCGTTTAAAAGTAGCTCCTGAACACACGGCGGATGACACCTTACGCATTATGCGAAAACCTTCATTTAAGCATTTTCATAAGTTTAAAGAAAGTTACGATCGCATTCAATCTAAAAACGGACTAAAACAACCGCTTATTCCCTACTTCATTTCTTCTCACCCGGGTTGTAAAGAAGAGGATATGGCTAACCTAGCAGCCGAAACGAAAGAAATGGGCTTTCAGTTGGAACAGGTGCAAGATTTTACGCCAACTCCAATGACAGTAGCCACGGTTATTTATTATTCTGGTGTACATCCTTATACTTTAAAACCAACTTTTGCGCCTAAAACGAAAGAGGAAAAGAAAGACCAACACCGTTTTTTCTTTTGGTATAAACAAGAGAATAGACAGTGGGTAAAAGATAAATTAAATAATGCGGGTAAACCAGAGTTATTAGCAAGATTAATGGGCACGGCTGCACCTCAAAATCAGGAGCGCGAAATGCCAAAATGGTTGAAGGAAAAACGGGCGAATAATGCTGCTGGAGGGAATCAAAATACGAGCAGATCTAGAAGAAGGAAGCGCTGATGATTGATGAAGTTTTGCGCTAGAACAAAAAATAATAAGTGTTGGATTTAGTTGGGACTGGATGGGCCGGCGAGAAGATAAAAATAACGGAGAAAAGTATAGATGAAAAACTATTTAACTTTATTGCTGATTGGAATATCTTCCATTATTTTTGCGAATGCCCAAAATGATTTAAACAGTTGGTTAGACTCAACCTATACAGCCAATAATATTTCACAGAATGATGCGGAGGCAGAATTCTCTGCTTGTGCGCAAGAGAATTACAAAAAGGCAACAAACTTTTCGGGATTTATTTCCCAATTCAAACCAAAAAAAAGAAATAAAAGCCCTAAAGAGTTCAACTTATCTCACAAACTAAATTACCCCACCTTAAGCAGCATTGCTCATTTAGGTATAAATCACTTTAAGGCTTTAGAGCAAGAATTATATCGCATCATCATGGTAAATGGTTTAGAAAAAGACCGAAACGCTTTTACTTATTTGTGGATCCATATCAATCATTTGAATAACCTGCCGCTGAATGATACGCGACCAAATGATATGGCTTATGAATTATTTGAGCTGAAAAAATATATGCTTGCTGAAGACGTACTTTTTGAAAGAATCGCCCTTATCATTTTGGCTCGAAAAATTTTTCTTGAAAACACCTATATAAACTCAGACGCTCTGGTCAATAAAACCTATCCGAAAACTAAGGTTGTTTATTTGGGTAAAGAAAACAATGAGGATGATGACTCTACAGGAGCAAATATAGAAGGGCCTACTCCTGATTTTGCGGAAGTTGATCCATGTTTTATTGGTGGAATGGACAATATGATCTCTTTTATTGTGCTAAACATTAACTACCCCGAAAAGGCAAGAGAAAGGGGGGGCAAGGCATAGTCTTCGTCAAGTTTGTAGTGGATAAAGATGGGGAATCACTGATGTTGGCATTCGAAAAGGAGTGAAGAAAATTTTAGATAGAAAGGCCACGCGCGTTGTTCAATTGATGCCAAAATGGATCCCTGGAGAACAATTGAGCGAACCTGTTAAGGTTAATTTCACAATTCCCATTAATTTCAGGTTGGGATAAACACGCAAACTTTATAGCTTTTATTTAATGGACAACGACCTTCAACTTAACCGAATTCCAGCAACCGATCATCCCTCCCTAAAAGCATGGAATGCTGCGGACGAATTAATGGCAGACTATTCCTCCACAAAAGAACAATCTATTGGAATTTATAATGATGCATTTGGTTATTTAAGTTGCCGTTTAGCGGGTGCAAATGCATCCATTATTACGGACCTTAAAAGCCAAGCAACCGCAATTCAAACAAATGCGGAAAGCAGTCAAATTGATATTAAACCCGAGCAATTTTTTTTACTCAAAGACGCCCTTCCAAAATCATTGGAAATTGCCTATTTAAAAATTCCAAAGTCAATAGGTTTGTTCGAGACATATTTGCAACATATTCACGCCAATACAGATGTTAATGGAAAAGTGATTTGCGGTTTTATGACGAAATATTTTAACAAAAACTGGCTTGCATTGGCCGGCAAATATTTCGAAATCGTGGAGCAAAGCAAGGCTAAAAAGAAAGCAAGGCTCATAATCTTAAGTGGTAAAAAAGAAATTACCCCTTCAAATAATATTGAAAAATTTAAGTACGAGCACTTAAATTTAGAACAGCATAAGGGCGTTTTTTCAGCTGGAAAAGTGGACATAGCCACTCAATATTTATTGCAAAATTTAGAAGTTCCTTATCAACATAATAATGTATTGGATTTGGCTTGCGGGAACGGAATAATTGGCAAATGGATTTTGGATAAAACAAAGGTGGATATAATGCATTTTTTAGATGACTCACATCTCGCTTTGGCTTCTGCACAGTTAAATGTTAAAGATTCAAATCCACAATTCCATCACAACTATGAGTTGAATGATTTTGAAGAAAACAGCTTGGATTGGGTAGTAACCAACCCCCCTTTTCATTTCGAAAATACGATAGACATCAGTATTTCAATTAACTTATGCAGGGCGGCAAAACGTTGCCTAAAACCTGGAGGAGTATTAACAATTGTTGCCAATTCCAATGTTGGTTATGAAGCTTTTTTAAACCGTCATTTCACCAATTTTGAAATTCAAATTAGTAATCACCAATTCAAAATATACAAGTGCATTAAGTAACTAAATTCAAACTTTTAACTATAGTATTAATGAAGGTTTTTAGTCTAATCTTTCTCGTATTTTTTATTACCTTAACTGGAACTGCTCAAACCAAAAAAGTAGCCATTCAAGTTTATATATTGGGCAAAAAGCATGTAACAGTGCGTTATTACCATCCGGTTAATGGCGTTTATACAATTACACCGCGTAAGGTTCAAATTGATAAAACAACACTTAAAGATTTAGAGAATTTCGTTTTAATTGCCCCGGCTTCAACTTTACACAATTCAGTTAATCACATTCAAGGCAATAGTTTGCGCCATTATGTAGATCCGTCAGAATTAGTTTACGTGGATTGGAAAATGGGCCACGACACATCAAATTACCTCCGCCTCGATACCTTCACAACTGCGTCTCAAAAAATACGGCCCGAAAAATATAAAGCAACCGTTCAAGATTATTTTAACCCCTTTTCATCTCTAAATATGAAGTCACTAATTTTGAATATCGCCAATTTGTGAATTGGGTAAAAGATTCCATTTTTCGAGAAGCCATTTATGCAAGTGAATGGGTAACAGATTAACAGGCGCTTCAAATGCTCCAAGTTGACTCCAAGCTAGTTTTCAGCGAGGTAACCATGCAATGGAAAGACATTACTTTCGACCGTTCCATTAATCGATAACTCTTTTCTTTTAACTACGATTTTGATTACCGAAAGGAATTTAGGGATGACCAAATAATTCCACCACTTTCTCAGTTTTATAAACAACGAGAATTAGATCCGCAGCATTTCAATTATCGTTACTACTCAATTGATATGAAGGCCCTACAGAACACTGAAAAGGAGAAACGCGCTCGACAAGCCCAAAATGGCGCATTAGGACATCATGTAGATCGGTCCCGTTTTATCATTGACCACAACCTCAACATTTATCCTGATACTGCAGCTTGGAGCACCTTTGCATTCACTGGACCCAAAAGCGCTATGGTTAATATGTACTTCTGGCACCCTGCTTATAATAATATGCCGGTGGTCGGAATTTCTCGTGAACAAGCAATGGCTTTTTGCGATTGGAAACAAAAACAATTGCAAAAATCGCATCCTGATATGGCCTATCAATTTACAGTTGATATACCGAATTTAATAGAATATGAATGGGCCATTAAAAGTGGCTATGATCCGACTTTTAATTCACATCTTCAAGACAATAAATTGGTGACAGATTTGTGCCTTGCTGCCAAAAATGAAACCGAACGGCCTGAGAATTATATTGCAGAGAAGTCACTTTTACAAAAGGTATACCACCCATATGATATGCAAGATCTCAAGGCACACCGGAAATTTTTAAAACTGGTCAAAAAGAGTTACTCTTCGAAATATTCTAGCATGTTTGGAACAAAGCGTGAAGCGATTATCCGAGCACAACAAAACTACCTCGCCAGTGGTGTTGAATTTCTTTCAAATAACGCCTCGGAATGGATAAGCGAAGATTACGAATCGCATTATAAAGCATTGTTTGAAGCCTACATCAATTACAACTGTTTTGCCAATCCCAAATACTTCGAAAACCAGCGCAATATCGACCTAAATTTTGATCGCCAAAATGATAAAAACGGCTATTTAATTATGGGCAGCAATTGGTATGATGAGCGCTATGGGTTGAGTTATGGCGTGAATGTAAAAGGGCTTTATACCAAACGATTTAAGTCTAAAGAAAGTACGGCGGCACCCTTTGGTTTTAGACTCGTATTCCGCAAAAATCCAGAACGCACTTATAACTAAACCAACCTAACCCCTTGGCTTCATATGTCTACAGTTGTATATTACAGCTGAAAACAACTCTTATTATCCCCAACATAAAAAAGACACTGATACTACTCTCTCTTTGGTCTTTTGTTGAATTTGCGCAATTAACTGAGCAAAGTACAATTGATGCCAGGTCCAACAAATACACTATTCGAGGATGAAAGTGACGATTCAGGTTTAGCATTTATGATGTGCTAGGCCACTAAGTTTTCAAAGATGCAAATTTCATTGGCAATAAGTATGAATTGAGAAGTACTGATTTTGGTATAGGGTTTTATATTTTATCGGTAGAAAGAAATCTACCGAATCATCCTGCGCAAACTGCACGACTTGTCCTGCAGTAATTGTTCATATAGTCACGAGGAGAAATCATTGCAACAGCCGCTAGTCTAGGTCAAGTTTCATGGTTAAATGCTGTAAATGGTGGTTTCTTTTTATCCAGTTTCTTGCAAGTATTTAACCATGAAATCGGGTACCTAGATACTGATCCGCAATGGGAGGAAATGTTGCAAAACACCATAAAATACGCCGCCTATAAATCTTCAAAACCCGCTTGTAGTAATTGCACAGAGCAAAATGGACAGAAGTCAATTTCTGTCACTTACTAATGTAATAGCGCAGCCGTTCACTAAAAGGTTCATACCCTTCTCACTGAATTGCAAGTCGTTTACTGATTTTTCCTTAACTTTACAACATTGCATTCCGGTTTCGATCGGATTTAAAAAATTTCATCCATGAAAACAATTAGTTATTTAGCTGTTAGCGCTTTGGCGATCGCTGCAACATCATATATTCTGATTTCTCAACAAGAAGAAACAACAATAGAAAACGAAATAATGGCAACTACTCCTCCATTCCAAGTGGACGAGGAAGGAAAAAGCCTAGAGCCGCACGACCAATGGTTGACAATACGGTCCTACCCCGACGGAACCTTTGACCAGGCTCAATACTTGGAAAGAATGGATGAAGTGAAAATGCAAGCCTATGCCGTTGGTGATTCTCGCGAAGTTGATCTCAGCATAGATTGGGTACAAGAAGGACCTGGAAATATTGGTGGCCGAATTGATGTACTAACATTGAGCCCAACTGATCATGATATTATTTATGCTGGAGCAACAAATGGTGGTGTTTTTAAAACAACAGATGGTGGCGATAATTGGGACCCCATTTTTGATGATCAACCTTACCTCTCTATTGGTGCTATAACAATTGACGCGGAAGATGAGGACATTGTTTATGTTGGAACGGGAGACCGTAATTTTACAGGAAGTTCGTTTTTAGGAAATGGTATTTACAAATCCGAAGATAGTGGTGATACTTGGGATAATATTGGTTTAGAAGAAACCGGGGTTGTTTCAAAAATTATAATCGACCCAACAGATTCTGACCGGATTTTTGCAAGCACTTTAGGAAATCCGCATGTTAAAAACGGCCAAAGAGGTGTGTATCGATCAGATGACGGTGGTACAACTTGGTCGAACAAATTATTCATTGCTGATTCTGCTGGAATTTCTGACATGGTCATGGACCCTAGTAATCCTGACATCCTTTATGCCTCTGGGTATAACAGAATGCGAAACTATTTTTCTTCAACCGTAACTGGTCCGCAATGCCGCATTTATAAAACCGTGAATGCGGGAGATACTTGGACACAATTGTCGGGTGGACTTCCAATAGAAGATGATTGCCGTATTGGTTTAGCCATTTCAAATGACGATCCAAATACACTATTTGCGCTTTATGTTGATGGTGATAATTTAGATGTGGATGATGTTTATAAAACAACAGACGGTGGTACATCATGGAACGGATTAAATGTACACGGTGGTGATGAGGATGTACCGGATAATGCCATGGGCGGTTTCGGTTGGTATTTTGGTGAGATTTACCTCAACCCTTATGATAATGACCAGTTAATCATTCCTGGTGTTGAAATGTATCAATCATTAGATGCTGGTTTAGACTGGAACCAAAACGTACCAGAATGGTGGACTTATGAAGTGCATGCAGACAAACATGCTGTAGCATTTTTAGATGAAAACTCATACATTATTGCAACAGATGGCGGATTGTATCGAACGGATGATAATGGTGATAGTTGGGCTGACATTGAAAACATTCCAATCACACAACTTTATCATATAGATGTGCATCCGCACGAAGATGGTTTATATGGAGCAGGTGCTCAAGATAATGGAACCATGTCTGGTAACGCTTCAGTCTTTAATGATTGGGAGCGCTTAAATGGCGGAGACGGATTCCGTGTTGCCTTTTTAGAGGAAGACGCTTATGCGGCCTATTACGAAACTCAAAATGGAGGATTGCGTTATGCGGATCCAGGCGGAGAAACGACCAATATCTCTCCTGACGATCCAGATCCAGATCGCACCAATTGGGACATGCCTTATTATATCAATGAATCAGCTGAAGAGCTTTTTGTAGGTACTTCTCGCATTCAAATGATGCCGGATGCACCTTTTGGATCTTACACTTATGTGAGTGAGGATTTAACCAGAATTGGAATGGGTGAAGCTTTTGGCGCTGAACGATACCATACCATTACTGAAATTGATATGTTCGCAGATGTACCAGATAATTTGTATGTAGGCACAAGTGACGGTTTAGTGTGGATTGGTGATAGAACAGATGGCGGCGAATTTGCTTGGGATTGGATTAACATTACAGATGATTTACCTGATCATTATATCACAGGGCTTAGGTGTTCTCCAAATATCTATAATACGTCTTATGTCTGCATGTCAGGTTATAAGTCAGATGAAGAAGGATCGTATCTCTATCGCAGGAATAACGGAGCGTCTGGTGACTGGATTGATATTTCTGGTGATTTACCAAACATCACAGTCAACGATATTTTAGTTGTACCAGGTTTTGAGGATGATGAATATTTATTTGCCGCACTTGATGGAGGTGTTTATTTCACCGCTAATGGAGGCGAGCATTGGGAATATGTTGGTGTAGGCTTACCATTCGTTACAGTTAGTGAGCTGCATATGGATGCTCCAAATGAAAAATTGATTGCAGGTACTTATTCGCGTTCCATTTGGTCTTATGACGTAAGTTGGATTTATGAGGAAGATCCACCAATTGATGATACTGGAATAGATAGTGAGCAAAATACGAAAATTATTGCCTACCCAAATCCAGCAACAGATCATGTTTATTTTGAAACAGTTGAGCCTGATCTAATTGAGATTTATAGTCAAACGGGCCAACTTGTTTTAAGCGAAAAAGTGCATCATTTGAACGGATATTCAAAAGTTAATCTTGCAGGAGTAAAAACAGGTATTTATTTTTTCAGGGTCGGTCAATCATCCGGATCAATAATTATAAAATAGCGACTGTTCAAGGGTTCCAATACGAACATCAATCGGTATTTATACCCATTTATTGGTCCCTCTAAAAGCGTTTTTATAGTGTTTATATGGCTTCCAACGCCAGCACATTTCAAAGTTTGATGAAGCAGGATGCGAATCCAATGAAATTATGTACGTTGATGCGCAAGTTGTAATTGGAGAAGAGGATTCGGAAACGCTTCAAATTTGCCCTAACCCTGTTCAAGATAATTTAACCATTCAACTAGAAGGGACATTCAACTATGTGGTTTATAGTTTAGACGGAAAACTGGGATTTACCGGCCAGTCTGTGAACCAAGAAATACTTTCAGTTGATTCTTTAGAAGATGGTACTTATATAATTGAAATTAGAAATGAAAATGGTGTGACAAGAAGACAGTTTGTAAAGCAATAAAAGCTTCTTTACCACCGAGCACTTCTGTTTTTAAGTATAGCGCTTTTCGCTTTGGGTAATAGTTGGATGGATTACCTTTTTTCGGCTACAGGCAATCCTCATTTCTCCTTTTATAATTCAAATGATGGGTGGAATTAAATAAAAGGGGTGTTCTTTATTGCTCGAAATCGCTGTACTTATTGCCAACACGTAACGTTGCGTCCTGACCCATTACTAAGGCTCGGTTGTCAAGTATATGACCTGCTGGGAAATTAAAGCATAATGGGATCCCCAATGGGGCTATGTGACTGTGAATAACTTCTTCTACAGAAGAACCATAAGGAATCTCTGAATCTTTCATTTTGGTTAAACTTCCAACTATAAGCCCTGTAATCTCATCCAATTTCCCGGCTTTTTTAAGGGCATGAAACATTCGGTCGATAGCGTATACGGCTTCACCTATTTCTTCTATGAAAAGTATTTTTCCTTTATAATCCGCTTCAGAATTAGTTCCTAACATGGAATATACAATTGCCAAATTTCCGCCTGTTACAGGGCCATGGCATTCTCCTTCAATATTCAAATCATGTCGCTGAATCTCGTAGTGATTTGATTTGCCAATTATTGCATTGACCAAAGAAGATAAAGATTCAAGTGAATTTTCGGCAAAATTTAGGGGTGCCGTGGCATGAACACTTGGTACGTTAAAATTTTTAGGAATATGTTCATGAAAAACGGTGATATCACTATATCCAATTATTAATTTAGAATTAGCAATAAAACCCGTAAAATCCAACTGATCGAGGATTTGAACCGATCCGTATCCGCCACGTGTACACATAATGACATCAACCGTGGGGTCATTTAATGCAAATTGAAAATCACTTAAGCGTTCTTCAACCGTGCCCGAAAAGTAATTGTGAACACCTAAAGCATAGGTCCCAATTTCGACATCAAATCCACTGTCCGTTAAAAAATTTTCAGCAAAGTCTGCCTTGTGTTGGTCAATATGCTTGGCTGGAGAAACGAGGCGGATCTTTTTCATATCTTAAATGTAATAAAAAGATGAAGAATTTAATCTATTGATCTTAATTTTCAATCAATAAAAAAATAATGTCAAAACTGACCAGGGCCGCGGTAATTGATCCCACCAAAGAAATATTGAGAAGAGCATATTTACCCAATGCACTTTTGGTTTCCTTTTTAATCTTTGACCAAGTTAAATGGCTAATTCTATTAAAAGATAAAGTGCATGGAAATAATAGAATGTTTTTTAATAGGAGAGTTGCAAAAGCAAAACCAAGAGAAATGAAAGCAGCTATTGAAAACATACAAAATCATTTGGGTTAATGGCTAAGAGAATAAAACCCATACAATCTGAACTTCACGATCAAGTAACCAACAAATTGTATCGTCAAGACCTCTTATACCATAGGAGGAATTTCGTTCTAAGCTCTAAATTATGGAGTACATTGGGTAATAAGTTAGATAAGTTTAAATGGCCTTCAGTTCCATTTAACAAATCCAGTTTAACAAAAAATGAGATGATGAAAAAGGATTGTGTTTTTTTGCAATTGCACCCAATATTGCTGGCACACTAGAACATGTTAAATATCTATGTTAAATTGGTGAAACAAAACACCTTAAAACAAGGTTTCAGCAATATTTAAATAAAGCGCAATTTGACGCGATTTATCGCACGGCGCTAGAATGATTTTGATAAGAAAGTTCGAATTCAAGGTTGCTGAAATCCGAAGAATTGAGAATTTACCTTAAAACATTCCCTTTTTCTCCTTATGCACAAACAAATCATCAATTAATTCCGAATCAAAAACATCAATTGGCTGTTCTTCCACAACATTATGATAAACTGTAGCGATAAATACCATCTCTGCGGATGAAACAACGCTTTGAATTAAGAATATCGCTAACAATCCAATGCTAACTCCAAAAATTGGATGAATCATTCCAAATATAAATCCTAAGGGGACAGCTATGATCAATATCGCAACTAAACTTAAAATTCCAAAACTAAAAGATGCACCGATAGATTCGCCCCATTTCTCTTTCATGATTTTTCCAGATCTTTTTAAAGCCTCAAACGGTCCTACTTCTTCGTAAGCCAATACTGGGGCAAGACAAAAAACGTGACGATCGACCAAACAACACCAATGATACCAGCTATGATATTACCAACCGTGCCACTGTTTTCCTGAATTGCTTTTAAAAGTAATCCAACAGTAGCAGAAAGAACAGCCCAACCTAATATTGTAGGAATTCGCTTTAAGCTAAAACGCACACCATCTAAAAATTTAGGGTCACCCCCTTGTAAATAAATACGGGTACAATGAACCAATCCAACGTTAAAAAAGACAATTACAAAATAACAAATGAGGTAATACAAAAACGTAATGACATAATCCTTAGCGCTGCTTTCATTTGCAATTTGATCCAAATCTGTGCCAAATGTGTCATAAGTAATACCTACAAAACTGGCGACTACCAGAATTAATGCAACGCCAGTTATAATTGGGAAAAGCACTAATTGTTTATTCTTTTTAATAACCTTTAAACTGGCTATTCCCATTCGCCATCCTTTACTTAATCGATCAAAAAATCCCATCCGTTTTGTTTTTACCAAAATAAGAAATTTTCAAGAAAAGAGTGCGTTTCAAAGTGCATAATAAGAAAAATCAAGTTTCATCAACCCCAGCAATCAAAATCCCGTGATTCAGTTTATATTTGCAGAAGAGATGGGAAACCCTTCCTCATTTGAAGGGCGACATCCAAATTATAAGTACATGAAAAATAATAAGTATACCGTTACAGCTGCATTGCCATATGCGAATGGTCCCCTTCATTTAGGGCACGTGGCGGGAGTTTACCTTCCAGCAGATATTTTTGTTCGTTTTCTACGCATGAAAAAGGAGGGTGTTGTATTTGTATGCGCCAGTGATGAACACGGTGCAGCTATTACTTTGCGCGCAAAGAAAGAAAGCACAACACCACAAGAAATCGTTGACAAGTACCACCAGATTAATAAAAAAGCATTTGTCGATTTCGGAATTGGATTTGATATTTATTCAAGAACATCCAACCCTATTCATCACCAAACGGCAAGTGATTATTTCAAGGTACTGAATGATAAAGGAAGTTTTACCAAAAAAACAACCGAGCAATATTACGACGAAGATTTTAAACAATTTTTAGCGGATAGATATATTAGTGGAAAATGTCCAAATTGCAGCAATGACGGTGCCTATGGCGATCAATGTGAAAAATGCGGAACAGCACTAAGTCCAATGGACTTGATTAATCCAATTTCAACTTTAAGCGGTAAAACGCCTATTAAACGAGAAACAACACATTGGTTTTTACCAATGGATCAACATGAAGAATGGTTGCGTCCATGGATTAAAGAAGGAATTTTAGACGGGAAACAACAGCATGATCCTAAAACTTGGCGAAACCAAGTGAACGGGCAATGTATGAGCTGGATTGACGGTGGTTTGCATGCAAGAGCAATGACCCGCGATTTAGATTGGGGTGTAAAAGTTCCAGTTGAAGGAGCGGACGGAAAAGTACTTTATGTTTGGTTAGATGCTCCAATCGGATACATTTCTGCAACGAAAGAATGGGCTGCAAAAAATAACAAAAACTGGAAAGATTATTGGACCGGTGATTCTAAATTGATTCACTTTATTGGGAAGGACAATATTGTGTTTCACGCCATTATATTCCCTATTCTTTTAAAAGAACACGGCGAATTTAACTTACCCTATAATGTGCCTGCTTATGAATTCTTGAACCTTGAAGGAGATAAATTTTCTACCTCAAGAAATTGGGCGGTTTGGTTGCACGAATACATGGCCGAGAATCCAGATAAAATTGATGAATTAAAATATGTATTGACTTCAATTGCACCTGAAAGTAAAGATGCTGAATTCACCTGGAAGGAATTTCAAGCCCGAATTAACAACGAACTTGCAGACATTCTTGGAAACTTTGTGAATAGAGCGGTTGTTCTTACACACAAGTATTTTGATGCAAACGTGCCAAACAGAGGTGAGTTAACGGATGTAGATAAGGATGTGATTGCACAAATGGCAGAATTCCCTGCTAAAATTGAAGGGTTAATTCGCAAATACAAAATTAGAGAAGCCCAGTCAGAAGCAATGAATTTTGCACGATTGGGAAATAAATACTTGGCGGAAACCGAACCTTGGAAGTTGGCTAAAACGGACATGGAAAGGGTTGAAACCATCATGAATATTGCCTTGCAAATAACAGCTAATTTAACGATTGTTTTTGCACCGTTCTTGCCAGAAAAAGCGAAGACTATTGCTTCCTTCCTGAATTGTGGAACATTGGATTGGGATTTGGCAGGATCTGTTGATATTTTAGCCGCAAGTCATGCGCTAGATTCAAATAAACCTTCAATTCTTGTGAGTAAGATAGAAGACCCCTTTGTTGAAGCGCAGGTTGCAAAATTAGAGGCGAGTAAGTTGGAAAAAGCTGCTGAAGATAAAGCCGCACAGCCTATTCAGCATCCTGTCCAAAAGGCTGAGACTACTTTCGACGATTTCATGAAAATGGACATTCGCGTAGGTGAAATTTTGGAAGCCGAGAAAGTTAAAAAATCGGATAAATTATTAAAAATGCTCGTGGATACGGGCTTAGATAAACGCACAATAGTTTCAGGTATAGCTGAACATTTTACACCTGAAGACGTTATTGGTAAAAAGGTAAGCGTTTTAATGAACTTGGCGCCACGAAAAATTCGCGGAGTTGTTTCGGAGGGCATGATACTAATTGCTGAAAATTCGGTCGGAGAGTTGAGTTTTTTATCACCAGAAGAAACTATGTTTAATCCAGGGAGTGACATTAGTTAAGAAGACTTGAATAGAAATACAAAATATTGCAATAGTTTAACCGAATATAACCGCCTAGTAAGTCGAGAAGTGGCTATAGGTAACATAAATTTCGGTGGAGATAATCCAATTCGGTTACAATCAATGACCACTACGGACACCATGGACACATTAGGTTCGGTTGATCAAGCGGTGCGCATGATTGAAGCGGGTTGCGAATTAGTGCGGTTTACCGCTCCATCTAAACGCGAAGCCGAAAACCTGAAGAACATTCGGGCAGAACTAAACAAGCTTAATTTAACTACGCCTTTAGTTGCTGATATTCATTTTACGCCAAACGCAGCTGAAGTGGCAGCCTTGCATATTGAAAAAATTCGTGTAAATCCGGGGAATTACGCGGATAAAAAGAAGTTTGAAGAGATAGAATATACGGACGAATCTTACCGAGCAGAATTGGTTCGAATTCGCGAAAAGTTTACGCCACTTGTTTTGCTTTGCAAAGAACTAGGGCGCGCCATGCGGATTGGTACCAATCATGGTTCGCTTTCAGATCGCATTACAAGTCGTTATGGTGACACTGCTGCTGGTATGGTGAACTCGGCGTTGGAATTCATTGAAATTTGTGAGGACAACGGGTATGACGATTTAGTAATTTCAATGAAATCAAGCAATCCACAGGTCATGGTGGAGGCTTACCGCATACTAGCGCGTGAAATGATTAAACGTGGGCAAGTTTACCCCATGCATTTGGGTGTAACTGAAGCGGGAGAAGGTGAAGATGGACGAATTAAATCGGCCGTTGGAATCGGTACACTTTTAGCCGACGGTTTGGGCGATACGGTGCGGGTTTCTTTAACCGAGGCGCCAGAACTTGAAATTCCTGTTGCACGAAAATTAGTGGAGCACTATTCCAATTTTGAAAAGAATGCACCAATTGCTGAAATTGCCGGTGAACTTCCTTATAATCCTTATGAATATAAGCGACGAAGTACTATTGCAGTTAAGAACGTTGGTGACCACAATGTTCCTGTTGTCATTTCAGATTTAAGCAAACATGCAAATCTAAAACCCGCACATCTATACGCTTATGGATATGTATACAAAATAGATGATGATAAATGGCATTTAAAGGAACAAAGTGTTGACTATATTTATACAGGCTCATACATTCCAAATTTTGAATTGCCAGGAACTTTAGGCGTAATTTGCGAAGCAAATGTTTGGAAAAATAAAAATCAGGTGTATCCCATTTTCGATTTTGAAACCTTTCTGTCTGCAGAAAAAATCCATGAAGAATTAAACTTCGTAAAGATTTACGCAGATGAATTAGAGTTGGTGAAAAGCCTGAAGCAGGATAAGTTTACAAATGCGGTTTTGGTATTGCAAAGCAAGAATGTTAATAATGGTGTTGAAATGCGTCGTTTTTTCATTGAATTAATGCAGGCCAATATTGAAATTCCTGTAGTTATGGGGAATACCTATGCTAACTTAGATGATGAAACATTTCAGTTGTATAGTTCAACCGACTTTGGCTTATTATTTTTAGATGGAATGGGTGATGGAATTGCCATTCATACCGAAAACTGCGCAACACCGCAACTTATTACATCCACTAGTTTTGGGATACTACAAGCTACTCGAACGCGAATTTCCAAAACAGAATACATCTCCTGTCCTTCTTGTGGAAGAACTTTGTTTGACTTGCAAGAAACCACGGTAAAAATTCGTTCTAAAACCAATCATTTAAAAGGATTAAAAATTGGAATTATGGGATGCATTGTAAATGGTCCCGGCGAAATGGCGGATGCTGATTACGGTTATGTTGGTGTTGGAAAAGGAAAAATCAACCTCTATAAAGAGCGAGAAGTTGTTAAAAAGAATATCCCTGAAACTGACGCATTGGACGAATTAGTCGCACTTATTAAGGAATACGGCGATTGGATTCCTGTAAAAGTAGATCCTGAAGCCTCATAGTGCTTTAAAGAACTAGAAAAGACTTCGAATCATTTTTGCCTGTAAAAAGCTCACCAATAATAGTGGAGCTTCATCACCTGTAAAGAAAGGTGTTCATATTACTCCTAATCGAATTATTTTAACCCCTTTTTTCATCATTTAAACCTTTACTACAAATTTAGAGTGATTGTAATGATATTCCTTATTGAAAACCGCGTGCCAAATTTCTTTTTTGCGAAAAATGCAACTCGTGTAAAATTTGCACATACTGCAGAGGATGCATAAAATGCCATCTATTTCGCTGTGGATTTGTACTTTATGCTCGACCAAAAGCTACGAAAAAAGTCTTCTTAAGGAGCTCAAGCCGAACAGGCCCATTCGCGGCCCGAACAAACTTCGGCCTTCGAGAGAAGTTGAGAGCCAGTTCTTATTTAATAACTGTGAAGTCTAACCGATTTACCTCCCCGTATTTTTTGGTATATTCAATTTTATAAAAAATGAAGTGAACGGATCTTTTAGGAAGTGGAATTCAACAATTTGAACATGTGGCCTCAATTTTAAAGATGAATGAATAACAATAAATGCGCCTAGTCATCTACATAGCATCCCTCCTCTTTGCAGCTTCAGCGGCCGCGCAATTCACGCAGGTTGAAGAAAAAGGTAAGGTTGGGTTTACACACGCGGATAAGTTCGTAAAAAAACCAAAATATGATTCCCTAATTTTTGGCGACACTGGAATTGTTACGGCTTATAAAAAAGATAAGGTCTTTTATATCAATACGATCGGAAAAGTCATTCACAAAGGCAAATTCTGCCGAACTAGCCCCTTTATTAAGGGCACCGGAATCATCTTAAAAAATAGAAGAGGAAAATACGGGCTAATGACGGCCAACGGTGCGTTTCTAATGGAGTATTCATTCACCGATAAACCTATTAAATACGGACAAATTGTTTATGTAGGGGGCCAGTTTCGTAACAGGCTTTTTAACGCGGAGAAACTCTTGGAAAAGAATTTAGACACCATAAACACAATGGGCAATTGGTTAGTTTCAACTACCATTACAAAAGAAAAATACACACGCACAATAAACCGAAGGTTATTGCCTGACAAAAAAGAAATAGCCTATCGCTGTCACCACTCTCATAAACTTTATAATGCAGAAAAAGGAACCTTAAAAATGGACGACATCTCATCCTTTGAAACATATGCCAATAATTTATTGGTTTATAAGGCCACGTCCCTTTTTGGCATTTATGCAATGACAGGGGCAAATGAAATAGAAAATTTACAGGAATTTAAAATCATTGATCCAACCTATTTCAGCACCATACAAGATGAAAAACGCGGGTTATATTCTACCGAGAACTTGAGTCCAATTATTGCGGGAGCTTATGATTTATTCCTCTTCAAAACAAACACCATTTATGCGCTTGGCGACACAACAAATGAATTTCCAGCATTAGCTATTTATGACTATACAGGAAAACGGATCAAAACGGATCTGCATTATGTGAGTGACTTAGATGAAAATAGGTTTGTTTTCGCGCAGGACAGCTTACAATTTATCGGCACTGAATTTGGCGAACAATTAAGTGGTTTCCATCATGGATTTGGTGCTACACAAAACGGTTATCTTATCGTTTTTGGACGTTACACTTACGGTTATATTAATGATGAAACCTATGCCAAAGTTGGAGGTGATTACCCTATAATTGGAAGAAAAAAATCTACTTATGGATCCGGTCGCCGCCGAAAAGGAATTATTCGAACTATTGTTCAAGGAATTGTGAATACAACCCGTCGCGTTTTTGGAAAAAGTCCTGTAAGCTACTCTGCTTCAAATTATGATCCTAACGGCATAAATATTGTGGAATCTGGATCTGGATTTGAAGAAGGATTTGCAATTGTTTATCTTTACCGATTGCACGCCAACAATCAATACGATTCACTCACGCTGACGGATAATTTTTCCAAGTTGAAGTATAATTATATGAACACAACTGGTCTACTGATTGACAAGAAAAAATATGATGAATGCCGACCCTTTTATAAGGGTTATGCTTGGGTTAAGGAGGGAGACTATTATTATTTGATTAATGAAAATGGAAAACGGCAAAAAAATACTGCTTTGAAGGCGTGCGTAAAGATGATAACGGCTACTATATTGTAAGATATCGGGGTAAATATGGCATTATAAACGCCGATTGTGAACTTGAGGTGCCATGCGAACACAGCATCATTAAATTTGAAGAGGGCAAATATATAGAACCCTATTTCAGTGAAAAAACGGTCATTTATGAACCGCCTTATTTGATCACCGAGTAGTTAGCCTTCCTATTTGCCCCATAAAATAGGGTTATTCAACTGAAAATAAGGTTATATTTTTATGAACATAGCAACAACTTTCGTTGTTATAAACGCTAATACACATCTATGAAATCACTAATTACAACACTTTCCGTAATATTTTCATTAACAGCAATGGCACAATGGGAGGCTGTTGAAAGCTTACCTGTAGCTGCGAATGTGAGGCATCATCCAATAACGTTTTCGTTGAACGGATTAGGTTACGTTATGGCAGGAACTAAACCATTAGCAGGTGTTTTAAAAGATTTTTATTCTTACGATCCTGTTACGGATGAATGGACAATATTGCCTGATTTTCCAGGAATCGCGCGCGGCTATTCGTATGGTGTTACAACAGGTTCTAAAGCCTATTTAGGATTCGGTTATTATGAAAATGAAGAGACTTTTGAAGGGGCAGCTTTAAATGATTTTTGGGAATATGATCCGATTACAGAAGAATGGACGGAATTGGCTACATGCCCCTGTGTTGAACGCTATCATCCTGCTATGGTTCAAGTAAATGACAAAATTTACATGGGCTTAGGTGCAAATGAGTTTGGAGATTTAGACGATTGGTGGGAATATGATATTGCTACAGATACATGGACAGAAAAAACAGATTTTCCTTCTACAGAACGCCATCATCCTTACTATTTTGGCATTGGCGATTATGTTTATGTTGGATTTGGACATCACGCCAGTACTATTTTTAATGATTTTTACCAATACGATCCGGCAACAGATACTTGGGTGACTTTAGATGATTTTCCAGATCAAGGACGCGTTGCTGGTACACAATTTTCGTATGCAGGAAAAGGCTATATCTTGAGCGGACAGGGAGAAACACATAGTAATTTACCTACTGGTGAATTTTGGGAATACGATCCGGATCTAGACAGCTGGACTGCTTTGCCGGCGCATCCAGATGGAGGGAGATGGGCGCCAGGTTCTTTCGTAATTGAGGATCAAGTTTTCTTTACCTGCGGCGAAGCGAATACCGGTGAGAAACGCGATTTAATGGTATTTGATTTAGGCGGACCAGTATCAGTAAATGAAGAGAAATCCTTGCAATTATTCCTTAGCCCAAATCCATCAAACGGAATAGTAAACATCAAAGGCATTGCTTTTGAAAATGCCACTACCACTATATTTGACACAGCAGGAAAACTTGTTTATGAGGCTGTACTTTCAAGCAATAGTATTGATTTAACGCATTTGTTACCCGGCATTTATATTTTCCAGGTTCAAAGTTCCCAAGGCTTGGTGACTGAAAAATTGGTGGTTGAGTAGGCGGCGATTTATCGTTTAAACGTTTTGCTTTCATAATTTTCTTTAACTTGTATCTATGTTAAAGTTTACAACTGTATTTCTTATATTATTCTCGTTATTGGCTTGCGAAACGACTAAAGACTCCTACAATTCTATGGAAAAGAAACCACAAGACCCAGATAAATTCATGATCAGTGGTCATATTACTGAAAAGGAATTCATAAAAAAATGGACAACCAGCAGGATTTAACGAACTTTATTTTAGAGCCTCAGTAAAGGATTATTTCATTAAATTTTGTGAAAGTAAGATCACCAAAAAAGACTTAGATCCATTTATCGATCAAGTGGTAACGATACATGCTGAAATTCGAGATGGAAATTGGGATATTTGCGAAGATGGTCCGCAAGAAATGCAAAGCAGAATTGGTGCTTATATGATCATTAAAGAATTGAAGTAATCTGTCTAGAATTTTATTGATTTTTCACAATACATCCCTTGCTTTTAGGTAGATAATGACGCGCAGTTATTAATTCCAAATTAGCTTAGAACAGTTGATTCCCTGATTTATTGATCCTTCAAGAATCTTTCAAGATGACGGCGTTCTTTCGTAGTAGGTTTACCCATTCCGTTATTGCGGTAAGATTGTTGTGCGGCCATAAAGAGTTTATACTTTTCTATTTCTTCGGCTGGCGTTACTTCTACAATATAATCGGCAACTAACTTCGCTCCAACGCGCTTCTCCAATAATGCAAGCACTTTATACGAAAACAAGGCGCCGTATTTTTTGACGGAAACGACTTCGCCCACTTTCACAGCACGAGAAGATTTAACGGCTTCCCCGTTCACCAAAATTTTATTGGTTTTACATTGATTTGCTGCCAAACTTCGCGTTTTAAATAAACGCACGGCCCATATAAATTTGTCTACTCTTGCCATTAATTTTAAAGTTAAGGAATTCGGTTTTATTAAAATACTTTTTCACGGAAATTATCCGCGTTTTCTTAGTCTTGAATAAAGAAATTTACGGGTGCTTTTGCGATGTTCTTTGATTAATGCTCCTGTTATTTTTAGCTATTTGATTCTGTGATGAGCTAAGCGGCGTCAATCGTTTTCAGGGTGCGTCTTTCACCTTATTTAAAGTTATAAACTATGAAAAAATTAATCCCTTTCTATTTTACAGTGTTAATCCTGTTTTTTAGCTCAGCTTCATTCGGACAATTGACTAAAACATCCTGCGAGGCCCTGTTTAATGAATTAAACGTGTCATCTTATCAAAAATTTAGAGTGATTACTACCGTTGTTGGGACGGATAAGCCGTATCATAATAGTGTCTATTTGGACAACAGTAGTTTAGAGTTTATTTATTAAGGACAATTACATGGTCATCAAAGATGCGGCAGGCGTCTACTTTTTAATTCCTTATGACAAAATTAAAACGATAAAAGCGGCCGCAGAAACAACCGAAAATTATTCCTCAATTCTTGTGTATTTGCTGGACTAATACGATGGGTTTTCTTTTTGTTGAACTACATGTCTTCCATTTCAGCTTGCAACTTTTTGGCCAAGCTTTTTACGACTAAATTGCAGGAATCATTCGTCCACTCATAGATTTTTTTATCTGTGGCGTCACCGTTTATGGTTACTGTATTCCAGTGTTTTTTACTCATGTGATACCCGGGTTGCACGGCGTGAAATTATTCTAGCTCGCCTTCACAACTAATTTTAGTAGAATTCGGCATTAATAAAGTTTCCCGCTTATTCGTAAAACCGTATATTTGCAGTCTAAAATTAGATAAATGAGTTTATTAACAGTTGGTAGTGTGGCGTTTGATGCCATTGAAACACCGTTTGGAAAGACGGATAAAATTATTGGTGGCGCCGGAACATATATTGCCCTTTCTTCATCTTACTTTACAGATGATCAAAAAATTGTATCTGTAGTTGGTGATGATTTCCCAAATGAAACCCTTGAAGACTTGAAGTCACGCGGGATTAATATTGATGGGATTCAAATCAAAGAAGGAGAAAAAACGTTTTTCTGGTCAGGGAAATATCATAATGATATGAACTCGAGAGATACCTTAGTAACTGAATTGAATGTGTTGGGTGAATTTGACCCAGTTATTCCTGCTTCATACCAAGGAGTTGATTATTTAATGTTAGGAAACTTAGCACCCGCTGTTCAGCGACAAGTTATTGAAAGACTTGATGAGCGTCCAAAGCTAATTGCAATGGATACTATGAATTTTTGGATGGACGTTGCTTGGGATGATTTAATGGAGACTGTTAAAATGGTTGACGTTTTAATCATTAATGATGAAGAAGCGCGTCAATTGTCTAAAGAATATTCTTTGGTGAAAGCCGCCAAGGTGATTATGGACATGGGGCCTAAATATTTGATCATCAAAAAAGGAGAGCACGGCGCTTTACTTTTTAATACAGACGGCAACGTGTTTTTCGCTCCAGCACTTCCTTTAGAAGAAGTTTTTGATCCAACAGGAGCTGGCGACACATTTGCCGGTGGTTTTGTCGGATTTTTGGCCAAAACGAATGACATCTCATTTGAAAACATGAAAAGAGCAATAGTAACTGGTTCTGCCATGGCTTCATTCTGTGTTGAAAAATTTGGAAC
>TARA_B110000037_G_scaffold137836_2_pt1 | contig 33584 bp, 30 predicted proteins | sample TARA_B110000037 | Tara Oceans TARA_B110000037 (sample SAMEA4397196) | marine metagenome | biome: Polar Biome; feature: [MIX] marine epipelagic wind mixed layer (ENVO:01000061); material: water (ENVO:00002006), including particulate matter (ENVO:01000060) such as... | depth 10-100 m | reverse complement strand
CACTTAGAAAAATAAGAATTCAGTTCCATTTTAGCTGAAGTACCACAGTTGTTTTAAACGATTTATTTCGCTTGTAATAAATTTCTTAATCATTTTGCCCATTACAGGACCCAACACATCAATAGTTTCTGCTTTGGATTGTTGAATGACCGCGGCAAATTTTTCAGGATCGTTTAATTCTGTTTCAAGTTCGTCTAATTTTTTTAGGATCTCTTCATTTTGCTGGGCATTACTCTCCCTGTCTCTCTCTAAAATTAAGTGTCGTAATTCTTCAAAATGATCCTTATGAGTCCGGGTTTTCCTAAGAAATGGTATTAATTATCTTGTAATTTCTCGCCAATTTGAATGAGCATTTTGCCCAATTTTGCACGATCTGTTTTTTTGTTGTCCAAGGCAGTTATTTTTTTCAATAAATCTGCCTCTAAGCGGTCTATTCGCGCGGTAATTACTTTTTCTAATTGATTTAGCGATTATTCTTTGTTTCCTGTGTCTTCTGCATTTTGAGCTTTGTTTTCTCCAATTTCTACATAAATATCTTTAAACTCGGCATCATAATTTTTTTTTCTTATCCAAAAATGAGCTCTTTTACCGCCTTTAATTTTGATAATTCTGATTCGCTAGCCATAGCCTTAGGTATATTTTAAGTTGCGGTTAATGTAACAAATATATCAATTCTACGGGCAAGGCTAAGCGATTTAATTAATAAGAATATATTATTTTGATTTATCATTTGTGAATCACTTGTAAATAGATTAACTTGTTGTCGCGTTAAATTGACATAAATTGTTGGAGGTATGAGATTTATCCAATGTTTGAGTTTGACGCGAAAATTGCCACGAAATGTATATATGGAAAGAGATAGAGATCTCAGAACTCTCAAAAAACAGAAATAATTTGGATATTCAAAAAATGTACAGGCGAGGGGCTATAACACTTGGCGGAAAGTATCGCGCTTTAGAACTTGAATTGGGAGCTGAAAAAGTTGAAGTATTAGAACGGCTTGAACCTGGCTTTGAAGAATATGTTACGTTTTCGCGTTCGGATTATGATCTTATTCCTGAAGCGCTACCGCAGAAGGTTTAGGATGAATTCTTTGTCTGTTGAAAATTACAGAAAGACCGCTGTTAATCGTGTTTTCTCTATCCAAGGACAAGTTTTCTGTTATGTCTAGATCTGCCTCTTCATTCAATAAGACTAAATCGCTAGGAATAATGTTTACTGATTCAATTGAACTGTCCTCAGGCTTTACAAGCGCAAGCTCTTCATCTTCAACTGCAATAACTATTGCTGGTAATGATTTATGTTTAGAGAATTCAACTTTGGCACGAATATTTAAGGCCAAAAGGTTATCCGCCGTTCCTTTCAAATTTTTGTAATTGTCGCGTAAAGCTAAATTGTCATTAACATAAGTTACATCTGCTGCGCGTTGATAAAGATTACTGACATCTTTTTGTTCTTCCATAGTAGCAGCTCTAATAACAACCATAGCTGTTAATAATGCCGCACCATATGTAGAAATTTGTTTTATCATGGAATCCTTCTTGCCTTTGCCTACTATTTAAACGTGTAAAATGTTGGATAGTAGCCTAGGCCTTATCGAATATACGAAATTACAATGAGTTTCTTGGCAAGAAATCGATAAACCCCTGAATCATGAAGACAAAAGCGTTTTTTAAAAAGAGAAAGGGAAGTTCGTTGAACTTCCCTTTCTTATTTCAATTTTATTTGGCCTATGTGAAAATAGCCTGATATGTGTTTGTTGCGCTAATTGGATTCACAACTAATACAGGAATCTTTGCGTCATTGGTAATCATATATTGCTCATGTGAAGCACCAAATACGCCAAGAATATTATTCTTTTGAATGTTCATGATGGCAATTAGATCCGCGTTCACTTTTACAGCATGTTCAACAACCTCTTTGTCAAAATCTTTTGCTGATGCTAAATTAGTTGTTACTTCAATTTCTCGTTCCCCAAAAAACTTGTTGGCGAAAATTATATTCGCCTTGACCGTATGTTGCAAAAACTCATCAGTTTCGTCAGGAATGACAACATGTACGCGCGAATTAAAGTATTTCGCCATGTTTGCTACTAAGGTCAATTTTTGTTTTGTTTCTTTATGTAAATCTAACGGTACAATAATATCATCATAACCTGATTCGTTAATGCGCGTTTCTTGAACAATGATAAACGGCGTTGGCGAATTCGTTACTACTTTCAATGCGTGACTTCCAGTAATGTGTTGCCAACCATGTGCACCGTGTGTTCCCATAAAAATGAGCTCCGCTCCAATTTCTAAAGCGAATTCCGCAATATCATCAAAAATATTTCCAACCCGAACGTGACAAATTACTTCAACACCGCTTGATTGAGTTGTCTCTTGAGCTTTACCTAAAGCTGCATTTAACTTTTCTTTTGCCTCTTTTATTGCCTCTTTTTTAGCAACAACATGGAGTAAATGAACATCAGCTCCAACAACTTGCGCCGTAATCATTGCATGCTCAATAGCACTTTCTGCAACTTCGGTAAAATCGAAAGGCACAATAAATTTTTTCTTGGTCATAGTTTAAAGATTTGTTCTCGTTTTAATACTTACACAAAGTTATACTTTTTTAAGGTGTTTAGGGCTACAAATAGTAATAATTAATCTATTTTTTTACGGTTTTCAAATAAAAATCAGTACCGAGATTTTTTCTTTTTCATATAGCCGTTTATAAAAATTGCTCCTATAATTATGCAAGTTCCAGCATAAAATCCCGCCGACATGTTTTCAGTATTTTCACCACGCGAATAATCAAGCACCAAGGCAATTAAAATGGCGTATATGGGTTCCATATTTAATCCCATACTCACCGTAAAAGGCGTTAGAAATTTCATGAGCCACACACTTATTAGAAATGCGGCCGTGGTGCATACCAAACCCAAAATCAACAAAAAGCCCCAATCTCTTGTACTTATTATGAATAGGTTTTGGTCTAAAGCATTTGTTCCGGCTAAAATTATGGCCATGGTCATAAACCCACCCAACATTTCATATTTGGTGATTTGAAAAGAAGGTATGGTGCGAATGTGTTTGCCATTTAACACGCCAAAAAGTGATGCGAAAAATGCCGCCATTAGTCCAACAATTATACCTATGATATATTGGGCTTCAAACCCTATGATTAGAATAATTCCACCCACTATGGCAATGCTCAACACAAATTCTGAAAGCAGCCAAGGGCGTTTTAAAATGAGTGGTTCCAATATCGCTGTAAATAAGGTGGCGCTTGACATGCACACTACCCCAACCGATACAGTGCTTAGTTTAATGGACTCGAAAAACGCAAACCAATGCAAACCCACCACCATTCCTGTTGCCAATAATATGGCTAATTGTTTTGAGGTTAAGCCGCGTTTCTTTCTATAGAAAACCCCTATGAGTAAAAGTGAAGTGAATGCAATGCCCATTCGAAAGAAAACAATCTTATCAGAGGGTAATGCTATTTCTTTGCCCAACACCCCGGTGAATCCCCACACAAAAACAGTGAGGTTTAGAATAAAATAATGCTTTAAAGTTCCGCCCATAAAAAACCCGCGACAAATACCGTTTATGGTTTTGTCGCGGTTAAAATTACTTAGTTTTATCTATTGGGCTATTTAACCGCTTCTTTTTTCTTAACGACTGCCTTAACTTTCTCCTCTTGTTCTGATATTTCGCCTTTTTTATCCTCTTGACTTTTCTTTCCTGCTTCAATGGCGCTTTCCTTTTCTTCAATCTTCTTCTTATAATCTTCAATCGCCTTTTTCATTTTCTCCTCTTCTTTTTCTAAATCTTCTAACTCTTTTTGGCGCTCGTTTAAGATTTTCTCTTCTTCTTTAATTTCTTCATCTACAACATTTTTTGCTGCTTTAATGCCGAATTTTTGTAGACGCGCATCAATTGCCTTGGCTTGTGCGCCATGTTCACTTGAATTTAAAAAAGCTCCGCCTAAATCAATTGCGATAGATACGAACGCACCCCCATCAGCGTTTTCATCTACTTTCGCGTAAACGTCAAATGTGTTTTTACCCATTTCTTTGAGTTTACAATCGTCTACAAAAACAAATGCTCCGCCTTTATATTTTCCTTTCCAATCTTTTAATTCGTCTTTTAGTTCTTTTTCTATTTGTTTAACTGTGCCGTAGGGAATTGAAACATAGAATCCGTCTTTGGATCCATCTATGTTTACCTTTTGTTCTTTTACAGAAACTTGCGAGAATGCACCAAATGCCATTAGTGCAAAAAAGAGTGTAATTATTTTTTTCATGATAAGTGTTTTATTTTTTGATCTTCGAGGATCGTTATTTAATCCTTTTAAAAGTTTTAATAAAAATAAGCATTTGTAATCGTACAGGCGCGTTCAGTCCTGTGAAAATGACTATTTTTACGGCGAAATGCAGTTTAAGGACGTTGTAGGAAATACTGATATTAAAAAGGCCCTCATTCATGAGGTAAAAGCGGGCAGAGTGAGTCATGCGCAAATGCTTCTAGGGCCCGAAGGTTCGGGTAAATTACCTTTGGCCATTGCTTTTTCTCAGTATCTTTTATGCGACAATCCTACGAAAAAGGATTCCTGTGGCGAATGTCCTAATTGCTTAAAAACAACCAGCCTTACCCATCCTGATTTGCATTTTGTTTTTCCTGTTGTGGCAAACAAAACCAATAAAGTGGGATCTTCAAAAGATCGCATTAAAGAATGGAACGAATTTGTGTTAAAGCAAAAATATTTTACCCTAAAACAGTGGCAAGAGTCGCTGGATGAAATGGGAAAAAATACGGCTATTGGGGTAGAAGAGAGTCGGCAAATTTTAAAACGGTTAACTTTAAAATCGTACAGTGGAAAGTACAAAATCATGATTATCTGGTTGCCAGAAAAAATGACCGTACAATCTGCGAATAAATTGTTAAAGTTATTGGAAGAGCCACCTGAAAACACCCTGTTTTTATTGGTGAGTGACAATGCCGAATACATTCTACCAACCATTATGTCTCGTACGCAGTTAATCCGAATTCCAAGCTTAGGAATGGGTGACGTGCAAAATTATTTGACTAAAGCATATAAAGTTGAAGCCTCGGTTGCTAGTTCAGCTGCAGGTTTAAGCCAAGGTAATATCACAGAGGCGATTGAAATTTTACAAGGGGCTAAATCTCAACATATATATTTCGATCTTTTTGTAAAAGTGATGCGCGCGGCTTATACGGCGAATCCTATTGAATTGATGAATGTAAGTGATGAAGCCGCTAGTTTAGATAAGGAAAACCAAAAGAATTTTGTAAAATATGGGCTGCATCTTTTTAGAGAAAGTATCATCCTCAATTATATGAAGGGAGAATTGGGAAATTTACGCTCAGAAGAGCGGGATTTCTTAAATAAATTCGCTCGTTTTATCAATAACCAAAACATTACGGAGTTAATGTCTGAGTTTAATGATGCGCATTATCACCTGGAAAGAAATGCCAATGCAAAAATTTTATTTGCAGACTTGGTGATTAAGTTGACAAAACTGATTAAAAAGGGAGTGTAATGAAGAAGCTATTTCAAAAAGGTCTTCTTTATGGTGGAATCGCAATGCTCTTGTCAAGTTGTGGAGGAGATGATCCTGTTGACGAAGTCATTTTGCCTTTAGAAGAACAACCAGTTTATACATTTGTGGCAGCGGGACATGCCTATGGTCATCCAGATACTTATACATCTTCTGTTTATCCACCGCTTTTAGTCAAATTAGACAGTTTAATTGCAGTTAGACCATTGGATCAATTGGTATTAATGGGAGATGTGGTTGCGCATCCAACAGAAGAAAATTGGGAGACTGTGCGACATGAACTGGACAGCTTGGATATTGGGGAATGGAATATTGCGCCGGGAAATCATGATATCAGCCCGTACATGGATGAGCACATTCAATCCGTTAAATACATGGCCTTGGACCGCTCAAATAGTCTATTTTTACTCCTAAACACGACTCGTGCCGGTTGGACGGTTGATTCTGTTCAGGCACAATTTATTGATACTACCCTAGCAAATGCGGAAGATTTCGATCAAATTTTCGTGTTTACACACCAACTGTGGTGGGAGAAAAATCCGCCAGCACATTTTGATTTGGACTCCCTGCGCCCGAACTCATTTGCCTTATTTGATGGGGAGAATGATTTTTGGCAAGATAGCTTTCCGTATTTCGAAGATTTAGAGCAAGAGGTTTACTTTTTTGCGGGCGATATGGGTTGTTATTTTGGTTTGCCAGGATATTATGAGGATCATTATGAGAATTACCATTTCTTTGGAAGTGGCATGGGTGGTGCTGTTGAGGACAATTTAATCTACGTCCAAATCTTTCAAGACGGTTCTGTTAAAATTGAGCGCGTAGATTTCTAAAAGAAGTAATTTGAAACCCTTATCTTTACCAGTTAATAAAATTAACTAGCGATTGAATCGTTGAGAATTAAATTTCCGATTTATCGCTTATACACTATGGAAAATGGGATGCAGTAATTGTTCGAATGGAGGAGGGGTGCCAAATGGTTGCAAAAGCAATGGTTCGTGTGCGACAGGCAATTGTGGTAAATTATCCGTATTTGATTGGTTGGCAGACGTAGAATTACCCAGTGGGCAAAGTGTTTATGACGTTGTAGAGCTTCGTTTTAAAAGTAGCCGAAAAGGTTTTTACAGAAATATAAAAGGATTAAACTTACAATTAGGGGATGTTGTTGCAGTTGAAACAAGACCAGGATATGACATTGGCGTGGTATCGGTTGTAGGTGAATTAGCCAGAATTCAAGTAAGGAAAAAGACACAAAATTTTAAGGCGCATGAAGCGCGCTCGATTATTAGAAAAGCAACAAAGGAAGACGTTGAAAAATGGATAGAATTTCGAGCCAAAGAATCTGAAAGTATGTTTGCTTCGCGCCGCTTGGCTTCGGAGTTAGGCTTGCAGATGAAAATTTCTGATGTGGAATATCAAGGCGACGGTACAAAAGCCACTTTTTATTACACGGCTGAGGAAAGAGTGGACTTCAGGCAGCTTATTCGCAACTTGGCAGATACGTTTAAGTTGAAAATTGAAATGAAGCAGATCGGTGTGCGTCAAGAGGCAGCACGATTAGGCGGTATTGGTTCTTGCGGACGCGAATTGTGTTGTTCAACTTGGTTGTCTGATTTCAGGTCGGTTTCAACGGCATCTGCGCGTTACCAGCAACTTTCTTTAAATCCGCAGAAGCTTGCGGGCCAATGTGGTAAATTAAAGTGTTGTTTAAATTATGAGCTGGATGCTTATTTAGAAGCGCTAAAGCAATTTCCGCGTTCTGACGTTCGTTTAAAAACACAAAAAGGTGTTGCTTTTCATGTAAAAACGGATGTTTTTAAAGGACAGATGTGGTATATCCAAGAGGATAAAAAGAATCCTGGAGCTGGAGGTTTTATTCCACTAACGCCCGACCGAGTTCATGAGATTATTAAGTTGAATAAAGCAGGTGAAGAGCCGGTAGATTTGAAAGACTTCATGATTGAAGTTGAGGTGGAAGTTCCAGATTATACAGACGTGGTTGGTCAAGATGATTTAAAACGTTTTGAGCATGTTTTCAAACGAAGTAAAAAGAAAAAGAAGAAGAAAAGACCAGGAGGCGGACAGCAAACACAGAGTAATAAAAATCCGCAAGGAAATAAACCAGCTGGGCAAAACAGAAAACCTAATCCGAATCAGAAAATAGCGGATAACAACGACCCGAATCAGAAGAAGGCGAATCCGAATCAACAAAAGAAAAAACGCCCAAATAACAATCCAAACCGGAAAAAAAATAATCCGCAAGGAGCAGAAAAGGGCAACGAAAATAATAAGTCACGTTCTGAAAACACTGGCGCTAAAAAGCCTAACAATAACCTAAATCGGAATCGAAAGAAACCGAACAATACGAACAACCCCAATAAGGGTAGTGATAATAATGAAAAGAAAGACGCTTAATATCGCACCTAACATGAGTGTATTGATGAGTTTTGTAATGCTCCTAAGCTTAGGGTCTTGCGATAGCAATATGATCTATGAGGAGCATCTTGCGGTAGCCGATAATATTTGGATGAGTGATGATATTAAAGCCTTTGAATTTGAAGTGATAGACACCATGTCGCCGGTGAATATTTTTGTGAATTTGAGAACTACAACGGATTATAAATACAGCAATATTTATGTTTTTCTCTACAGCGAATATCCAAATGGCACCTCTAATAAAGACACATTAGAGTTTTTATTGGCCAAGTCTGACGGCGAATGGTATGGTGAAAACACGGGCACGGTGGTTGAGTTTCACGGTCTTATTGCAAGCGGTGGACGTTTTTCAACCGCAGGTAAATATCAATTTCAACTGCAACATGCTATGCGCGAAAAGGAATTACCAGAGGTTATTGATGTAGGCATTCGAGTTGAGATAATGGAAGAAGAATAAATGAGCCATGGAGGGGTCAAAAAAAATTCATTTTCATTCTTTTGACGCTTTTCGTTTTTTTGCTTTTTTCAAGGTGTTCATGTTTCACCTCCCTTTGTTTGCGGTAACAGCAGATTTGCCTTTTAAGTCTTTTTTTTACGATCATATCAAACATGGCGGTGGCGTAGGAGTAAGTTTCTTTTTTGTGCTGAGTGGCTTTCTAATTACGTATATTCTTACCTACGAAAAGCTTAACACGAACCGCATTAATCTCAAGCGATTTTTCGTAAGGAGGGCGTTTAGAATTTGGCCACTGTTCTATTTGGTGGTGATTATGGCTTTGTTAATTCCCACTGATTTTGCGCAATTTATAGGTTTTCATACAAATTGGGGCGGTTATGATCCTGATTGGCGATTTTCATTAACATTTACAGAAAATTACAAGTCCATTATTATGGATAATGGGCCAAGAACGACACCGTTATCGGTTTTTTGGTCGCTTTGTATTGAAGAGCATTTTTATATCCTTTGGATGGTGGTTTTCTTTTTTATTCGGCGAAAAGTTATTCCTTATTTTTTAATAATCTCAGTTTTTGCGGCGTGGACCATGCGAATTATGGAGCCTGCACTTTTTCATAATGAAAATGTGACTACGAATGAGCTGTTTAGTAACCTTGATTATTTCGCAATAAGCGGCCTGTTGGGCTATATGGTTGCCACGAACTATAAAAGCGTAGAAGATTTTGTAATGAAGATTCCGTTCAGTTTTAGAATTGGCTATGTGGCATTTATTTTGCTGGTTTTATATTATCAAAAGGCGTTGTTTCTTTATGACGTTTGGTCTTTGAATATATTTAAGCATACGATATTCTCATTACTCTTTGCAGGCTTATTGTTGATTTTTATTCCAAAAACGAGTCAATTAAAAGTTTCTGAAACAAATATATTTACTCGGCTGGGTAAAATAAGTTACGGGCTTTATGTATACCACTTAATTTGGATTCATTTGCTTGTAAAAATCTTCAGAAATAATGAGATCGTGCTTGACAATTGGTTGCTCTTTTTTGGTTTTGCAGCCGCCACCTTGATTGCGACAATAATAACCAGTTATTTGTCTTATCATTATTTTGAAATGCCCATTTTGAAATTACGAGAGCGTTTCTTCCCGAACAATTGAGAACTATAACAATTCGTCCAATCGCTTATTTTGATTGAAGTAGTTGATGGCGTCTTGCTTTGAACAATCAAAATAATTATTCAGCATCCAATCCGCCAAGTAATTACGATAATCCTCTTTGCTTATTAACGCAAAATAAATGAATCCTCTGCCTTTTTTTTTGTGTCCAATAAACTTCTTTCTTTCAAGGATGCGAACAATGGTAGAGGTAGTGTTATAGGCCGGTTTTGGCAATGGGTAAAATTGAATGATGTCTTTAACGGTAGCTTCTTTGAGTCCCCATAGCCGTAACATGACTTGTTCTTCTGCTTGTGTTAATCGTTGCATCATACTGTAAAACTAAAAAATTAATTTTAAACGGGTTTTGCAATCCTGCGAACAAGAGTTTAAAACAATCCAAAAAATCGCTTGCGACAAACCATTTTGCGAAACATGTCTACCATTTCAGTAAAATTCGCATCAATCATTTTTAAGGTTAAAACAGTAGCTGAATTTCTAATTTTATAATCCAATTCTTCTTCTGTGATTGGCACAATACCTAAAAACTTAATGTTTAAATCACTCCATTTTGGGTCGTCAAATAGAGGGCCAAGCGTAATAGGTTCTACCAACATAAAATGATTGGCTTTTAATCGTTCAGACAAATTTTCTGGTGGATTGCCAGCAGGAATTGTGTCGCCAGGGCCATACCAAGTGTTGTTTTTTTGCGGAATACAAGCCAAACGTTCTATCCAGTGAATGGGCCATTTATCAACTCTTAAGTTCCAAAATTCAGGCAGACAAAAATAGATTTCTATTTTATTAAAATCCTCAAATCCCGCTTTGACCTTTTGAACATTATTCGATAAGCCTTCAGTAAATAATAGTTGACATTTAAGGGCGGGTAGGTGAACCCATTTGATTTTAAAACCATATTGCTGGTTTTCTAGTAATTCAGAAACTTCCAATTTAGGATCAATAAGAGACAAGGTTTCGGTGATCATAGTGCAAAAATAAAAAAACCCCAATGCGCCAAAGGCGCAGTGGGGTCTCAAATTAAATTCTTTATGCTATTGTGCTACTACTTTTTCTTCAGAAGTAACTTCTTGCTCAATTTTAATAATTCCTTCACCATAAAGTGTGTCACCAAGTCTAACTTCAATGTCTAATACAGCAACGCCTGCTTGACCTAGGTTGTAATTATCTGAAAAATCAAATGATGCAACTCCGTCAATTCCTGTAAATACTGTATCGTCAATAACAATAGCTCCGTGCTCAGCAATAGTTGGGCTCGGGTATAAACGTACCATTGCTCCAGGTAGCACAACTCCACCAGTATCCACAACAGTAATTTTAGCAACTGTTTCTCCTTCTTTTCTGCATGACCCTGCTGTTAGCGCAATAAATGCCGCTCCCATTAATAACAATCCTGCTTTTCCAATAATTTTATTCATTTTCGTCTGTTTTATATTATTCTCTATGAGAACAACCTGTACAAAAATACGGTTTTTTTAAGTAAAGGTTTCCACTTCTGTGGTTTTCATCTCTTTCTATGTGTTCATTTCAGCTATTATTCAACTTATTATTGAACAATTACTGTTTCCGTATTTAATTTTTCTTCTTCTACTTTAATAATCCCGTTTCCTAAATAAGTTTCGTATTTGACATCAATATCCAAAACAGCAAACCCAGATTGGCCTAATTTAAAATAATCACTATAATCAAAGTTCGCGATTCCTTCCGAATTCGTATAAACCGCATCGTCTAAAATGTTTTGTCGTGGAGGAGTTTCTGTAGAAGTGCCATATAAACGTACAAATGCACCAGAAGTTGCCTCACCTCCCGTGTTTACAACCTTTATGCTTGCTAGAGTTGGTCCCTCTTTTTTAAAAGATGAAATTCCCACGCCTAAGCCCGCAAACAATAGAATCATACCGATTAGTTTCATTCTTTTCATCTTCGACGATTATTTCGTTCAGCTACATCTATTACAATTTCAACCCTAAAAAGGTTGTCTAGCTTCATTTTTTATTTTCACGAACACTGATTTTCCCACCCTAGAACATACAATTCGATCCGTGTTTTTTTTGTAATTTCGCACAACGCCAAATGCGGCGTGTAAGAGTTATAACAGTTAAGGAATTACAAAAGTTACAGACCTACCATGGGTTTAAAGGAAAAAATAGAAGAAATTAAAGCTGAAATGAGCCAAGTTAAGGTGAAATCGGCTGAGGAATTAGAGGCTTTTCGAATTAAGTTTTTAGGATCAAAGAACATCATTAAGGGGCTTTATCAAGAATTGAAAGAAATTCCAAATGAGCTAAAAAAGGACTTTGGCCAAAAAATAAATGCCTTAAAGCAAGACGGCGAAAAGGCTTTTGAAAAATTCAAAGCCAGTGTTGGTGGCGGTCAAAAGAAAGCAACAAGCAATAAAATTGACTTAACACGCCCGGCAGAAGAAATCGCTTTAGGATCGCGACATCCATTGGCAGTTGTGCGCAATGAGATTATTGAAATTTTTAACCGAATTGGTTTTAACGTTTCAGAAGGACCAGAAATTGAAGACGATTGGCATAATTTCTCAGCGCTTAACTTTCCACCAGAACACCCGGCGAGAGACATGCAGGATACTTTTTTCATAGAGAAAGGAGAAAACGATATGGCATTGAGAACACATACGTCATCTGTTCAAGTGCGGGTTATGGAGGGAAGCGAACCACCCATTCGTACCATTTCACCGGGGCGGGTTTATCGGAATGAAGCAATTTCTGCTCGTGCGCATTGTTTTTTCCATCAAGTAGAAGGATTATATGTGGACAAAGACGTTTCATTTGCAGATTTGAAACAAACCATGGATTATTTTTCGAAAGAAATATTTGGTGAGAAAACAAAAATTAGATTGCGACCATCTTACTTTCCGTTTACAGAACCAAGCGCAGAGATGGATGTTTCATGTACCATTTGCAATGGGAAAGGCTGCAATGTTTGTAAGTACAGCGGTTGGTTAGAGATTTTAGGATGCGGGATGGTTGACCCTGCCGTATTAGATTCGGCAAATGTTGATAGTAAGGTATACTCGGGTTTTGCATTTGGAATGGGTGTAGAAAGAATAGCACAATTAAAATATCGCGTAGGTGATCTACGTTTATACTCTGAAAACGATATTCGTTTTTTAGATCAATTTAAATCAGCATATTAATGGGGTTCTTTGGGTTTGGGAAAAAGAATAGCGAGGACAATGTCAGCGTAAAATGGTTGCGATTGAACAATGCGGCCGATTTGGATCAGTTGATTCAGAAAGAATCTTTTGAGAAACCAGTTATGCTCTTTAAGCATAGCATTAGGTGTTCAATCAGTTCAATGGCCTTAAGTCGTTTAGAGAATTATTGGGATATTGATGAAGAAGTGTTACAGCCCGTTTATTTGGACTTAATCAACTATCGTGAATTGTCTAATAAAATAGCTGCGGATTTAGATGTAATGCACCAATCACCGCAAGTGTTGATTGTAAAGAATGGAAAATGCACTTACCAGGCATCCCATAACCAAATTGATGTGGCTGCGATAAAACAAAACTTATGATAAATGCGATAATCATTGATGATATTCCAGAAGCTAGAACAGTTTTAAAAGCGGATCTCGAAAACTATTGCGTAAATATTAATGTAGTTGGTGAAGCTGAAGGAGTAGTTACAGGAGCGAAAATTATTAAAGAGTTAAAGCCGGACCTTGTATTTTTAGATATCCAAATGCAAGACGGAACGGGGTTTGACTTATTAGAGATCTTGCCTACGACAGATTTTAAGTTAATTTTCACCACCGCATCTGATGAGTTCGCGGTTAAAGCATTTAAATTTAGTGCGGTTGACTATTTATTGAAGCCGATTGATCCTGATGAGCTAATGGATGCTGTAAGTAAAGTGGAACAGCAAGATAAGCCTGCTGAGCGGATTGATTTGTTAAAAGAGAACTTGGACAAACCAAAACGAATAGCGCTCAATACACTAGATAAAATTCACATTGTTGAAGTCGCCGAGATCTTACGTTGCGAATCGAATATCAATTACACCATGTTTTATTTTCTCGACGGAACTAAGCTTTTAGTTACTAAAACACTAAAAGAATTTGATAAGCTTTTGACAGATCATTATTTTATTCGTCTTCACCAATCGCATTTGGTGAACGCACGTTTTATAAAAGAATTTACAAAATCTGACGGCTATATTTTCATGAAAGACGGAACTAAAGTACCTGTGTCTACAAGAAAAAAGCAAGTGTTAATGGAAATGATTCAAAACTTTTAATTCCAATCATGAAACGATTATTTCCACTGTTAATTATTGTTATTGCTGTTGCATTTATATGGGTTGGTTGTAAGGGAGAAGGGCCTGAAGATGATCCTGTTGACAGACCAGTGAAAAATGGTGTTCCGGCACAATTGCTTTCACCATTTAATGAAGATCAATTTACAATTGGTCAATCTATTGAGGTTGAAATTAAAATTAATGCGGCCGAAGGAATTAAGAATTTAGAACTTTATGTTGATGACACATTGTATTCAACGGACTTGGCGGTTGAGAATCAAACGATTTCAATTCCAACAGATAGTTTAAGTAAAGTGGGATGGAATAAAATTCTATTGACCTATACAGATGCGGATGGTAAGGCACGATCGGATTATCGAAAAATAGTTTTCTTCAGTAATATTTCACCCAACGAATTAGATGCAATAATCGTGAATACGTATCCGCATGAAAAGGGATCATATACCCAAGGATTAGAGTTTTATAAGGGCAGTTTGTTCGAAGGAACGGGACAATACGCGCGTTCAGTCCTCGCAGAAGTTGATTTAACAACGGGAAAACAAATAAGATCGCAAGATTTGGACGCATCCATTTTTGGAGAGGGAATAACGATCCTCAGCGACACCATTTACCAAATAACATATAAAGCGCAAACCTGCTTTATTTATGATATGGACTTTAACGAAATTGGTCAATACCAATATGACGGACAAGGCTGGGGATTGTGTAATGACGGAGAAAACTTAATCATGTCAAACGGCGATTCGGAAATTGTATGGCGCGATCCTGAAACGTTTAAAGTTGTAAAAACCATTCAAATTTTTGACGACCAACAATCAGTAGGAAACCTGAATGAGCTAGCATTAATAGATGGTTATTTATACATGAACATTTACCAAGACACAAAAATTGCCAAGGTTGATACTGCCACGGGAAAAGTACTGACCTACATCAATTGTGATAAGGTTGTGGAAGATGCCCGCGAAATAGGAAATGATGTTTTAAATGGCATTGCATACAATCCTGCAACAGGAAAAACGTACATTACAGGCAAATTGTGGTCTAAACTTTATGAAGTCAAATTTGAATAATGGGTAAACTAATTGTTGTACCAACCCCAATTGGCAATTTAGAGGACATTACCTTTAGAGCCATTCGTATCTTAAAAGAAGCAGACGCTGTTTTAGCGGAGGACACTAGAACCACGGTTAAATTATTTCAAAAATTCGAAATTGAAAACAAACTAATTTCACATCACCTCAACAACGAACATAAAACGGTTGATCGAATAGTAGGCGAACTTGAGAGCGGATTGACTTACGCTCTGGTTTCAGACGCCGGCACTCCAGCTATTTCTGATCCCGGATTTTTATTGGTACGGGAATGCGTGCGTAAGGGAATTGAGGTAGAATGTTTGCCTGGGCCAACAGCATTTGTTCCGGCTTTAGTAAATTCGGGCTTTCCTTGCGAAAAGTTTGTGTACGAAGGGTTTTTACCAACCAAAAAAGGACGACAAACGCGCATTATTAAGATTGCTGAGGAGGAACGAACGGTAGTTTTATATGAATCTACACACCGAATCTTAAAAGCGCTTAAACAGTTTCAAGAACACTTTGAAGCGGATCGACAAATATCCATATCACGTGAAATTTCTAAAAAGTTTGAAGAAACTGTTAGAGGAACAACCGCTGAACTTTTGGAACACTTTACACATAACCCAATTAAGGGTGAATTTGTCGTCGTGATCGAGGGGAAGGGGAAGTCATAGGGGCTTTGCATTTCATGAACGGAATGACTAGGTCGAGGCAATTAGAAAGCGGCTCCAATTTTAACTCCAAGCGTAACATTGTTAAATTTCTTATGGGGTGGTTTTGAGAAATGAAAAGAGGGCGTCCACCCTGCAGAAATAAAAGCTCCTTCATTTTTTCTTGAAAATAGCCTATATTCAACGACTAAATAAGCTGTAATTTGAACATTCTAGTTCGTTCAAATATAAATACAAGGGTATTAAATGGGGCAAAAAGCAGAGTAGACCGAGCCTTTGTCTATCATTTGATTATCCATCCATACCGATTGGGGGGTTTAAGCCAGATCAATTAATAATTTTACTAGCTAAACAAAAAGTGCAGGTCTATTTGAAGAATAGAGTTTGGAAGACTTTTCTATAAAGATTAAAGGAAAGGTGGATACTTAGTAAAGCATTCCAACAATTGCTGCAGTCATTAAACTAGCAATTGTGCCAGCCAAGAGCGCCCGCATGCCCAGTTTTGACAAGAGTCCTTTCCGCGAAGGAACGAGAGAGCCAATGCCCCCAATTTGGATTCCTATGGACGCGAAGTTTGCAAAGCCACACAGCATATATGTACTAATGATAATTGATTTTTGAGACAACACCCCCGCCTCCCTCATTTCACCCAATCTAGGATAGGCGATAAACTCGTTTAAGACTGTTTTTTGACCAAGCAATTCACCCACAGCAACTATATCAGGTCCGTCAACACCGATTAACCAAACCACCGGTGCGCCAATATAACCTAAGACAAACTGTAATGAAAGTCCGTCTTTATACGGAGTAGTCTCCGCAATGAGCTCATTCAATCCTGACCAACCGCCCATCCATTCTAAAATTCCGTTACCCAATGCCATAAGTGCAGTAAACACTATTAGCATTGCTCCAACATTTACGGCCAACTTCAGGCCATCAGAAGTTCCATTTGAAATCGCTTCTAATAAATTTGTTCCTAATTTTTGTTTTTCTATTTTTAGGTTTTCGTTGATTTTTTCCGTTTCCGGAATCAAAATTTTCGCCGCGACAATTGCTGCTGGGGCTGAAATAATAGAGGCTGTTAAAAGGTGTTTAGCAAAAAACGCTTGTTGAACAGGGTCATCTCCTCCTAAAAAAGTAACGTATGCCGCCAAAACGCCACCCGCAATAGTTGCCATCCCGCCCGTCATTAAACACATCATTTCAGATTTAGTCATTCCCATTAAATATGGTTTAACCAATAAAGGAGACTCTGTTTGCCCTAGAAAAACGTTGCCTGCTGCCGCCAAACTTTCTGCTCCAGAAAGACGCATAAACTTTTTCATGACCCAAGCAAAAACAAATACTATTTTTTGGAGCACGCCAATATAATACAAGGCGCTCATTAGGGCTGAAAAGAAAATGATCGTTGGCAAAACTTTAACAGCAAACGTAATAAGTGGCGGTTGCACTTCGCCAATTCCCATTTGTCCAAAAAGGAAATCTACACCCGCATCTGTATAGCCAATTAAGGCCACAAAACCTGCACTTACTTCTTTAAAAACACCTTCAATAAATGGAACCTTTAATACAAGAATTGCAATAATGATTTGCAAGGCCGTGCCTTTAACCACTAATGCCCAATCTATTCTTTTTCGATTGCTGGAGAATAAGAATGTTATTACAATTAATGCTGTAATACCTAAGGCTCCTCTTAGTATAGACCAAAAGGAAAGACTTCTCACTTCCGGTTGAATTCGGGTATAATTATGTGTTTGTGCATTGAGTTTAAAAATCAATTGACTGTTATTTGCTGTTTGTAAAAATACCTTATCGGATCTTAACATGGGTACCATTTTGCCGTCTGAATTGGTAGCAACCACCCTGTGATTTTCATAAAAATCAATGTTTGATTCTCCATCAGCAATATTATCAACGGAAATAGAGTCAACGGAAAATGCATTAGGTTCAACAAAAGAAAGTGTCATTGAATCACCTTTGTGTTTCCAATCTCCTTTAATTTCTCCTGAACACCAGCCTGTTACAATAAACTGTTGGGCTTCACCTTGGGACAAAAAAGCCAATTGGTTGGTGTCTCCACTTGTTGCATCAATCTCGAACCAATTCCCTACTAAAATGTCTACTTTTTCATTTCCACATGAAAAAAACAAGAGACAAAGTCCCAGTACAAATAGTATTGATTTAGATTTTAACACTGGCTTAATTTCGTTTATTCAATTCATCCCGAATTTCGGATGCTCTCTCGTAATCCTCGTGGTCAATAGCTTCTTGGAGTAATTTCTCTAATTCAACTTTAGTTGCTGCTGCTAATTCATTTCCTTTGGGCTCTTCTTCAGCTTCAACACTTTCAATAGCCGCTTCGCCTTCTGCCTCATCTCCTAATTGAATTCCGGCAGAACTTAAGATATGTTCAAATGTATAAACAGAACTTGATGCTCTAATACCAATTGCAATAGCGTCACTCGTTCTTGAATCAATTTCAATGATTTCACCTTGTTTGTCACAAATAATTTTAGCGTAAAAAACACCTTCGACTAAGTTATAAATTACGACTTCTTTTATTTTAACATTAAATGACTCCACAAAAGTTTTGAAAAGGTCATGCGTTAAAGGTCGAGAAGGTTTCATTTTCTCTAATTCAATTGCAATAGATTGTGCTTCAAAGCCACCAATAATTATTGGTAAACGACGTGAACCCGTTTTTTCAGCCAACACGAGAGCATATGCTCCTGATTGTGTTTGACTGTATGATAGTCCAATAATTTTTAACTCAATTTTTTCCATAAAACGAAAAAGGGGCCAATTCCGAATCGACCCCTTATAGGTTTTTAATTTTGTGCTTTCAATTTTTGTATCTCGGCAGTTAGTTTTGGTAAAACTTCAAATGCATCACCAACAATTCCATAATCAGCCGCTTTGAAAAACGGTGCTTCTGGATCGGTGTTAATTACAACAATCACCTTACTTCCGTTTACTCCAGCTAAATGTTGAATTGCACCAGAAATACCTGCTGCAATGTATAAGTTTGGTCGAATAGCGACACCCGTTTGTCCTACATGCTCATGATGAGGGCGCCAACCAATATCAGCCACAGGCCTTGAACAAGCTGTCGCAGCGCCAAGAGATTTTGCCAAATCTTCAACAATACCCCAATTTTCAGGTCCTTTTAAGCCTCTTCCAGCAGAAACAACTAGCTCTGCTTCTGGTAATAAAATATCCCCTTCTTGCTTTTTAACTTCTTTAATTGTGTAAGAACTATTGCCTAAATCAGCAGAGAATTCTTCCACAGTTGCGGTGCCTCTTCCAGCTTCAACACCAACAGCGTTAGGGGTTAATGCAATTACACGGCTAGCTGTATTCACTTTAACTTTTCCGAATGCTTTTCCAGAAAACACATTCACCTTGATTGTGCCATCACTATCAGGTAATGCAATTGCTCCAGAAGCCAACCCGGCTTTTAGAGCAGCAGATACACGGGGTGCAACAGCTTTTCCAGTTAAATCTTGCGAAAAAACAATTGTATCTGCGTTTATCGATTCTGCAGCAGCTTTAACTAAACGCGCTGTTTGAACAGCATCATCTGAAGCCAAGTCGCGGTTCACCAAAACTTTTGATGCGCCAACAGCGCCTAGTTCTGCCAAGTAACTTTCACCAATAGAACCGTTAGTTATTACGGTTGTGGTTCCAATCTTACTCCCATACTGAACCGCTTCCATTGCGCTTTTCGCAATTTTACCATTAAGGGTATCTATATATACTAATACTGACATTTTTTTCTTTTTAAATAACTTTTGCTTCGTTATGCAATAAATCAACTAGTTCGGCCATGTTTTCTACATCCACATATTTACAGTCGGATTTTGCAAGAGGCAATTCATAGGTTTCAAATGAAACCATTTGATCACAAGCAACAGAGGCAACAACCTCTAAAGGTTTCGTTCGTGCCGCCATAATACCTCTCATGTTTGGAATGCGTTGTTCAGCCATTCCTTTCGCCGCACTGACTACAAATGGAGTGTTTAACTCAATCACTTCGACACCACCAACCATTTCTTTGTTGATTACTGCAACGTTATTGTTCACTTCCATTGATGTTGCCAAACTTACGAAAGGTTGATCCAATAATTCTGCTACCATTCCGCCAACTTGAGAACCGTTATAGTTTATTGTTTCTTTACCAGTAAAAATGATATCAAATTGATTTGCCTTTGCATATTCTGCAATTTGGAAAGCCGTATAATATGCATCTCCTGCTTCGGCATCAACTCTTACAGCATTATCTGCTCCAATTGCCAATGCTTTTCTGATCACAGGGTCATCCGCAGCGCCACCGACAGTAATTGTAGTTACCGTTCCGCCAGTTTGTTCTTTCAACTCTAACGCCCTTACCAAAGCATACCACTCATCATAGGGATTAACGATATACTGAACGCCAGATTCGTTAAACTTTGTATTGTTGTCAGTAAAATCAATTTTACTGGTCGTATCAGGAGACTTGCTGATACAAACTAAAAGCTTCATATAGTATTATATTTATTGTTAAATTTTAAAGTCTGCCAAATTTACCAAAATTTTGACAATGTTCTGCACCCTATTTTAACAAACTCGTGATCTTTTCAGAATTAGGTTTGACGCCACTGCGATAACGGTTTATTAATTTACCTTTTTCATCCAGTAAAAATTTCTCGAAATTCCACCGAATCGGGCCATCAAATTCGCCGCCAGACTGCGCACACAACCATTTAAAAATGGCATGAATATCTGACCCAGCTACTAATACTTTCTCAGCCATTAAAAAAGTAACTCCATAATTCACTTGGCAAAATGCCTTGATCTCGCTATTATCTCCTGGTTCTTGTCCACCAAAGTTATTGGCTGGGAAGCCAATTATAACAAGCTTGTCTCCGTGAGATTGATGTAGGGCTTGCAATTCTTGATATTGTGGTGTAAAACCACATTCCGAGGCGGTATTTACAATCAATATTTTTTTCCCTTTAAAACTTGAAAACGATTGCTCAACCCCATCAATAGAATTGAATTTAAAATCATGAATTGAAGTTTGACTAAATGTTGTGCTCGTCATAATAATACAGATTAGGCTAATTGATTTTTTTATCATAATAAATTGTTTTCATCTAAAACACTTGAAATGGGAAAAGGATCAATAGCGAATAAAGATAACTCAATTTAAGACAAGTTATTTGTGATAGAATATATTCCTTACCAAATTTTCTATCCGAAAAAATAAGTCTGAAGAAAAAGCGTTAGTCTTTATCATGAAACAATCCATTGCGATATTCTTTTTCATAATGGCATTTGGGGCTCAAAATAGCTTGGGCTGCATAAACTATTACCATACCGTTGATCAGGTTGGGGAAATGCATAGCTGGGGTGAAGAGGGTTTTGTGCATTTAAACAAAAACTTCAATTTAGAATTAATCGCATCTAAACTCCCAAAGCTAGCGGCCGATTTTCAAAAATACCATTCTGCCTAAATGCTGTCAGATTATGCGGTTTATTTGATGAAGGCTGGGAGAGTAGATGAATCGCTCGCCATACTAAAAGAACTCAATAAGAATTTACCCCAAGAATATCAAATAGCGGCTAATTTAGGCACTGCTTATGAGCTAAATGGAGAATTAGATAGCGCTTTGTTTTATATAAACGCGGAATCGAAATTAACGCAGATGCGCATGCGGGGAGTGAATGAATACACATTAAGGTTTTAGAAACAGATAAAAACCCCTGATTTTTTAGCCTTTACATCCGTTTTAGAACTATCTCTTGAGCAAAAAAAAGATTCCGCCACCAGAGCACAACTCGAGATTCAAATTAGAGAACGATTTCCATTTTCACCTGGACCAGATCAAATAATGGCCTCTTTAATGATTGATTTGGCCGATTGTTATACCAATTCCTTATCCATAGAGCATGCGAAGGCCTTTTACAATATTGCCGAATTATATTGTGGTGCTGATTCGACATTGACAACACCAAAAATTTATGAAATGATTGAGCTGCGAAAGAAGTATAAAGACATTTCCACTTCTGATACAATTGTAGATGGAAGCAGCCACAAGGTTACTGGTGTACCCTATAAAACTATTATCGATAATAATAATTGGAAAAACTACATTATTAATTGGACAGAATTCAATTTAGACTCAGATGCACTTTTAGCAGAAGCAGATTATTCGGTAGACAAAAGTGTTATCGCGGAAGAAGAAGTGCAAAAAGAAGATTCAGCTGTCTTAGAAAGAGAGGTTGTTAAAGAAACGAATAAAATCAATAAATACTGCCTTTTGATTCTTTTTGGATTTGCAGGACTTGCAGGAATCACCTTTTTGGGAATTAAAAAGTTAGCAAAATAAGCGCCCAGTTTTCAGAAATTCGCCGTTCAGGAATAGCCAATGATTTTTATTAGCTTTGATTCCAAAATAAACTTGAACTAGAAATGCTGAAAGATCAATTTTTATTAAATACCGAAATTACATTCTTGAATCATGGCTCATTTGGCGCTTGTCCTAAACCTGTTTTTGAAGATTATCAAAAATGGCAGATGAAACTGGAGCAAGAACCGATTCAATTTATTACCAAAACAGGTGTTTCATTTTTAGATGATTCAAAACAGGCGTTGGCCGAATATATAAACTGCGATAAAGCAGATTTAATTTACACGACCAATCCATCCACGGCAATGAACACAGTGATTAAAAGTTTAGATTTAAAAGCCGGGGATGAAATTTTAACGACGGATCAAGAGTACGGGGCCATGGATCGCACTTGGAACTATTATTGCCGAAAAGTTGGCGCCAAATATATTCATCAAAAAATCACATTACCTTTAACAAACAAAGCTGAAATATTACGCGAATTCTGGAGTGGATTAAGTCCCAAAACCAAAATTATATTCATCTCTCAAATCACCAGCCCAACGTCTTTAATATTTCCAGTAAAGGAAATAATTGAGCGAGCTAAGGAGCTAGGCCTGATGACCATAATAGATGGCGCACACGTTCCCGCACACATTCCATTAGACCTAAAAGCACTTGATCCTGATGTATATACAGGAGCTTGTCATAAATGGATGTTAGCGCCAAAAGGCAGTTCGTTTTTATATGTTAACAAGCAAATACAAGACCAAATTGATCCGCTCATTATATCATGGGGCTATGAAGCCGAGTTTCCTTCAGAGTCGCGTTTTCAAGATTATCATCAATACCAAGGCACTAGGGATTTCTCGGCTTTTTTAACGACACCCGCCGCGCTCCAATTTTTAAAAGAAAATGATTGGGAAAATCGGAAAAAGGAATGTCGCCATTTACTTCAACATTACTACCCCATTGTAGCTGAGGAATTAGAAAGCCATGTCATTTGCCCTGTTAAGGACGAATTTTTGGGACAAATTTGCAGCATTCCAATTCGGACCACAAGGCCACTTGAGCTTAAGGAGGCTTTATACGCTAAATACAAAATAGAAATCCCCGTAGTCACCTTTTCAGGAGATACGTATTTGCGCATTTCTTTTCAAGCCTATAATGGTGCGGCCGAAATTGAAACGTTGATTAATGCGATACGGTCAATTAAAAAGGAAACAAATTTGTTTTTGTAATTCGGTCACTTGAACTAGGCGTTTTCTCTCCAAATCACAGTTAAGTGCGCCATAGTTTTTACCGCCTTTTGCATATCCTGAACACTTACATATTCATGCTTAGAATGAATTCCCATTTCACCTGTAAAAAGATTTGGACAAGGTAAACCCATAAATGAAAGTCGCGACCCATCTGTTCCACCTCGAATAATTACAGGTCTTGGTTCAATCCCAGCTCTTTTCATAGCTTCTATTGCGTTATCAGTCACAAAAGGAACATCTTTAATAATTTCCTTCATATTCCGATACTGTTCCTTTACTTCAAAGTCAGCATTTACTCCTGGATATTTGGCGATTGTATCATCTAAAATTTGTTTCAATCGTGTTTCGTATTCTGCTAACTTGGCGGTAATATGATCTCTAATAATAAACGAAACCTTCACTTTTTCCATAATTCCCGAAACTGAGGTTGGATGTACGAAACCTTCTCTGCCTTGAGTTGTTTCAGGCGACCAAGAATCCTTTGGCAATTGATCAATAAAATCAGATGCCACTTTTATCGCATTTGTTAATTTATTTTTTGCATAGCCTGGGTGAGCGCTTATTCCATGAATTGTAATGGTAACGGCATCTGCCGAGAAACTTTCATCCTCGATAGAGCCAAGAACACCGCCATCCAACGTATACCCGTAATCCGCATTTAAACGATCCATGTCAATATGATCGACACCCCTTCCTACTTCTTCATCTGGTGTAAATAGAATACGGATTTTACCGTGCTCAAAACCTGGGTTATTTAACATAAAATTGGCATAATCCATAATACACGCTACACCAGCTTTATCATCTGCTCCCAATAAAGTTAAACCGCTTGCCGTAATAATATCATCCCCTATTATCTCTTTCAAATAAGGGTGTTTATCTGTTGTAATAATCTGCGCGGTGTCATCCGGCAAAGTAATTGGGTTTCCATCATAATTTTTATGAAGGATCGGTTTTACATTCTTACCACTGCAATCAGGAGCTGTATCCATGTGTGCACAAAAACAAACCGTTGGCACATTTTCACTGCCATTAGTTGCTGGAATCGTAGCATAAACATAACCCCACTCGTCCATTTCAGCATCCGAAACTCCTATTTCAAGAAGTTCTTTTACCAAAACCTTTCCCAAGTCTTTTTGCTTCATTGTTGAAGGAAATGTTGTCGAATTTGGGTCCGCCTCAGTATCTATTCTCGCATAATTCATGAAGCGCTCCGAAACCGTGTAATTATAATTATCTATGCTCATTTTTTTCAATTTTAAGCACTAAGATACTATAAATTCATTGAGTTATAATCGAAACAAATCGCAAATCACCCCATTTATTTTTTAGATTTTGTCTCTTTTAATCTTTCAATGCACGCCTCTCGTCGTCCTTATATAATCCCTTATCTATTTCAGACTTCTTTTTCAGCAGCACCGCTCACTCCAAAGTATTATTTACGTATATTTATGCGCTACGCTTGTCCTTAAAAAGCTATGATGGTAAACAAATACGTTTGTATGATTATTGCATTTATGTCTCACGCTGTGTTTTTACAGCCCAGTAATGACGTGTGTGATAACGCTGAGCGCTTGTGCCCAGGAGTTCCGTTAAGTGGCACAACAACAGGTGCAACCCCTCAAGTTTCTGATTATAATTTTTGTTACACTTCAGAAAACACCGTTTGGTATATTTTTACAACAAATTCAGTTGGCGGGAATGCCACGGTGAGTTTCACCAACTTGGTATTTAATCCAGATCCAACATTTGGGCAAAATCTACAAGCATTCTTTTATAAGACTGGCGGTGCATGTGGAGTTACACCCTTTACACCTTTATCAAATTGTGGCGATTCAGGAGTTGATTTTGATATTACTGAAATCATTGTTTTAGATCCAAACACGACCTATTATGTGCAAGTGAGCGGTTCTAGTGTCGGTGTTACTTCGCCATCAGAGTGTGATTTTGATATTAGTATTTCTGGTACAGCTACAGAAACACCTGACCCAACGGGATCAATTTCAACCTCAACTACGAGTATTTGTCAAAATTTCAATCAACCAATAGATGTATTCATAACCGATTGTGGTGATACTGCAAATTACGAGTGGTTTTATAACGGAGCCTCTATTTTTTCTTCGCCTTTTAATACGTTTTCAACAAGTGGGTTAACAGAAGATGGTGCTTTATCTCTTACGATAACCTGTGGAGATTTTTGTGAAAAAACCGCAAGTTCAAACATTCTTAATTTAGAAATAATACCCGTTGAGGCCGAAGCTGGACCCGATCAAGTGATCCAAGAAGGCGAACAGGCGAATTTAACAGGCTCGGGCGCTGGCAGTCCAACATGGGCGCCCGGTTCAAGTTTAACCAACACCACAACGTTAAGCACGGTGGCAAGTCCTCCAGGAACAACAACCTACTATTTAACCATGGAAAACGAAGGATGCTTTGCAACAGACAGTGTTACTGTATTTGTAGGTGACGTCATTACAATTTACTCGGCTTTTTCTCCAAATGGCGATAATGTAAACGACCGTTGGCATATTCTGAATAGTGAAAAGTTTCCGAACATGGAAGTTAACATCTACGACCGATCTGGCCAACTTGTGTTTAATGCAGTAAATTACACACAAGAAGAGCAATGGTGGGACGGCACCTTTAAAGGAAAAGATTTGCCAACTTCCACCTATTATTACGTGGTTAGACTTAATAATGCAGAGGCTACAGAATATAAGGGCTATTTAAATATAATACGATAACGTTGCGCTATTTTAAAATTCTCATATCGATTTGGACACTTTCAGCTTTTGTTGTTCACGGACAACAGTCGGAACATTATACGCAATATCAGTTCAACCAGTTCAATTTTAACCCTGCGGTCGCTGGTACAAAAAGATGTATAGATATTAGAACAGGATATCGCCTTCAATGGTTGGGAATAGATGGCGCTCCGCAAACCGGATTTGCAAATGCCCATGGCCCACTTTCGTTTAGTCGTAAAAAAAGAAACCTTTTTGGGCCGAAAAGTGGAATTGGCGTTATGGTCAATCGCGATAAATTTGGTCCGTTTTCTTTTCTACAAGCACAATTAGCATATGCCCTTCATTTACCTATAAATAAAGACTGGCGCCTTTCCATTGGGGTGTCATTAGGGATTAAACAAGCTGCATTTGGAACAAGTGAGCTGACTACTGAGTTTAATGACCCCGCAATTCCGACCTCAAGCCAATCATTTTTAATTTTTCCTGATGGAAGACTCGGTTTATGGTTAGCGGACAAAAAAACATATTTCGGCTTTTCTGTCCATAACCTTTTTGGAAACAGATTGGATGAAATAGGTCCTGAATCGCAATTGCAACGTCATTTTTATTTAACTGCCGGCAGACAAATTAAATTGGAAAAAAAGTGGGTATTTGTCCCTTCTTTCTTTTTTATGAAAACTAAAAACACACCTATTGATTTTCATCTAAGTGGGTTGTTTAATCTCGACAATAAATTTTCATTTGGAGTTGGGTTAAGGCGCACAGATGCAATCACGGCACAAGCTAGGGTAAAACTTTTTAATTTCATTTCAGTTGGATATTCTTTTGATTTTTTAATATCCAAACTCAATAAAAACATCTGGTATACGCATGAACTAACTGGCGGATTTAATTCGTGTTCGAACTATGGAAATTCGAGCACAACATCTTGCGCCACATTTGAATAAAACAACCTTTAAAGGCTAATATACGTCTAACTATATACGCGCTACGAAACAGTAAACTCCTTATCCGCTAAAAATAATGGAGTCACAAATTTGCAAACTATGACAAGAACAGTTCCCGCGAAATTATTCATTTTCACCTTTGCCATAATTACGTTGTGGTCAAATCTTGCTTTTTCAGGTGACATGTATTGGGTAAATGGGTCCGGTGATTGGAACGACGGAGATCATTGGTCTAATAGTTCGGGCGGCGCACCTTCAGGAACAGTCCCTGGTGTTCATGATGATGTCATTTTTGATACACATTCTTTTATCTTCGATTTTTCATTGGTACATCTTACGAGCAATGTTTCAATAAATTCCATGTTGATTGAGTCTGATGAATACATTTCTTTTCATGGGTCAGACATGAATTTAACCTTGAGTGGTGACTTAACCATTTACTCAAAAGCCGGGTTCCAATTGGGCGGGAAACTTATCTTTAAAAATCCAAATCCATTACCCGCCACGATTCAAACAAACGGAAATGATTTTAATACAGACATTTTCTTTGACGAAGGTGAGTGGCGATTAGATGGACACCTTAAAACCGGTCAAAACTATACTGTTTGTTTTAATGAAGGCACATTCAGATCAAGAGGTTACACCGTTCATACAAGAGCTATTTACGCGAGCAATTCGAATGTAGCTTTGGACTTTACGGACTCATATATATCCGTTTTTGAAAACTTTTATGTCCCTAAAGCTGATAACGTTGGGGGGGGCGCAGTTTATAATGTTCTATGCGACTCCGTGAATCCAGAAGATTTAAACAAATTCATAAAAGAAGACGACCTCACAAGGGATGTAACCGTATTGTGTGATGGCGGCCCATTAGAAATAGAGGTGACAATCACATCTGACTACAATGGAGCGGATATTTCTTGTTTCGATTCTTGTGATGGCGAGTTTACAATTATTGCTACTGGCACTCCTGGTCCGTTTGGATATCGAATTAGCCCTGGGGATCCTTTCGTTTCTTCAAACGTCTTTTCAGACCTCTGTCCTGGCACCTATAATATTGCCGTAATAGATTCTTCAAATGAATTAGGGCCTGGTATATTCGAAATTTGTACGGCAATTGACAACCTTGTTGAACCAGGTGAACTTTCATTTGATCCGCCAGTCACAATTAACACCTCATGTCCTGACGTATGCGACGGACAAGCGTTTATTACTGCCATTGGCGGTGGAACTGGTGCACTAGATATTTTTTGGCCAATAAGTGGTGAGACAACAGCATTTCCAACAATGCTTTGTGTAGGTGAAAATCCAATTATTTTAAGTGATGAAAACGGTTGTACATTAACAGATACTGTAGTCATATCAGAACCCATTCAAATTGTTGCCACCCCAGATATTACACCACCAATATGTAATGGCGATTGTAACGCCATAATTCTTGTTAATCCTTCAGGTGGAAATGGTGCGCCTTTTACTTTTAATTGGGTCCCAGCACCAGCCAGCGGGGCAGCATCAAATCCTGGAGATGGGTTTTGCTCAGGCGATATTCTTCTTACAATTACTGACGCTGACGGATGTGAATTTGACACCACTATAACCATTATTGATCCGCCTGTCATGACTGTCACCATTGACGGAATAGTTGATGCAACGTGCAACGGGATTTGTGATGGAGAAGCGGCTGCTAACCCTGCTGGCGGGGTCCCAGGCTATACATATGAATGGTTTGATGCTGGAACAGGGCTAGCTGCAGGGATAACTGATCAGACAGCAACTGAACTTTGTGCAGGAGATTATTTTGTGATCGTAACAGATGCTTCAGGTTGTGACTTAACCAGCGCAACAATTACAATTAGTGAACCGCCGCCGTTTATTATGTCGGTTGATGTCTACAGTGCTTCATGTTTTGATGTTTGTGATGGATCGGCGGTAGTTAATATTACTGGTGGCACTCCGCCATACACTTATGATTGGACTACTTTCCCAGGTGGAGTAGGAGTTGGTGCAACTGATTCAATTAGTGGGTTATGCACGGGTGAATATCAAATTATTGTAACTGATGATAGTGGATGTGTATCCGCAGCAATGATTGTTGAAGTTGTAGAACCTAGTGAGGTCACAGTAACTGTAACCGGAACTGACCCTACCTGTATTGATTTATGTGATGGTACCGCACTTGCGGTAGCAGCTGGTGGAACACCTCCTTATACTTATTCATGGTCTCCATTGCCAGGAACTGGCGGGGCTACAGATTCACCTTCGGATATGTGCGCTGACAATTATACCGTTACCGTTACTGATGGCAACGGATGTACAGGAGAAAACACAATCACATTAGATTCTCCCGAACTATACGATATAGATTTTGTCATTACAGATTTAGATTGCTTTGGAGACACCGACGGAGCAATAGATATTACAGTAAATAGTGGCGGTAGTGGATTCGGATATACTTTTACTTGGGTGCCTACACCTCCAATTGGCGAGGGAACATCTAATGTTTCAGGTTTAGGAGAAGGAGCCTGGACTGTTACCATAGCAGACTCAGAAGGTTGCGACACCACAATGTCATTTGATATTACTAGTCCCCCTGAATTACTTTTAGATGCTAATGTTATTTCAGATGTTCTGTGTAATGGTGATTGTGATGGATCTGCAGATGTTGTAATTACTGGTGGAACCGCTCCCTATATGATCCTGTGGGATGACCCTGCAGCACAAACCACCTTGTTGGCAAGTGATCTTTGCGCTGGCACATACACGGTAACAGTAACAGATGATAATGGATGTGTTGCAACAGCAAGTGTGACCATTGCAGAACCTACAGATTTTGTCTTGACCTTAAGTCAAGAAGGCTTACTTTGTTTTGGAGATTGTGATGGAACAGCGACGGTTTTAGTCGTTAGTGGTGGGGTTGCGCCTTATACTATATTATGGGATGACGTTTTAGCACAAACAACATTTACAGCTGTTGGGTTGTGCGCTGGAACATACACCGCAGTGGTTACTGATAATAATGGATGTGATACAACTGTAACATTTGTTCTTGTTGAACCCGAAGAACTAATCATTGACATTGAACTCATTGATGGTGCCTGTTTTGGAGATTGCGCGGGGTCAGCTCATGTCACCATTTCAGGTGGTACACTCCCCTATTCATTTGAGTGGTATGATGCGGCCTCTGACCTAGCCTTGGGTGTAGACAATGACTCTATTTTTGACCTTTGCGCAGGAGACTATTATTGTATCGTAACAGATGGCAATGGGTGTACAGCACAATCCGCCGATATAGAAATAATTGAATTTCCAGAAATAATTCCATCTATCGTTTCAACAACTGATGCCACGTGCGCCCTCTGCGACGGTGATGCAGTAATTACAGCAACTGGTGGTGCAGGAGGATTTGTATATGATTGGGATCCTGATCCAGGCGCTGGAGACGGCACGCCATCTGTAACTGGACTTTGTTCAGGAACATATACCGTCACCATAACAGATGCCGCTGGATGTGTCGAATCAATCGTTGTGAGTATAGATGATATTGCACTTGAAGTTTTAGATTTAGATTCAGCAGATGTAAGTTGTTTTGGATTATGCGACGGTGAAGCCATAGCAACCTTTGTAGAAATAGACGGACCATATGTATTAGAGTGGATTGATAATATTACAGGATTAACTACAGGAATTTTTGGCAGTCCCGCAACCGGATTATGCGCTGGGGAATACTTGGCGGTTCTTACAAATGCTTCAGGCTGTGTGACTACGGAAGTTATTATCGTAAACGAGCCAGAAGAAATTATAGGCGACATCACAACTACGGATGTAACTTGCGAGGGACTTTGTGACGGAACAGCCTCGGTAGTTGTGTCGGGCGGAACACCTCTATACACATATGATTGGGGAGCACCATTACCAGGCGGTGGAGAAGGAACACCAACTGCCATAGGCTTGTGCGCAGGACCATGGGAAGTTGTGGTAACAGATGCTGCTGGATGTGTTGATACATTTACAACCACCATTACGGAAGAACCTGGAGTTGTAATTGATGCCGAATCATCCACCGGTATTTCATGTTTTGGATATACAGATGGAACGGCAAGTGTTATTGCAAGCGGTGGAACACCTCCTTATACTTATGAATGGTTTGATTGTGATACAGGTTTACCAATTGGTCAAACAGATCCTTTAGCGACAGATTTACCTCCTGGATCGTATGAGTGTGTTGTGACAGATGATAATGGGTGTACAGTAACGAGTTCCTGCATTCCAGTTGATGATGCGCCAGAAATTACCGCAATAATCAATACTGAAACAATCTCATGTTACGGGGATTGTGACGGATTAATTTGGGTTGTACCTGGCGGTGGAGATGGCGTCTATTTCTTCCAATGGTTGGATGAATTTGGATTGCCAATTATCGGTCAAACAAATGATTCTTTGGAAAACCTTTGTGCTGGAACTTACAATTTAGAGATTACTGATTTAAGTGGGTGTGTTCAAATATTTGGCCCTATAGACATGACATCTCCTTCTTCTCCATGGATAGTAGTCACGGGTCAAACAAACATTTCATGTGCTGGAGATTGTGATGGAACAGCAACTGTAGTCGTTTTGGACGGTAATAACCCCCCATACACTTACGAATGGGATGATCCACTGGTTCAGGTTACACCAACAGCAAATTTCCTCTGTGAGGGCACTTGGACCGTTACCATATCAGATGCGGGAGTCTGTGACACAACTATTTCTTTCGATATAATTGATAACGATCCAATATTCGCAAACATGACGGACTTAACAGATGTCGTCTGCTTTGGAGAATGCACAGGTTCAGTTACTGTGGATCCGTTTGGAGGAACAGCGCCATATACATTAAATTGGTCTGATGGTCAAACAGGAATTACTGCCCTTGATTTATGTGCAGGACCTATCACCTTGACAATAACAGATGCTCTAGGTTGTTCAATAGATAGCACATTTAACCTGGCCGAATCACCAGAAATAGTTGCTACGTCAACATTCTCAAACAACGCGACTTGTGGTTTATGTAATGGATCTGCCACCGTAAATATTGAAGGCGGATTAGAACCTTATACTTATGATTGGACTCCTGATCCACTTGGTGGTGATGGCGCCAACAATGCAACTGGTCTTTGTCCCGGCGTAGTATCTGTATTAATTACAGATGCAAATGGCTGTACAATTACAGAAGTATTTGCGATTTCAAATGTTTCAGGTGAAGACGTCACTGTAACTTCAACAGACGCTGCTTGTTTTGATCTTTGCGACGGAACTGCTGAGGCTTCATACGTGTGCAGTGATGAACCTTGCACACAAGAATGGTATGATGCTATCACTGGACTTACTACGGGAATAACTACATCTATTATCACTGGACTTTGTCCAGGAGAATATTTTGTTGAAGTGATCAATGGTGCCGACTGTGTCACAATAGAAAGTGTTGTTATTGGCAGTCCACCTGATGTTTTTGCGAATGAAATAATCACTCCTATTACTTGTTCCGGCGATTCAAATGGAACAATTACTGTATTTCCAACAGGAGGCTCTGGGGCTGGATACACCTATTCATGGTCCCCAATTCCACCAAATGGTGACGGAACCAATGAAGCGTTAGACCTTGGGCCAGGAACTTGGTCTGTAACCATTACTGATGGAGGCGGCTGCGAGAGGACTTTTGACTTTAACTTAACGGATCCTGATCCAATTCTTCTAACAGTTGACCCAACAAATGTTACTTGTAACGGATACTGTAACGGCTCCATCTTAGCCAATGCATCAGGCGGTGCAGGTGGTTTTACCTTCCAATGGTATATGGATGGCGTTCTCATGTTAGGAGAAACATCACCGTTATTGGCAGGAATTTGCCCGGGTAATTATAACGTTGAAGTAACAGATGCAAACGGGTGCGTGGTGACATTACCTGAACCAGTTACTATAAGTGAACCAATTCCAATTACCGCACCGATAACAAGTACAGATGTGACATGTTTTGGACTATGTGATGGTACAGCAACAGTCGCAGTTGGCGGAGGTGTTGCGCCTTATCTAGTAGTATGGTATGATGCTATCACTGATGCTCTTATTGGAATAACCGGCCCCGTACCAACAGGATTATGCCCTGGTAGTTATTATGCTGTGATTACAGATGCGAATGGCTGTAGTTTAGTCTCATCTACCTTAATAATAACAGAGCCGATAGAACTAACATTTACCCTGACAACAACAGATGCTAGTTGTTTCGAGTTCTGTGATGGAACCGGAGACATTGTCGCTGCAGGTGGAGCCCCAGCATATGCATACGAATGGCTAACAATTGGGGGTGTTCCGGTGGTTGGTGGAACAGGACCTTCGGTAGTAGATTTATGCGAAGGAAACTATACGGTTGAAGTAACAGATGCAAATGGATGTTCAACGGGATTAGTACCAGTAGTTATTGATGGATTTCCCGAGATTATTGGTAGTGTGTTCTCAAATGATGCTACATGTACTTTATCCGACGGAAACGCAACGGTATTTGTAAGTGGGGGCAATCCACCATTTACCTATCAATGGTTTGATGCAGGGATGGTTCCATTA
>TARA_B110000037_G_scaffold26795_1_pt1 | contig 33839 bp, 30 predicted proteins | sample TARA_B110000037 | Tara Oceans TARA_B110000037 (sample SAMEA4397196) | marine metagenome | biome: Polar Biome; feature: [MIX] marine epipelagic wind mixed layer (ENVO:01000061); material: water (ENVO:00002006), including particulate matter (ENVO:01000060) such as... | depth 10-100 m | reverse complement strand
TGACCTTCGGGTTATGAGCCCGACGAGCTACCAACTGCTCCACCCCGCAATATATCGTTGGTAATAAATGTCTTGTTTTGCGCTTTCGTTTAAGCGAGGGCGAATATAATAGTTCTTTAGGCGGTAACCAAACTTTAGTTGGGAAAATCACAGTTTTTTTTTAACTGGGTCTGGACTATTGACTGATAATGGATTAGAATTATGGGTTGGAATTTAAAATGATTATAAATTGGCTTTTTTCGAATGTTGCGGTTTTTAAGAACGATTAATTCGTACTTTTATGTAGAACCAAACTTCAAATTATGAGAAAAAAATACTTTAATTGTAAAAATCTTGCTTTTATCGGCGTCTTGCTCCTAGGCACCGCGTCTTATGGGCAAGTAATTACAACCTTCGATTATACGGGTGGCGAACAAACTTTTGTTGTTCCTGCGGGGGTTGTAGAAATTCAGTTTGACGTAATGGGCGCCGAAGGTGGCGACATTGAAGGCGTCACGATTGGATGGGGCGGCACAAGCGACATTGATATTGACGCTGGAAACGGTGGTCAAGTTACTGGTTTATTGCCTGTAACTCCTGGCGAAACGCTTTATTTATATGTCGGTGGTGAAGGATCTGAACTTTCTGGTGGATATAATGGCGGTGGTGACGTTGAAGTATGCGGCGGAACTGAGGTTATTGCTGCAGGAGGAGGCGGTGCTTCTGATATTCGACAAGGCGGAACTGGTCTAGCAAATAGAGCTGTTGTTGCTGGTGGGGGCGGTGGTGTTGCTGGAAATGGCGCTAGTGCTTACAAATCAACTGCTGGCTCAGGAGCTGGTGGCGGACTTGCAGGTCAAGACGCAGAACTTGAATACGTTGGTTCACCATGTATCCCAGGGGCAGGTGGAAGCGCTGTAGCTGGAGGAATTGGAGGAAATAACTCTTGCTGGTGTGGTGGTGGTCTAACTGCTGGTAGCGGTGCTTTAGGACTTGGAGGGAACTCCATTTGCGCTCCTTCTGGATTAAGTACATGCTCATGCGGCGGAACTGGATGCACATCTGGCGGTGGTGGCGGTGGGGGCTATTATGGCGGTGGAGCAGGAATTTGTTATGCTGGCGGTGGCGGTGGATCGAGTTATGCTGATCCTGGCGCAACAGACGTTGAACATACGCAAGGTTCGCGTATTGGTAATGGTCAAATCATTATTACAGTTTTATGTTCACCAATTACGGTGACGGTTTCTGATACTGAAATTTGCCTTGGCGAAACATTTACACTTGATGGTGAGGGTGAAGGTGAAATTACTTGGGACATGGGTGTTGAAGATGATGTTGAATTTGAACCATTAACAACTGGAATTACAACATACACTGCTACTAGTGACGATCCAGACGATTGTGCTATTACGGTTGATATTGAAGTATTTGAATTACCTGATGTAACTGGCAGTGTTGATGAGGCTGAGATTTGTGTTGGAGAATCAATTGTCTTGACCGGTGGTGGTGCAGATGAGTATGAATGGCTTCCATTAGAGATTGAAGACGGTGAAGATTATACACCAGATGTTGGAGAGTATACGTATACGGTTATTGGTACAGATGATGAAACTGGTTGTGAAAATTTTGCTGAAGTAGAGGTTACTGTTTATGATTTACCAGAAGTTGTTGCAACGGCAACAGATGAAGAAATTTGTTTAGGAGAAAGCGTTGCATTAAACGGTGAAGGCGCTACGGATTATGTTTGGGATCCGGAAGAAGAGGATGGTGTAGAATTTACTCCGGATGAGACAGGAACAACCACTTATACCGTTGAAGGAACAGATGATAATGGCTGTTCAAATGACGCAACAATATACGTAACAGTTTATGAGGCTTTAGAAATTACCTACACAACTACAGATGAAATTTTAGGCAGCGACGGTGAAATTGATATTACTGTAACTGGCGGAAGCACTCCTTATTCTTTTGATTGGGATACAGATGGGACAGGAGATTTTGATGATGACGAAGATTTAACTGGGTTAACTGGTGGAACATATACTGTTGTCGTCATGTGTGATGCTGGATGTTCAATTACAGAAATAATTACACTTGGCAGCCAAGTTGGTATTGACGAATTAAACGGAAGTTTATTGTCGGTATTTCCTAACCCGACTGTAAATGAGATTACGATTACGTTAGAAGGTAATTTCACTTATGAGTTGATTGATACTGATGGCAAACATATTATGAATGGAACTGCGCTGAATCAAAAAATGATTTCAATGGCGGACGTTGCTTCTGGAGCTTATTTTGTAAAAGTTGTTCAGGAGAATTCAACTAAGACTATTCAAGTATTGAAACAATAATAAACGATTATTATTATAGAGGGCTATCGTTCGGTAGCCCTTTTTTTTGTCCTTTAGAATTCCTTACCTTTATCAAAAAAAGAGGAATATACGATTATGCGTTATATTATTTTGGTAGCATTAATTCCATTCATTTTCAATTCTTGTAAAGGGGTTGGGGACGAACCTGAAATTCCACTTTCGAAAGAGGAGGTGACTTATTGCGACTGTAATGAACTTGCTTTTGATTTGCCCTACAATAATTTCTATTTGGAAGAACCGCGAAAGGGATTTACTGGACTTTGTGAGACTTATTATGGGAATGGAAATTTATCGCTATCCAAAAACTTTAAAACTGGAAAAGTACATGGCGATTTTATAACCTACTATGAAATTGGCGCCGTGCATGAAACCAAAGAATTTGATGTGAGTTTTCAATCTGGAGATCATTTTATTTATGAAGAAGACGGCTCATTATTGTATCATTCTACCTATAAATGGGGTAAACAAATTGATGTTATTTTTCCAACAAACTAATCATAATGCTGTACGACTAATCGCTTAACTCCTGTTGTGAATTGTAGGTAATAAGTTCCGTTGGCCAAGTTTTGAGTGTCTAGTATTATTCGACCATTTGATGCACCAAATTGAATTGGAATTTTTTGCCCTTGAATATTGAATAAAGTGATGTATGAAGCATCAATTTCTCCAACTATATAAACTAAGCCGCTAATTGGATTCGGAAATACAGACAAGTCAGTATTGCATTTACCGCAATTGGACAAAAATAAGCTGTAGTTACATCAAAATCGGTTTGTTTCAATGGATAATACGAAAGTCCGAGAGCCTAATAATTTACTTGAAACAATAGCTACGAAAATACAAAAATTTCCACTTCTCGAAGTCTTTTGTCGACGAATAGAGGAAATTCTCATGTGAATAACTTAGCGGAAAAATGTTTAAACTGCGGTTTTGCGCAAAAACCCTAGTTTTCTAAAGATCGAAACATCCTGATAATCAACAATCAAGCTATGAACTGGCACACGAGTTTTAATCGGATCACCTTTTTTCTGTATTTTCACAAACTACTCAAGTTTAGGGGTTTAAACGGCTATTATTGTGCTAACCTTCTAATGTCTGATCCTGCAGGTTGCTCAAACACTTCTAAATCGAAGAACGGAACTGCAGCTAATAAATGATCAAAAATGTCAGCCATTATTAGTTCATACTCGACCCAATCGTGGGTTTTTGTAAATGTATATAATTGGATAGGCACACCTTTGTCTGAAGGATCTAATTGACGCACCATTAAGGTCATTTTACCATTAATATCAGGATTTTTTTCTAGATACTCTTGAATATAGTATCTGAAGATTCCGATATTGGTTTGATTACGCCCATTTAGCAATACCGTCTTGTTAATCTGTTTGTTATCGTTAAAGTCCAAAATTTCTTTTTCTTTCTCGTCGATATAATTACGAATGAGCTCTATTTCTCGAATTTTATTAAGTAGTTCTGAAGTACAGAATTTGATTGAATGAATTTTAATGTGAATCGATCGCACGATACGTCTACCGTCAGAATCTAACATTCCTCGCCAATTTTTGAAAGAGTCCGATATAAATGAATAGGTGGGTATTGTGGTTATTGTTTTATCAAAATTTTGAACTTTAACTGTGGCTAAATTTATTTCTATCACATCACCATCCGCGCCATATTTCTCCATGGTAATCCAATCTCCTATTCGAACCATATCATTAGCGGCCAACTGAATACTTCCTACAAAACCTAAAATGGTGTCTTTAAAAACCAATATTAAGATGGCTGTTAAAGCCCCCATCGAAGTCAGAATAACGAGCGGTTCTATTTTAAACGCAATTGATATGATCAAAATGATGAATAACCCGCGAATCACAATTTTTCCAAGTTGAAAGTACGATTCAATGGGTTTGTCTTTTAACCTTGGTTTTTCAATCAATACATCTTTAGCGGTATTTAAAGTTCTAAGGATAACGTAAAGAATAATAACAATAATGACAATGTCAGTAGCCCTCAACAAAAAATCAGCTATTAGCGGAAAACTCGAAAAAACGATAAGGATCATAAAATCCAAAAACAAAAACGGAACTAAATGTGCAATTGCAGAAAAGACTTTGTTTTTCACCAAATAATCATCCCATTTGGTTTTGGATTTATAGGCAAATCTATGAATAACTTCAATTAATACTTTTTTCGTTACCCACCACAAAATAAAACTAATAAAAGTAGCTCCTAATAGCAACAGGAGTGTTCGCAAGTACATTTGGGAATCTCCTTCAACACCGACCGAACCTAATGCATCATTTGTCCATCTAACTATATCTTGTGACTGCAAAGAATCTAGAGCCGTTGATTGATTAGAAGCAAAACCTGAAGCACTGGTGTCTATAACAGTATTGCTTGAGGCAGGATCCATTAATGTTTGGTCTTGAATTGTACTCATCATCATAGCGTATACATTAGTTAAGTTTATGCAAAGTTAAGAGAAAGTAGTGGATGATTGCCAAAAAGAGGATGAACTAAAGTTAAAAGTAAGCGCGCATTTAAATGAATGCGCGCTTACCATATTATTCCATTAGGTTTATTTTACTGGATAATGATTTTAGTTGGATGCTATTTACCACCTTGATTTGTTACAAGGAGATAGGTTCCATTAACTAAATCGGTTTGAATAGATGCTTGACCAAATAGCGCTGCAGATTCAAATACTTTAAGCCCGTCGAGTGTATAAATCGCTACGGTATATTCTCCCTCGGCTCTAATAATAAATGATCCAGTTGAAGGATTTGGAAAAATCTCGAACTGCACCTTGTCCTCGTTTTCTGGGGTTGATAAAGTAAAGTCGCAATAGTATCCATTTTGAGCATTTGCAGAAAAAGCCAACTCTATGAATAACCAGAATAGATGAATTTTCATTTGTACTAAATTAGCTTTCATTCTTCGTTTTTTTGTTTCTTTAAGGAGAAAAACTACATTACTTGCGCGATATAATTTCCTCCATATGGTTCATGGGACTAGCAACCCTCTTGTTACTGCCGTTAATAGCAGTGCCTATTCTGTATTTTACTGACATCACCTTTTTAAGCATTTTTGACTTAGGTGATTCAAGTGTGTTTTCGGTGTTATTCTTTATTTCTGCCGGTATTTTCTTCGGTCTCTTTATCATGCGGTTCGGCGATTTACCCTTTTTTGAAAACACATTCGTTGAGTACGGTAAAATGTTGGGGAATCTCAAAATCAACACGAGCCAAGCCTTCTTTTTATCAATATGTGCTGGCGTAGGAGAAGAAATTCTTTTTCGTGGAGCTATTCAACCCGTATTAGGAATCTGGCTCACAGCAATCATCTTTGTTGGTTCTCATCATTATTTATATAATGAGAAATTAACCAAGAGTAACACATTCCCATTCATTGTAATGGTTAGTTTTCTTTTAGGATTTGGTGTATTACTTGGTTGGATTGCTGATGAATTCTCATTATGGCATGCCATTGCGATTCATTTTAGTTACGATTTGGTGCAATTTATGTACATCCGTGAACCTAATTAAAGATTTATTCTTTTCACTTTCCCAGATGATGTCTCTATAAATCTGGAGACAAAAACAACCTTTTTCGGACGCTCATAAGTGGTGAGTCGTTGATTCATTTCAACGACAGTTGTATCCCAATTCGGCGGTTGAACACCCTCCACATAAAGCACCAATTCTTCACCGAAAACTTCGCTTTTCTGCCCAATTAAATAAAACCGATTATTGGCAATTAAATCCGCTATATTTTTCTCAATCTTTTCAGGAAAAATCTTAATTCCAGCCGAGTTCACTATATTGTCAATGCGGCCGTGCCATTGAAATTTATTGGTATCAATTTTAGCAATAAGGTCATTGGTTACAAGGCGGTTTGATATTTCATTTTCGTTTATAACTAAACAATCGCGATCATCTTGTTCAATAGTAATCCCCGGCAAACAAGTATAAAATTGATCTGCTTGTGAAATGTTTCGCAATGCAACATGCGTAATGGTCTCCGTCATACCAAAAGTGGCGTATGATCGGTTTTTCAAGTTCATAAGTTTTGACTCAACTTTTGCAGAAACTGGAGCTCCACCAATAATTACAGCCGTAATACTTTCATATTTTACCTTTGTTTTATCATCAGACAAAATTGCCTCAACCTGATATGGAACAAAGGCTGCAAAATCAATCTTTTCGTTTCCAATACTTAGCAATGGATTTTGAGATACAGGTGCAACTACTATGCGCATTTCATGTTCCAAGGCACGGACCAGCATTAATTTTCCCGCAATATAATCTGGAGATAAATTCAATAATAGGGTATGTCCTTTTCTGAATTTAAAGAACTTACCTGTCGCATTTGCGGAAGCACGAACATTTTTTTTATTGAGAAGAATTTGTTTTGGTTCACCTGTTGAACCAGAGGTATAAACAGCAATATTTGCCGATTCAGATTCCCATTCTTCCAGAAAACTTTCAATTTTTTGTAAGTAATCAGATGAAATATCGTCGCATAAAACAATACTTTTGTGCATTGGAACAAATTTTGCTTGAAGGTAATTATTATTAAATAGTTTTGTAACGAATATAAAAATAAGGGCTATTATAGTCCAGTCAAACAATAAAGAATATGAAAAAAATATTTGTATTAGCGCTAATTATAGCAACAGGATATACAGCAAGAGCAGCCGATATAGTCTTGGGTAAGGCAGCAATTAAAACAACCGCGGAACCCACTGAAGTTGGTATTAATTTTTTCCAAGGAACATGGGAAGAATTGCTGGCTGTAGCCCAAGAAGAAAACAAGCTTATTTTCTTAGATGCAATGGCATCATGGTGTGGGCCTTGTAAAATGATGGCAAGAACCACCTTTAAAGAAAAGGAAGTTGGAGAATTTTTCAACGCCAATTTCATCAACGTAAAAATGGATATGGAAAGAGACCCAGAAGGGCCAAGACTTTCAAACCAACTTTATTTAACGGCCTATCCAACCATGTATTTTTTGGATTACTCAGAAAAGCCAATTTATAAAACATTGGGTTATTTAAAAGCGAAACAGCTTATCGCCGAGGGAAAAAAGGCGTTGGAGATATAGTCAAAAGGCATTTCGCTTTGTATTTCAAATAAAACAAATAAGCTTCATCTCAAAAAAGGGCTGTAACAAAACGGCAAAATAAGTTATACTCTAAAAGAGAAGATGAAAAGAGGCGCTGTGCTTATACTTATGGGGATATTGGGTTTTATTCTAATCTCCGGGAATCAACATTCAAAAAAAAACGAATAAAGAAAACCCGAACATAAAATCAGAAAGTCCGTCTATTGGAATTCAATTTATTCAGTCAGAGTGGTCTAAAGTCATAGAAATGGCTGCGGATGAAGATAAACTCATTTTTGTAGATTTATATTCCACAGCATGCAAACCATGTCGAATTATGGCGCAAACGGTTTTTACCGATTCACTTGTTGGCCATTATTTCAATCAGCACTTTATTAATGTATCCTACCACTTTAGAAATTCCTCATCAGGTCGTTATCTCAAGGAAAAATTCACGCTTAACACTTATCCGACATTTTATCTAATAGACCAACATGAGCGCCTTGTTCAACAATCAACAGGAATATAAACTCCAATTGAACTTATTGCAATGGGACAAAAAGCAATTGAGCGAAACAAAAAAGCGCCCAATTCGTTTTAAACGAACAGGACGCTATTCAATTTTATAAGTCTAAACCTATTGATCAGTATCAACTTTCGCTAAATCTTCCGCTTTATAGTTCCCAGCTTTTAGGCCTTCTTGTACTTTTTTAAACGTTTCAATTGTATAAGCGACATCTTCTAAAGTATGCACGGCAGTTGGAATTAATCGCAACATAATAACATCTTTAGGTACAACAGGGTAAACAACGATTGAACAGAAAACATTATAATTTTCACGCATATCAAACGTGATATTTGTTGCTTCCGCCAATGTCCCTTCCAAAAACACAGGTGTTACTGCCGTATTTGTTCTTCCGATATTGAATCCTGCTTCCTTTAAACCTTTTTGAAGGGCGCTTGCCACTTTCCACAAATTCTCTTTGTGTCTCGGCTGCGTTCTTAATAATTCTAATCTTTTTCTAGCTCCAACAACCAATGGCATTGGTAAAGACTTGGCAAACATTTGAGATCGCATGTTATAACGCAGGAACTCTACGATATCTTCAGTCGAAGAAACAAATGCGCCAATAGAAGCCATTGATTTAGCAAAAGTTCCGAAATAAACATCAATTTCATCTTGCACTCCTTGCAACTCTCCCGTTCCCATTCCAGTCTCTCCTAAAGTTCCAAATCCGTGCGCATCATCCACCAAAATTCTGAAACTGTATGTTCCATTTTTACGGTATTCAACAATCTCTTTTAGTTTACCTTGATCTCCCGCCATTCCGAAAACACCTTCGGTAATTACTAAAATTCCACCACCAGTTTCTTCAACCAATCGTTTAGCGCGCTCCATTTGTTTCGAGAAACTGTCCATGTCATTGTGTTGAAAAACAAATCTTTTTCCAGCATGCAATCGTACACCGTCAATAATACATGCGTGAGATTCACTGTCATATACAATTACGTCTTTTCTATTCACCAAACAATCAATAGCAGAAAGAATTCCTTGATATCCAAAGTTTAATAAAATTGTATCTTCTTTTTGCATGAATTCAGACAACTCAGCCTCTAAAGCTTCATGCTCCGAAGTTTGACCTGTCATCATTCTTGATCCCATTGGATAGGCTAATCCCCAATCTGCAGATGCATCTGCATCTGCCTTTCTTACTTCAGGATCATTTGCTAATCCTAAATAGTTGTTGACGCTCCAAACAAGGCATTCTTTGCCTCTAAACATCATCTTATTCCCTATTTCCCCTTCTAATTTCGGAAAGGTGAAATACCCATGCACTCCCTTAGCGTGTTGTCCAATCGGACCTCTATTCGCCTTAATCTTTTCAAATATATCTAATGCCATATTTTTGTTTTCTACCCCAAAGTATGGGATAAATTATGCTGCGAAATTATGGGGAAAAATCAGATTTACCCAATTTATAGCGAAATTTTATTCACATTTTTACGTTTACCCCACTAATTTTCACTTTTGTTAACAAATCAAAACGTATCTTTGCGGGGATTTAAATTTATTAGATGAGCTTAAAATTAACATCAATTTTTACCATAGTCTTTTCCCTATTTGTCTTGGGATCTTGTTCAGACTATCAGAAAATGCTTAAGACGAACACCTCGTCTACTCCCGAAGAGATAAAAACGGCGGCCTTAGACTATTATGAAAAGGGGGACTACCTCCGTTCAGTAACACTTTTGGAACAAATTATTCCTATGTATAAACTAACCTCTCAAGGTGCAGACTTGTACTTCAAATACTGCATGGGAAATTATAAAATGGGGGATTATTTTTTATCTGGTTATTATTTCAAACGTTTTATTCGACAATACCCTTTAAGCAAAAATACAGAGGAGGCTTTATTTCTAAGTTCATTGTGTTCCGTGCAAAACTCTCCTGAGCCTAGCCTTGATCAAACAGAAACATATAATGCATTAGATCAACTTCAAATTTTCATTGATCAATACCCAAATAGCTCAAGAATTGACACTTGTAATCAAATAATGGATGGATTACGTGCAAAATTAGAGTTAAAACAATTTGAATATGCCAAGCTCTATTATAAAACAGCTAACTACAAATCCGCAGTTGTAGCTTTAGAGCAAACATTGTTAAAATACCCCGAGTCGAAGTATAAAGAAGACATTTATTACTTGTTAGTAAAAAGCAATTTCGAACTTGCAATTAATAGTGTTTCTGCTAAAAAACTAGAGCGCTTAAACAATACTATAAAAAGTTATCTTACCTTTGTATCCGCATTTCCAGAATCGAGTGAGCTTGGAGAGTTAAATTCATTGAAGAAACAAACCGATAAAACGATTGCTGATTTGTAAGTAAATAACGAAGGAAAATAGAGGTATGAGCATAAATTATAAAAACACAAATGCTAATCGCACAACGATTACGCGAGATTTAGAAACGATTTCAGATAAATCTAGAAACATTTATGAGTCTTTAATTGCGATTTCAAAAAGATCCAATCAAATTGGAGCTGAAATGCGTGAAGAGTTAACCAGTAAGTTAGCTGAGTTTGCTTCAACTACTGATAACTTAGAGGAAATTTTTGAAAACAGAGAGCAAATTGAGATCTCTAAATTTTACGAAAGCTTGCCTAAGCCTGTAGCAATTGCTATTCAGGAATATATTGAAGGTAAGGTATACGTTAGAGATACATCAGTTGTAGCTGAAGAAGAAAAATAAATTAAATGCTTTCCGGAAAAAAAATCTTAATCGGAGTTACCGGAAGTATAGCGGCCTATAAAACGGCTTATCTTATTAGAGCACTAATAAAATTGGAGGCTGAAGTCAAAGTAATTATGACTTCGACCTCTTCTGATTTTATCTCTCCGCTGACCCTAGCCACATTGTCTAAAAATCCAGTTGCCATTGAATTTGTTAAAAATGACAAAGGCGAATGGGAAAACCATGTCGAACTGGGACTTTGGGCAGATTTATTTGTTATTGCCCCGTGCTCAGCAAATAGCTTATCTAAACTAGTTTCAGGAAATTGCGATAATTTACTGATTGCAACTTATTTGAGCGCACGTTGCACCGTTTGGGTGGCTCCAGCAATGGACTTAGACATGTTTACACATTTTAGCACCACTGAAAATTTAAGGCTTTTAAAAGAAAAAGGCGTTGGAATTATAGAACCAACTTCAGGTGAATTAGCGAGTGGATTGGAAGGGAAAGGGAGAATGGAAGAGCCAGAAACTATTGCCAATTTGATTGATGAACATTTTGCTGTTACATCCAACTTAAAAGGTAAATCCATTTTAATTACTGGCGGCCCCACATTCGAACCCATAGATCCTGTGCGGTTTATTGGAAATCGATCAAGCGGTAAAACAGGTGTGTTGTTAGCAGATGCCTGCGCAGCGCGCGGCGCAAAGGTTACTTTAGTAACTGGTCCAACCCATGAAAAGGTAAAGGATCACCGCATTGAAGTTATTTCTGTTGAAACGGCGCTAGAAATGTACGCCGCGGTGCAAGCGAATTGGGCGCAAATCGAAATTGGAATTTTTAGTGCGGCGGTTGCAGATTATCGTCCTGCAGCGCCTGAGATAGAAAAAATCAAAAAGAAAACTGCCCAAATGGCCATTGATCTGGTTAAAAATCCGGACATACTTTCTTGGGCAGGTGCTAATAAAACCGAACAACAATACTTGGTTGGCTTTGCCCTGGAAACGAATAATGAAATTGAAAACGCCCAAGGTAAATTTGAACGCAAAAACGTCGATTTACTGGTTTTAAATTCATTGAAAGATAAAGGCGCTGGATTTGGACATGAAACGAACAAAGTAACCTTTATAAAACATAACAATAAATTGATTAATTTTAAGTTAAAGATGAAGTCCAATGTTATGAACGATATTTTGGACGAAATTGAAAGAGATCATTAAATGAAGAAAACGTTTTTTATACTGTTATTATTGATTCAAACTCTGAGTGGAACTGCTCAAGAGTTGAATTGTCAAGTAGAGATTATATCTGCGCCAGCCCTTCAGGTAGGGCCAGTAGAAAAAGAAACTTTTGACGAGTTGAAAGCGGCGATTTATGATTTCATGAATACAACTAAGTGGACGAATGAGTTTTTCGAAATTGAAGAAAGAATCAATTGTAACATCTTAATTACAATGACCGACCTTCCTTCAACGACCACTTTTAAAGGGAAAATCCAAGTACAATCTTCGCGCCCCGTATTTAATACAAGCTATAATTCAACCGTTTTTAATCATGTTGATGCTGATTTTGGAATAAACTATTTGAGGAATTCAGCTATTTTACCCATGAGTAATTATCAATATCGTGACAATTTATCAGCACTTCTTTCATTTTATGCGTATTTGATTTTAGGGTACGATTATGATAGCTTTTCCTTAAAGGGAGGCGATCCGTATTTTAAAGCCGCACAGCAAATTGCCAATAATGCAAAAAATTCTGGTGATGAAGGTTGGTCTGCATCAGCGTCTAAAAAAAGAAATAGATTTTGGATGGTTGACAATGTATTACAACCCGTATTCGCGCCATTGAGAAACGCCTATTACAACTATCACCGCAAAGGGCTGGATGAGTTTTACAATGACCAAGCCATAGCGCGTAAAAAGATTCTTGAAACATTACAAAGCCTTGATAAAGTTCAACGCTCACGACCAGGTTCAATGAACTTGCAGCTTTTCTTAACAAGTAAGACCGCCGAATTAATTAATATTTTCTCTCAATCTGAGATTAAAGAAAAAAACGCTGCGGTAAGTATCTTGAAAAAATTAGATCCAGTGAATTCCTCCAATTATCAAGAAATCTTGAATTAATCTCAAATCCCGAAATTATTTCAATTTCTTTACTAATCCCTTTCAAATATCTGGTTATTTTATTCTGGCTATAGATTTATTCCTTTTGCTCTTAATTCGACAGGCTCAGTAACCAAACAAAACGAACCCAAAAGGTCTTTAGCGGAGCTAAAGCCTTCCCGATCCATTCTCAAATCAATTTCCTCTCCCCCTTTAATTAAATCACTTTTCGACTGGATGTCAAACGCGGCAGGAACATAATTATACCTTCTAATTCAGTTTTAAGCCGAACCGATTTTAATTTAAAGCGAAAACTCCGATTTTAGCTCGAATCCGAAATAAATTCAGTTTTGCTTCCTTTTAATTCATTATTTTTGATGTAAATGTGGACTGAACTATGCTGAAGCGATTAGATATCTCAAATTATGCCCTTATTGAAAATGTAAACCTCCATCTTAATTCAGGATTTACAGTAATTACAGGAGAGACAGGGGCAGGCAAGTCTATTCTGCTCAAAGCCTTAAATTTATTATTGGGAGAACGTGCAGATACAGCCGTTTTAAAGCAGTCAGGAAAAAAATGTGTGCTGGAAGCGGAATTGGATATTTCAAAACTAGCATTGTCATCATTTTTTAAGGCGAGCGAACTCGATTATGAGGAAGATTGCATTATTCGAAGAGAATTTAATACTGCGGGGAAATCACGCGTATTTATTAACGACACACCTGTTCAACTCACCTTATTAAAAACATTGGGTGAAAAATTAATTTCGATTCATACCCAACATCAAACCCTTCAAATATTAAACGCGGCTTTTCAACTAGACGTTTTAGATCATTTTGCTGGAATTGAAAAATTAGTTACGGCTTACACCAAAAAATATACAAGCTACAGAGAAAAGGTTAATACACATCTTGAATTTAAAGTAAAGGATGCGGAGAGTAGAAAAGAAAAAGATTATTTAGCTTTTCTCTTGAGCGAATTGCAAGCCGCCAATTTATCCAAAATTAATTTGGAGGAACTCAAGCAAAAATCAGCAAAAATTGAAAACGCCGAGAAAATTCAAACCGCCATCAGTTTTGCGCAATCTATATTTGAAAACGATTCTTTTTCGCCTTCGATCGGAATTAAAACACTCATTGAAACTTTTGATGATCTCAAAAAATTTGATCTTAGCTTCGCCGACATATCAGCAAGGCTTTGGAGTTTAAAAATTGAATTGGACGACGTTGAAGCGGAAGTTAATTCCAGTGAAAATGACGAATCATATTCCGAAGAAGAGGCCGTGCATATAAAAGAACAACTTGAACAATTCAATACCCTTTCGTTTAAACATAATTTAACCGAAGTAGAACAATTGCTAGAATTGGAAAAAACAATTGGTGCCGATTTAAATGCCATTGCCTCTTTAGAAGCAAATATTACGGCCCTATATCTTGAAATTAAATCCCTTGAAAAGGAATTAACCAAAGAGGCGAAAACAATTCAAAGCAAACGAAAAGCGGCAACTGCAAAATTAGAGCGCGAGGTAAAAACGCGACTAAATAATGTCGCCATGCCCAATGCCGAACTAAGCATAGAACTAACCGAAAAAGAACGATTAGGTGCAACAGGCTTGGACAGTATAGATTTTTTATTCAAGACCAATTTGGGCGGTAACTTTTCCTCCATTAAAAAAGTAGCTTCAGGTGGAGAATTATCGCGAGTAATGTTGGTGATTTTATCGATTCTTTCAGAAAAGAAAAACCTACCTACTTTAATTTTTGACGAAATAGATACAGGTGTTTCTGGAGAAGTGGCTTCAAAAATGGCCGTGGAGTTCGAAAAAATGGGTGAACATATACAGGTTATTGCTATTACACACCTGGCGCAAGTGGCCGGCAAAGGGCGCTCGCATCTGCATGTTTCAAAAGCATCCACTGCTGGTAAAACAAATACCTTTGTAAAATCATTACAAGGTGATGAACGAATTGATGTGTTGGCGAGTATGATTAGCGGTGAAGAAATTACACAAGCGGCCAAAGAAAATGCGGCGAATTTATTATCTAAATAATTCGTAAATTTGGTGCAGTTTTTGAAAACTCCCGTCCATTAAAAATTTAATAATATGAAGCCATTACTCTTACTTTTAACCTTTTTATTTTCCTGTGCTACCATTTTTGCGCAAAGCACTGGAGATGCGACTTTTTACTCCAATACGGGTAAAAAATTCTACGTTGTACTAAACGGAGTTAAACAAAATGCAGATGCGCAAACAAATGTTAACATTTCTGGACTGACAGAAAGTTTTTACAGCTGTAGAATTATTGCGGCAGATAAATCTTTCAACCTTGAAAAAAACATTGCCGTAAAAAAAGACTCATTGATGACCTATCGCATTATCGAAAAAAAGGGGAAATATAAGCTCCGTTATTACAGTGAGTCTTTTTTAGGGTCAGTGAGTGCAACACAAGGTCAAGTAAATGTTGTTTATCACAGCAGCGATCTGCCAGAAGGCACACCGACGGGAACAAACAATAATAGCGCAATTACTAGCACAGGTGGAACTGGAAATGTGAGCACAAACACTTCTACAAATGTTTCAACTAACACGACCACAAAAAGTACTTCCACAAATCAAGGCGGAAATGGTGAAAACGTGAGCATCAACATCAATATGAATGAAAATGGAATGGGTGCAAATGTGAATATTCAAACTACTGGAACGAGTAAACAAAACGGATCAGGTGGAGGATCAAGTAGCGGAAACGGAGATGGAACGGGACCTGCTAATGGAATGGGAACGCACGGCACAAGTGTCACTAGCACATCAACGGAAACGACATCCACCTCTACCACAACAACAATTAATGGTGTTACAACACATTCAGAAGAATCAGCCACAGTGACCAGCACAAACAATAATGGTGTGACAACCCAAACCACAAGTGTTAGTTCAGAAGGCAATCTTTATACGGATGATGACATGGTCATGACAATGGATGCAGGATGCGGTACAAGTGATCAAGACATGGAAAAAATTACAGCACAAATTAATAATGAAGCTTTTCCGGATGATAAATTGCGTGTTGCAAAATTATTCGCCCAAGAAAAATGCATGAGTGTAACGCAAATTACGGAAATCACGAAGCTCTTCAGCTTTGATGATAATAAAATGGAGTTTATCAAAATGGCTCATACAAACTGCATGAATCAAGGGGGTTATATGCAATTATTAGAGGTGTTTACATTTTCAGATGACAAAGAAGAATTAGAGCTCTTTATTCAAATGAAATAGATTTATCCAACAAATACTTAAATTTGGGGTGCAAAAGCATCCCTTTTTTTATGTCAAGAAAAATCGTTTTAACAGGTAGTGTACTTATTCTTTTAGGAATCATTCTTGGAGCAATGGCAGCGCATGCTCTGGAAAAGGTAATTAGCGCTGACTTAATCGCAACTTTTGAGAAAGGCGTTAAATACCAGTTTTATATTGGCATTGGCTTGTTGACAGTTGGTTTAAACGCCAAACAAATCCCATTCAAATTAAACCTCTTTTACCTTCTCAACTTAATTGGTGTCATTTTATTTTCAGGTTGCATTTACCTTTACGCCCTGCATGAAATAATCCCCGTGTTTAAACCCGCCGCAATGATTGTTCCTTTTGGAGGAGTGAGTATGATCGCTGCATGGACTGTTTTTGTGGTTCAATTAATCCGAAAAAGATAGCGTTTGAAAATCCAATTTTCACCCGTTTTTCCACTTTTTTAATCGATTTAAATAGCCTATCTTTGTCAGTTCTAACACCTTATTGAATGAAAAACATTATTGCACTTTTATTGATTGCCGCTTCATCAGTTGGCTTCAGTCAAGACACCACAGTTGTTCAAACGTTCACATACGACTCGATTTCGACTCGTCGCGCTACTTTCCCTTTTCCAGCGGAATTGGAAGGGAAACAGTTTGAAAAGATACTCATGTACTACAATATTAAATGTGATCCACTTACACCTTGGGATGGCTTCAATTGCGGGGAATGGGATTATTTAGCTTATTCTCATATCTATGATCACACGGGCAGCTTGGATTCCAATGAGGTGTTATCTCAACGCTATATTGTAAATGGTGAAACCCCAGAAACAATCCCATACGTGAATGATGCGTATTATAATTATTACGAGAGTTACGAAAAATTCATTACCTATACTGCGGAAGCTGACACGGATTATCCACTAGGTGCAGGTGGTGTAAGTAGTTCCGCTCCATTTGGAACAACTAATGCAACACAACGCAGTCAAATGTTGTGGGAAAAACCAGAATTAACAGAAATAGGAATGGGCACTGGAGATATAGCCAAACTCCGTTTTGATATCACCGATCTTGGAACATCTATGGGGCATTTAACAATTAGAATGAAACATACAACAGCTGACGAACTCAGTAATTTTGACGAAGCTGATTGGACTGTTGTTTATGACCGAAACACCATATTTTTAGCAACTGGAGAAAACACATTAGACCTTACATACCCCTTCGCTTATGACGGCTTTTCCGGTATTTTAATGGATATTTCATTCGAGAACGGTGAAGCTGGTGGAGATGATAATAAACTTTCAGCAACAGCGAGTGGTTTTAATTCAGTTATTACAACAAATGAGAAGTTAGGTTATTTAAATATTGAAGCTGGACAATGGGCGCAGCTTGAGTTCAGCGATTACGATTTTGGTGATGAAATTACCATTTCGTTTTGGGCGAATGGAAACGCAGATTATTTACCTGTTAACACCTCGGTATTAGAGGCAAGTGACAGTCTAACTAGTCGTCAATTAAACATTCACTTTCCATGGTCGAACAGCAGAGTTTATTGGGATGCAGGAGCTGGCAGTGGCAATGATAGAATCGACAATTTAGCAACTGAACCAGAATTTGAAGGAAATTGGCACCATTGGGCATTTACTAAAAATGGACCAGCTGGAATCATGAATATTTATTTAGACGGCGTATTGTGGTTTTCAGGAACAGATAAAAACAGAGCCGTTGGAGAAATTAACCGTTTTATCTTAGGTGCAAATAAAAACGTAGGCAATGGTTGGTCTGGTAAATTAGATGAGTTTAGAATTTGGGATGTAGAATTGGACGGAGCGACTATTGAAGCATGGATGAATCAAAAAGTAGATGCGGGTCACCCGAACTATGGTGATTTAGTGACTTATTATGATTTTGATGAAACACCAACTGTTGCAGATAAATCAGGCAACGGTAGAGATGCTATGTTGAACACACCATCAATGGTTCAGTTCTATGAAGGATCGCAAGCTGGTTTTGAAACAAGTATGACCAGACCTAACATTACATTTGTTCAAGGAACCTATACCAGTGAATTAGATTCAGTTTTGATTGTTGATTCCGTTATGGTGAATCCAATTGATATTATTGAGCAAGAAGTTAACGGCCGTAAATTTACAATTGTTGACATTACTCACCATTGGCCAGAAGGAATGAGTTACACCTATGACCATGAAGGAAATGAAATTGATTCTACATGGCATGAGGCTGACGAAACGTTGACCAATGAAGAAATTGTATATTATCAGGAGCCCTATGAAATTATTAATCAATTTGAAATAGGACGTTTTATCACGCCTTACGGAATTGGATTTGATCTTGGACCACAAGGGTTCACCTATGTTTATGATGTAACCGATTATCAATCTTTATTAAGTGGAGATGTTGATTTTCAAGCGCACAACACACAAGAATTAATTGATATTCAGTTCTTATTTATTGAAGGAACACCACCGCGAGATGTATTGGGATTTGAGCAATTATGGAATGGTAGAGGAAGTTTCCTTTATAAAAACTTAGATGATGATGTGAACCTTCAGGCCTATGAAGTTGACTTGGATCCTGCAGGAGATATGTTCAAAGTTCGTTCTAGAATTACTGGTCATGGTCACAACGGATCAAACAACTGTTGCGAGTGGGGATTTGGTGTAGGAAGAGATCATGAATTATTAATTGATGGTGAAATTAGAGATACTTGGGAAATTTGGCAAGAAGAAGAGTGCGGAGATAATCCAAACATTAGTCAAGGTGGAACATGGCCATATGCACGTGAAGGATGGTGTCCTGGAGATATTGTTGAAGATCACGAATTTGACATTACACCATTTGTAACACCAGGAACTACAGCAACCATTGATTATGATATTGAAGACGTTCCGGATGCAGATCCTGCTCAAGGAAATGGAAACTATGTTATTGCCATGCATATGATGACGTATGGTCAAGCCAACTTCGCTTTGGATGCAGCAGTAATTGATGTATTAAATCCAAACGAATGGGAATACTATAGCAAATGGAATCCTACTTGTCAGAACCCAAGAATCCTTATTAAGAATACAGGATCAACTCCACTTACAGCATGTAAAATTGATGTGTGGATTGGTGGATTTGATAATATCATCACTATTGATTGGACGGGAGACTTAGCCTTTTTAGAAGAAGAAATGGTAGAAGTTCCAGTAACCCCTGAATGGTGGGCAGATTTTGAAGGTAAATTAACGTTTAACGCTCGTGTAAGAGAACCAAATAGTGGAACAGACGAATATTCCAATAACGACATTTACCGTGTTAAATTCGAAGCTTCGCCAGTGATTAACGAACCATTCTTTATTTGGCTTAAAACAAACAATCAGGCTGCTGAGAATCAAATTTATTTGAAAGATCAAAATGGAGATATTGTTTATTCAAGAACATCACTTGACAATGAAACCGAGTATAAAGACACCATGAATTTAGAAATAGGTTGTTATACACTTGAATTATATGATAGTGACCATGATGGATTAGCTTTCTGGGCAGCTACAGATGAGTCTAACGGATTCTTACGATTGAGAGAAGTTGGCGGAGGAATGATTGAAGCATTTAGCCCTGATTTTGGTCACTACATCAAATACTCATTCAGCGTTGGATTTGCCGTTGGATTAGATGAAGAAGAAAAAACGAATTATAATATTGAGGTTTATCCCAATCCAAACAACGGTGAATTTAACTTGACCTTGGACAATTTTATTGGTGAGGATATTTTATTAGAAGTTTATAATGAGCTTGGCGCAGTGGTTTATAATGAATCTATCACAGACATGACGGCTGATGGATACATGCAGCGCCAATTGAATTTGAAGAACTTAACAGAAGGTGTTTATGTCATTCGTGTAGTTTCAGACAATAAGTCAGTTACAAAACGAATTGTGATTCAGTAAACGATTTACTACTTACTTAAGAAAGGCTGTTGAGTTTACTTGGCGGTCTTTTTTATTTAACTTTTAGGGGTAATACCCTGGGTGTCATTTATAAAACTCATACTCAAGATAGTCATCTTGAGTATATTCGATCTTCATTGTCCACATCTACCCAGCTAACATCCATTACTTCTGTTGTATCTAATAAAGAAGGGACTGCGATTTCGGTAAATGAACCTTCATCATTTCTAAAAAAATGAAGACTATCAACAGATACGGTACAGACAGTTAGGTCATCCCATCCATCTTTGTCAAAATCACAAAAAGTAATTCCTCCCGACAAATCAACAGGAAGACCAAAAGTTACGTCTATTCCTTGTACATCACTAGTTTCAGTAAAACCTGTTTGGGCGAAAGTAAAGTGCACGAAAAGGCAGGCAAAAACTGAGAATACGGTTTTCATTTAAAAGAGTTTGGTTGCGAGTAATTGTAACAAAATTACTTTAGCTATACAACTCTCTTCTGGTTTACAACCTTTTGAAGTGATACGCGTCGTTTATTCCGTTGGAACTCGATTGGTGGCATCTGTATTTTCTGCCTGCGGAGTTCTGGTATATGAAAAACCAAAATCAAGGTGGAAATGATCATCATGCAAGGCATTAATTAATGGCGACAATCCTTGAACCACATAAATGTCAGATGCTTTTAAAAGCTGACCATATTCAGTAGCAAACAATTCATCTTTCAACTCAATTTTAATAATTACTTTAGTAACGTTAAGCCCAAACTGACGAGCGAAATAAGAAATCAAAAGTATTTTTCTAGCCACTAAATTAAAATCTATAGATATGGATGGATCACGCGAGTATTTGCCTTCATCATCAAAATTTAGCAGATAATGTGCGGCGCCAATCGTATCTAATCCATAATAGGGTTTATTATTTTGAAGTAAGGGCATCATAAAATCAATGCTCATGCCGTTTTGGTGCGTTTTATGCGGAAACATTTCGCCGCCGTCTTCATTGGAGCATTCCATAATGTTGAAATAGCGGTGAGGTAAAGCACGGCTCAAGGAATCGTAAGTTGTGAGCACTGTACTTCGGACTAAACCGTGCAAAAAACCGCGCCCAGCTAAATAACTCTCGCGATCAAAATAGATGAAGTTTTTGCCTTTATAGGGCATTAATTTCGCATGCTTCAGCGTACCATTTCCAACAGTTCCAATTGAAGCGCTTGCCGTATCATCATTCGACTTGAGCTGCATGTACTCCATAATCTCATAATCCACACGCAATCGTTCCTGGGCATTTACGGAGTTTACCGCACACAGCAAAAACAACGTGCAACTCAAACGTATTGCTATTTTATTGATTTGAATTTTATAAAATGTCATTCCGCCATGCTATTAAGAGATTCTTAGTAAAATTACGAGAATAGTAATGAAAGGCAACACTGCCTATTCAAAAATTATACCATGGGGAATGTTGATAAAGTGTGTCTATTATTAGCCTACAGGTACTGCCAATACAATTTTTTCTATGATTTCTAGCACATAATTGATTTCTTCCATAGTTGTATATCGACTAAATGAGAAACGCGCATTTGGTCGATTGGTATCCGCCTGAATCCCTCGAAGAACGTGTGACCCAACACTCGCACCAGATGTACAGGCACTTCCACCAGAACTTGCAATTCCATCTAAATCCAATAAGAAAAGTAACATGGATTTGTTTTCAAACGGAGGGAAACATACGTTCAATACAGTATATAAACTTTTATCTGGAGAAGTTTCACCATGAAAGTTCACACCAGGTATGCGCGCTATCAACTGCTCCATCATATAGGTTTTTAAGCCTTGCACATGCTCTTGATGCTCTAAAATATCGGTGTTGGCTAATTCAAGTGCTTTTGCTAAACCTACAATTCCAGTAATATTTTCTGTTCCTCCACGCATTCCTCGCTCTTGCGATCCCCCTTGAATCATAGGAGACATTTTCACTTCTTTACTCACATATAAAAATCCAATTCCTTTAGGTCCATGAAATTTATGAGCCGAGCAGGTCAAAAAATCTGCACCAAAAGTGTTCACATCAATTGTATAATGCCCCATTGTTTGGACAGTGTCAGAATGGAAATAAGCGTTGTACTTTTTGCATAAGGCGGTTACACCTTCAGCATCCAAAAGCGTTCCAATTTCATTGTTGGCGTGCATCAACGAAACCAAGGTTTTTTGATCGTCCTGTAAAAGGTCTTCTAGGTGTGCTAAATCTATACGACCAGTATCAGAAACTCGAACATAATCAACTTTAAAAGGCTGATCACCATTCAGGCAATGTCCTACTGCATGATGCTCAATAGTAGTTGAAATAACACGTGTAACGCCCAAATCTTCCACGGCGCAAATAATTGCCATATTATCCGCTTCTGTTCCCCCAGATGTAAAAACTACCTCCTTGGGCTCAGCGCCAATTAATTTAGCTATTTTACGTCTTGCAACTTCAATTACCCCTCTCGCCTCTCGCCCAAAAGCGTGAGTAGAAGATGGGTTCCCAAATTGCGCCCTCATTACATTGGTCATTTCGTCAATAACCTCTGTTGCCATTGGTGTTGTTGCGGCGTTATCTAGATATACTTTCATGTGATCCTTAATTATAATTGCACTTCAATTTTGCGAAGGTATGAAATATTCGGAAATCTTGAAAAAAACTTATAATTAGATGTTGGATCGCTGCTTTGTTAAATGTTAGGTCGCTGCGCTCTTAGAATTTAGATCACTTCCTTTTTAGACAATAGACGATAGACAAATGATCACGCAACTTAGAATTGAAAGATTTTCAATCTTCGAAATTTATGGTCAATAATTCAATTTAGAATTGCACCCTTCGATAAATGCTCCCGGCAGAGCATTATTCATTGATAATTGCGCATTGCTAACTACCCTGAAACTGCGGTCCTGCAAAAAATCGGATGTCGCGCATAAGTTTACCAAAGACGTAATACTGTCCTAAGACAAGGGCACCATTTTCTAACTCTACCCAAACACGATCTTGATCAAATTCTAATAATTCACCATCTAATCCTAATTTTTCGTATTGCTGACTACGTCTAAAGATTCTTACTCCTGCAGACTCTCCATCTTTCGAAGTTACTTTTATTGTATAAAATGGTGTGCTCTGCTTCACTGAATCAACACTCGTTTTGGGCAAGACGTAATTGTGATTTTCAAAATGAACTTTTCTGAAACCCACCAAATAATTTCTAACTTGAGTTGTATCAAACTCTTCCACTGCATTGGCATTATTAAATACCGAGAATGAGTTCTCACTATTGGCTAAAACTTTAAAGTTTAAGAAGGCCGAATCAGGAATTGTTACTTCAACTGATGCAATATCGATTGGATCGTATCTAAAAACTTCTGTACATTGAAACGGTAAAGGACTCGTTATAAAACGTGTACTGAGGTTCCCATACATATTTGGTAAATGCATTATAAACGGCTCCGGAGACTTTCCTTTTTCCTCATCTTTAAGCAACATAAACGTTCCGTATTGATCCTGTGTAGGATCTCCCACATACCACGTTTTTATTAAATTTCCATTTTGGTAGATTTCCATCTTTTTATTGTGCGCCGCTAAGGACTTGTTCACTGTTTCAATTGATCCTTTAGAAACAGGGCTTTTGACTTTAATGTATTTGATTGTTTCCAATAAAGTTTGAACTAAATGTTGTTGTACACATTCACCTTCTTGAGTTGTCCAACCACCTGCTGTCCGCATAACGGTTACTCCTGAATTCCCTTCTGTATCTGTTAAAACCAATTTATCAATTGAGGTGGTGTCTTTTACGGCAAAATCTGAAAGTGCTGCATCTGCCAAGTTACTTCCTGTAGATTTATCGGATAATTTGTATGCAACAGAAGCCAAGCCTGCAAGCACAACAATTATAATAATAGTCTTAATATTTTTCATGGTTTCAAGTCCTTCTTATTGCTTAAAAAATTGTGTAATGGAATGATTTGAATTAACTCCTTGCAAATTTTCTTCTTCGCATAAACAATTGGAACATTGCCAAAGCAATTACCAAAAATAACGGCAATCCGATATTCAATACTTTCCAGAACGTTTTGCTCTCATTAATCTTTTGCGAATCTAAAACTCGCATTGTAATTGTTTTTGCTCGTACGTCTATTAATGAAAAGTCATCCAACATAAAATCAATACTATTCAGAACAAAATCTTTATTCCCATAAACAAACTTTGGTGTATTGTTTGGATTGGTAACTCCGAAAACATCAACCGCTAATGGAATTGTTTTAAAAAGCGTTTGTCCATCTTGCACTTTTGAGTCCACTTCATTCCGAATAATATCTCCATCAGAAACAACGAGCATTTTTGTTGTATCACTCTTAAATTTTGTGTTAAAATCGGGATTATTTAGCAAGGCTTCTGGCATCCTGTTTTCAAACGCAGACGTAAAGTTTCCTTCTAGCATTATTGCAATCGGAAACTCGGCATCTTCTGGTTTACCTTTATTGAAATTTGGCTCAACATCAACAATACCATAATTAACACGTGCAGGCGTTTTAAATATTTGCGCATTTGATGAAGATTGCAGTAATACTGTTTTAGTCACATTCTTATCGTCTTTATTCACGATTTCAACTGAACTAGTAAATTCCCCTTTAATCGGATCAATGTTTTTTGTAATTGGATGCTCAGAACGTTGTGCTAGTGGATAGAAATACCAATCTACGATTCCTAAAGGGTGCCCTGGAATATAAATAGGGCCACATTCCTTATCAATAATCATATCGGCATTTAAACGAGCGCCATATTTGAAAATCATGTCCTTTTCAATATTCAAATTAGCTGAAATTCCAAACGTCTCTCCGGTACGGTAAAGTGAATCACGGTTCACATCTAAAGGGTCGACAAACCAAAGGACTTTTCCGCCGTCCATAATGAACTGATCAATAACAAATTTATCATTCTCTGCAAACGCTTTTTTAGGTTGCGCAATCACTAAAGCATCTACCTCATCCAAGGCGTCTAATTGTCCATTAATTTTAACGTCCTCTACTAAATAATAGCGATTCAAACCTGCGCGTACATCCGTAGTTTGCCATTCGTCCAACTCATCTTGACCTTGCAGAAACGCCACAGTTTTTTTAGACTTGGCGGTTACACGACGCACGGCGCTAATTAATTTATACTCTAAATTATTTATTGTTCTCTCCGCCAACCCGCGAATATCTTCTTGCGCGTAAACAATGCGTTTATTAAAGAATTGAATTTGATCAACTGTTTTGCTTTTATACTCAATTAAAGCGCCAGGCCAAATGGTTCTAATCTCAGCTTGCCCCGATTTAATAATTTGAATATCGCAAGGGCTAATTCCTTCTGTATAGATGTTTTTCTGAACCTCAAGATTGTATGCAGGGTCTTCTTCTCCATTCGGATCAATAAACTCGTACTGTATTTTATCCCCGGCGTAAACAATGAATTCTTCTAACTTTTCCTCTAAAGAATTCCTGATTTTCATGATGTCTGCTGGCAGATCACCTTCCAAATATATTTTCAAAAAGATGCGGTCGTCAATGCGGTCTTCATCTTGTAATAGTGCAATGGTGTTTTCAGACAAAGAATGGCGTTTATCTTCAGTTAAATCAAACCGGGCAGAGAAGAACGAAAAAATATAGTTCGCCAAAATAATAATAGCAAAAACGGCTATGAAATTAATCAGGTCTCTTTTTGGGCTATTTACTTTTTTATCGCTCATACCTACCACTTTCTTGTTTGAAGAATCAACTTGGTTGATAAAATAAATACTGCAATAAAACTGACGAAATATACCAGATCTCGGGTATCAATAACCCCCCTTTGAATCGCGGCATAATGTTCCACTACACTCAGATTTCTGAATACAAGATCCATCCACCCTATTTCACTATAAACAGCTAAAAAATCAAGCCCTTGGTACAAAAACCAGGAGAGAAAAACCGCCATGATAAAAGAAACAATTTGGTTCTCGGTAATGCTTGATGTAAAGATGCCAACAGCAACCATACATGCGCCTACACTTAACAATCCGATATAGGAGGTTATAGTGGCTCCATCATCAACAATTCCCACAGGTTCACCAAGTACGTGTACCGTATAATAGTAGACTAAGGTGGGTAATATTGAAATTAAAACAAGTGTAACACCCGCTAAGTATTTAGCAAGAATAATGGTTAAATCAGAAATTGGGCGCGTGAATAATAATTCGATTGTCCCGGTTCTTCGCTCTTCAGCGAATGAACGCATGGTGATAGCAGGAATTAAGATTAAGAATATCATTGGACTCACTTCGAAAAATGCACGAAGATCTGCAGTTCCGCCATCTAGAATGTTGGTTTCATTCGAAAAAACCCATAAAAATAAGCTGTTTAAAATCAAAAATATAGCTATGAATATATAGCCAATAATTGAACTTAAAAAACTCCGTAACTCTTTTAAATAAAGTGCTTTCATTTAAACTTTTTTGCTTTCTCTTAACCTGATTAAAACTGCAAGTTCAAAAATAGTGGTTTTGAAATGTAATTGCATTTAAAAAAGACTAAAATTATCAATATTTAAATGTGTCTAACGTCTGTATTGCTAGTTTGCTGAGTATAAGGTCTTTTTTCTAATTGGTAACATGTTGACGGTTTTCAATTTTTAATTATCGAGAATTAAACCTTTTCTATTATCTTAAGTCTTAAGAACATAACCTTTTAAAAAATAGAAATATGAAAATATTAAAAATGATAGGGTTGACATTTGCTCTTGTATTTAGCGTAGTTGGCTTTTCAAATGTAGAAGCGAAGACATTAATCGTGCCTGGTGCATGGGGAAAATTAGGCACAAAGATGGTCGATATGAAAGCAGACCATGATGTACTTTTGGTTACTTTTCATGAAGGATTTTATTCGAAAGTGAAGTTTGTAATTCGTAAGGCACCGTTACATTTAAAAAACGTAAACATAATTTTTGGAAATGGTGAAAATAAAAATATCGTTTTCAATAAAAGATTCAATGCGGGTACAACAACTCGAATTATTGATTTACCTGGAAACAGACGCATTATCAAAAAAATTAAACTGAATTATAAAACGATTCCGTCGGGTAAAGGAAAAGCAATTTTTGTTGCTTGGGGAAGACACTAGGCGTGTCAATGATCAATTTTCAATAAGTAATGTGTACAGATCTATTTTTGTTGGTATGACTATTGGAATCCATTTGAAAAAAGAATTGAGCGAGCGTGCTGTGGATACTTAATAATAAGGCGTGAGAGTGAGTGAGTTTGATATGTTGAAGATAGCGGAGGAGATTTTAGAAGAAAGCAACATGTCTATTAAAAAAATGCCACTGTTATTCTCGGTGGTATTTTTTTTGACCATGTTATAAATTGAAAATGGTTTCCATTAAGTCAAAATGGTGCATTCCTATTCGCTTCCCTCTTCTACACACTTTTCGCAAAACAACTCGGCGATTTCTTTTTTCTCCAAACTTCTTACGCCCATTTCGTCCCACTTAAAGAGGTTACAAAATGCATCTGGATGATCTTCTGCCAAGCTCTTAATTACCATTTTATTTTTTTTCCACTCCCCTTCTTTTTCAAATTGCTGCAGGAAATAGCCTAGTTTTAAATACTGTAGATACAGCTTTGGAATTTCATTTGAGCGCCGTGCAAACTTTGAAAGCAACACATAAGGTTCTGCTGAATAACCCCATTGAATTAGATACTGGCATATAAAATAGGTTTGATTCAATTCAAATTTACATTTGAGTACATTCTCCAACAATGCGGCAGTGGCCAAATCTGGAGCAGTTCTGCCTTTTTCAACAGCCGATATCAAAGCCAAACTTTCGATCCAAGCTTTTTGCTTTTTCGAACGAACAATATTCAATACCTCATCCATATCACTCACATCAATGGTCTCATCCCGATTGAATAAATTGAAAAGCAATCGGTATTCCAAATAAGTATCGTCATTCGCAATGGCCCCTAATTCTTTTAGCTCGTTAAGGCGCTCACTATCCACTAACAAATTTGTAGCCGCTAACTCCAATAAAAACTGATACCAGTGCAGCTTTGAATAAGCGGGCGTTTTTGGGAATTCCAAATTCAAAAATTCCGTTCGTTGTGTCGATTCTCCATCAATTACTTTATTGGCCATAACCAAATACAATGGCACAACCTCACTCACTTTGCCTTCATCAATTAAATCCTTAATTCTTTCAACTGACAATCCATACGAACCGTCTTCTATTGGAAAATAGTCACGATAAATGACTTTTATAGTTGAAAACCTCGACTGATCAAGTGCATTTGCAATTTCCTTATCATCTCGATTATCGTTTACGAACATTCTCAAAGTGTCGTTTGAAATTTCAGTGGCATCTACATATCCCGCAGCAACGAGACCTGAACGAAAATCATCAAAATTCTCATAAAACTCGCTTTCAAAAGGAACTTTTGGATAATAACGCCTTAAATAATCTTCAATAATAGCGCCACGCCGAAGAAATAATTTCCGATTTGCCTTTAAGGCTCCTTCAATTGAGGCCACTCCAGTAAAAAATATGGTTTCAATCTGATGATCCTCTTTAATCAAACTATCCATAATTGCGATTAAAGGACGAAAAATAGAGGTGTCTTCATTGGTTTGATTTCGTTCAAATGGGATTTTTGTGATGACCGAATCTTCAATAATCAAGTTTTTATCTAAAGTGACTTTCGGACTCGGCATTTGAAAATACTCGTGTGGTTCAAAATAATCAGGCGTCACATAAATGGTACTGGTTTGAATACAATTTCGCTGCTTTTTCAACAAATGAAAATCGACTTGATAAAACGTATCGGCAAAAGCTGGTTTCATGCCTACAAAGACTTGCACCAATTCCGAAGAAGGGTGAATATCCCTTGAAAGTACCTCCGTTTTATTCAATGTTCCAATATAATATCCATTGTGATAAGGCGAATTGTGAAAACTGGGTTTACCGTTGCAATCAAATTGTTCGTTGTGAATTACATCCAAGGTAATGACTCCATTTGCCTTAAAGACTTGATTTAAATTGTTCCGCTTAGTATTCATCAAAAACTTGCCCGATTTTTTCCGATAAAATCTTCTTTTGACGAAACTATTCACGTTCCAATAATAAATTGAATCATTAGAAACGGTGTACCAACCCAAAGAAACTTCGTCATTATAAATTTTATCGCGTACCTTTCTACAATTCCGGCACTCTAAACCTTCTTTTGCGCCAACAGGTGCTCCTTTGATGAATTCATATTTCTCAACAAATGGTTTGGATCCAAAAACCTCACAAGTAAATAGTAAGCCGCCATTTAGTGTAAAACCGTGACCAACGTTTGCATAAGTAGATTCTAATAAGTTTAAGTTATCAGGTTTAGATTTCGTCCACACCTTCAACATGTTTCGCGCTAAACGATCATAAGTTAAACGGTTTTTCGATTTTTTCAAGGCCTTTTCAAGATCATAAGCTTGAACATTTTCGCCAATTAAATTATGTGCTCCATCATACAATAAAACACGTTTATAAGGCGAACCTTTCGCTTTGCTTTTTTGACCGTGTCCAATAACTTGTTGTGCCGCCATATATTGCGATTGATCAACTGCCGCTTTTTCTAAAATTGGGTCATATATCAGTGTGTCTAGTCGTTTGCGTTTTCTCAAGGAGTTTACCTCTATCAATATGTATTTATTCAATTGGGCGCTATCGAAATTTTTGACATCTACTTTTGGAGCTTGCGCCCATCCGAATGCAGGAACGAGAAATAGAATTAATCCAAGGATTTTAATCATACTAATTGAAGTAGGTTTGTGTGCCAACTATTTTTTACAGAAGTGCGCCATTTCGTATCAAAATCGGCACGTGTGTTTACTAAATTATTGAACACAATTGTGTCTTGATTCACTTGATTCTCTGTCACCATTCGTTTAAAATCTGACATACTCACAATATCAATTTCTCCTTGATTGTTTTCATAAGCAATGGCTAATCGATTGAAAAAATTGATGTTTAAAGTTACCCCAAGTTCTTTTACAACTCTGGTTAAACTATCGATAGAACAACCACTCGCTGGACTTTTAGCCTCATCCACTCCTACGACTAAAAAGAGTTCTTTTTCGAGCGCAAAACCACCATATAAATCGTTTCCATGCGAAGCCCAACCTGGAATAAATTCGTGCATGGCATTATTAATCTGCGCACATTCATGTGCATTTAAAAATCGATCGGATTGAAAAATCCATATTCTTGCATGTCCTGCAAGGTGTGCTAGCGGTTGGTTCATTGGTTAAGTTTAGTCTTTTGTCAAAAGCTTAGCAAAATTAACTCAGCTTCTAACCTGTTATTCAAATACTTACTTCATCAATCACTCCTTCTTTAAGAGAATAAGGTGAAATAATAATTTTTTGAATGTTCAATTTACGAATTATCCACCGAATTTTAACGGCTGCTATTGGCGCCATTTTTTTTCGAATAGGAATAATTCGATCGTCTATCTCTCGCTCGGCTTTGGTAGAATAAATAATCCGTTCTAACTGAGCCATTAATGCTGCTTTTGGTAAATATACATATTCATGTTCGGGATAATCTTTATTGCTTAACAATTCATAAAAAGTTTCAAATGATCCACTTGCACCTATCAACTGATCTGTTTGAATAGTGTCAAAAAAATCACCGACTACATTTTCAAGATAGTTTTCAATCTCTTGACAATTAGCCGGTGTATAAGGATCAGAAAAATTAAATGCTTGATAAATTCGAGAAGCTCCAATCTCAAAACTTCCAGCAATAAATAATTTTTCTCTATTCCCAAAAATAAATTCAGTACTTCCTCCTCCAATGTCCATTACGATAAAAGAGGCATCCTCTTTCAAATCTAATGTCACGCCTTTATAAATGAGTTCGGCCTCCCTTTTCCCCGAAATCACAACGATATCAATTCCGATCTCAGATTTTATTCGCTCAATAAATTCTGTATTATTGGTTGCGTTGCGAATTGCTGAAGTACCAAACGCCATAATTTTGACAACATTTAGTGAAACGCCTTTTTCTTTATATAATTTTAGCGTTGCAATAGCTCTTGCGGCTGCGTCCTCGTGAATTCGATTCTCATTAATTCCGCCCAAACCTAAACCAACACCTACTTTAGTGCTATAAACTTCTTTAAAACCATTGATCGTTTTATCGATTATCAATAAATTAAAAGTGTTTGTACCTAAATCAATAATGGCTATGCGCTTCACAAATTAATTTTTGCAAGCTAATTGGAATAGCGCATCCATTTAAAAATTTCTTTCCAAGAAGCTTTCTTTCCATACATTAAAATACCCGTTCTGTAAACTTTGGCTGCGCCTTTTAAAGATACAAAAATCATAAGAGATAGCAAAACAAAAGAAAGAATCAACTCTGTATAATGAACCGCACCTGCTGCCACACGTTGCAACATCATAAACGGAGATGTAAACGGAATTTGTGATAACCACATAGCTGTTGTGCCGCCAGGATTAAATACCACAAAACAACCAATCACATAAATAAAGATGACCGTCAGTTGAACTGGCAGCATGGCTTGATGTGAATCGGTTTCAGAATCAACCGCAGCCCCAACAATGGCAAACACTGCTCCAAATAATAAATAGCCCCCCATAAAATAAATGAGGAATAAGAACAATAATGTACTCCATGGAACGCCGTTATAAATAACATCAATAAGCGCACTATCCTTCATGATATGACTTCCTCCGCCTGTCAATAAATCGCCTGATAAGTCGCCAGAAGCCGACATAGCCTCAGCCAAAACCTGTGGATCTAAAATGTCCTGAAAAACAAACTCACGTATTAAAAATAACGACAACCCAATCAGCACAATCCATATGGCGAATTGGGTCAGGCCGACAAGACCAATTCCAATAATTTTACCAATCATTAATTGAAATGGCTTCACTGAGGAAACCAGAATCTCAACAATTCTGCTCGTTTTTTCTTCCAACACGCCGTGCGTCACTTGAGAAGCATATATATAAATAAACAAAAAGATGAGCGTTGAAAAGACGATTCCCACCCAACGGGCGTAGGTCATGTCTTGTGCGTCAGGATCGATACTGGCTAAATGAAAATTAAACTCTTGTCGAATACGCCGATATTCATTCAAACTAATGCCACGATCCATGGCAAAATATTCTTCTAGCCTTAATTCAATTTTATCTTTTATATAATATTCGGCTTTGGGCGTAATTGATTCACGGAAAAAACCTTTTATTCCCTTATTTGTGATGACTTGAGAGTGAATACCGAGCAACAAATCAAATCCTTTATAGGTTTCATTATGTTGAAAATCATCTAGCGATATATCCTCCTGCACAAAAGAAAAAACGGCTGGTGGATTGGTTTCGTCACCCGTAAAAACTTTGCCATGGCAAAGGTCTCCTGGATCAAGTACCAATACATTAATCTGCTTTATTTCTTGAATACTGAAACACATGGCCAAAAAGACTAAACCAGCAACTAACAGCGGAACCAATGCAGTAATTAACAAGAACGACCGTTTTTTAACTCGGGCGCTATATTCGCGTTTAATAATTAAACCAACTTTACTCATCATCCCCTCCATTCTTTCCTTGCACGGCTTGAATAAATACATCATTCATAGATGGAATGACTTCATTTACCGCCTCTATTTCTACTGCAGACATAGCTACTTTAAGCAAATGATTTAACTTATTGTCCTTTAAAAGTTTGACATAAGCAATTGCTCTTTCATCATCAATTTGTTCAGATTTTTCTAGTGAAAAGTCGGCGAAAAGGGCATTCGCAAAACCAAACATCATTCCTTTAAACTGAATGGCGTAGGTATTGGATTTAAACTCCTTTTTTACATCTGCCAATTTCCCATTTAAAATCATTTTTGATTGATCAATTAAAGCAATTGAATCACAAATTTCCTCCACACTATTCATATTATGTGTTGATAGAAGGATGGAGGCGCCATTCTTCTTTAATTCTAAAATTTCGTTACGAATTAATTGGGCGTTTATAGGATCAAAACCGCTAAAAGGTTCATCTAAAATCAGCAATTTAGGTTCGTGCATAACCGTAATGATGAACTGAATTTTTTGCGCCATTCCTTTAGAAAGCTCTTCAACTTTTCGGTTATACCAAGAGGTAATCTCAAATTTTTCAAACCAATGATCAATTTTTTGTTTGGCTTCAAATTTCCCCATGCCTTTGAGCCTTGCAAAATACATGACCTGATCGTACACTTTCATTTTTTTGTATAAACCACGTTCCTCTGGCAAGTATCCGATTTTAGGAACATCAGAAGGATGTATTACTTTCCCATCTAAAAAAACTTGACCAGAATCCGGACCTATAATTTGATTGATCACACGAATTAGTGTAGTTTTTCCGGCACCATTAGGCCCAAGTAATCCGAAAATCTCACCTTTTTTAGTGCCAATCGAAATATCGTCGAGTGCAGTGTGACCTGCATATTGCTTGACTATATTTTCTACCCTTAAAACTTCCATTATGTGGTGGCTTTATACAAATAAGTAAAGTTAGTTTAATAGTTACTGTATTCTGTTTGGGTTCCTTCGATTTGTTCACAATAAAAGTTTGATTAATGTTTGAATAGTTAAAGTGATTGGACATGATACATGATTTGATCAAAACTATCAGTTCCACTAACAAAAGTGACAAGAGAATTAGCGGGTGAACAAAGATGATGTAGATTTAAATAAAAAGTTAAAGCAATGGGAAGAATT
>TARA_B110000037_G_scaffold24303_1_pt1 | contig 34296 bp, 37 predicted proteins | sample TARA_B110000037 | Tara Oceans TARA_B110000037 (sample SAMEA4397196) | marine metagenome | biome: Polar Biome; feature: [MIX] marine epipelagic wind mixed layer (ENVO:01000061); material: water (ENVO:00002006), including particulate matter (ENVO:01000060) such as... | depth 10-100 m | reverse complement strand
CTATTGATGAACAAAATAAAATTGTCCGATAATTAGGGGGTTAGACCACCGGCGTTGAATAATTATATTTATTACGGCCAAAACGGAATAGAATATTTGCCCATTATTCAAAAACAACCTTTGCAATTGTATTGTTCTGGATTGTTGGCCTCATTTTAAAATTGAGAGGGCTACAAGCTGATTATACTAAACAGTAAAACCTAAATTTAAAATAGTGGACAAGTTTCTTCGCCACTTAGTTCGACTTAATTCAGTATTGAAAAACGTAATCAACTTAAAGTAATGTTATCTTGCATCAACGCTAATCTATTATTATGTGGCTCATTCAGCAGATGTTACTATCTTTGATAAATAAACCTTTTTATCATGAGCAATCGAACTTTACTTATCTATAAAATTATTTTCGGTTCAGTCATTATTGGTGGAACTATATTTCTATCATTCAGACACTTACTTAAAGGATCGCCCTTTATTAAAGTTATGGCGCTTGGCTTAATCATAGCGGTGATTTATTTGGTTTTCAATTTCATTAAAAAAACATCTAAAAATTAATACTTGTTATGAATCAAACTAATAATCAATTTAATATCCCAACTAAAAATTTAGGCCGTTATGTCGCCCTTGGGGTAACTGGCCTCATCTTATTAATTATGTTCTTTATGTCCTGGACAGATGTTGAACCAGGAGAACAAGGATTCATTTATCGCCCATATGGAGGTGGTGTAGACAAAGAAGTGACTTATGATGATGGAACGTTTTTTATTGCTCCCTGGAATGAAATGATCACCTATAATATCCGTCAGCAAACGGAGAATTACACTTCTGAAGTAATGGATATTAATGGGACAGATATTACAGTGGAAGTTTCGGTTAACTATTCGGCAGCGCAAGGTAAAATTGCAGCATTACACCTTAAACACGGTCCCGGTTTTATTTCTTTCATCAATGATAAAGCAAAAGGAGCAATTAAAGATGTGATCGGTCGCTACACATACGAGCAAGTTTACAGTTCTAAGCGTGAAGCATTAGAAGGAGAAATCGAAGACATTTTGCAGAGTGATTTTGAAGATAATTACATCACTTTGCATTATGTAGAAATTGCTGATGTCAATTTACCTGCAAATATTGCAACAGAAATCACAAACAAAGAGACGCAGAAGCAAAGAAACTTAACGGCCAAAGAAAAACAAAAAGAGGAAGAGTATTTGGCAAATGCTAAAATTGAAAAAGCACGTGGAGATTCTGCCCTTGTAATTTCTGCAACCTTTAAAGCTGAAGCAATTCAACTGGAAGCTGAACAAATTGGGAAAAACCCACAATACATTGAATTGAAAAAGTGGGAGAAATGGGATGGAATTGGCTCACCTTATGGTACAAGTAATGTGTTTGGTTCTGGAGTATCAATACTTAAGAGCAATTAATCTTCATAGTCGTTTATAGGGAAATTGTTTGTGAAAACGACAATAAATTATAGAAAAGCAACCATAACTGATCTAAGGTTCATTATTGCTATGCTTGCAGATGATGAATTGGGTCAAACTAGAGAAAGTTTTAATCCCGAAAATCAAATTCCGCAAGAATATCAATTGGCTTTAAAAAAATAGATGCAGATGCTAATCAAGAATTAATGGTTGCAGCGGATGAAAACCATGAAATTATTGGCGCTTTTCAATTGACCTTTATTCAGCACCTGACCTATCAAGGAGGAATCAGAGCGCAAATTGAAGCTGTGCGAATTAGAACCGACAAGCGAGGACAAGGGATTGGTAAATCCATGTTTCTGTGGACCATTAATCGTGCAAAAGAGAGAAATGCGCATTTGCTTCAATTAACAACTGATAAAAAACGACCAGTCGCCCTTGAATTTTATAAAAGTTTGGGCTTTAAAAATTCTCACGAAGGAATGAAATTGCATTTTAAATAATAAAAAAGTCATATGCTCGAATCATTGCCGTTTCGCCGAAGCACAGCGAACACCCTGCTTGACTCTTCTAAATATATTTCTTATTGCGGATTGATCCTCTACTCCACAATTACACGAATTCCGTTCGAATCCGAGGTAAACTCTGGCGCATACATGCGTTGAATGGTGATTATACCATTTGAAAAATCTCCCTTGTGTTGCGCACGCAAATCATATTCAAACACGTAAGTTCCTTTTAGAATATAATCAAAGAAAAAGTGCGTAGCCGCATCCTTGGTCGACTGATAATAGGCCAACCCTTCGCGGTAACGATATTTACTCAGCACATCAATTGGATCAAAGCCCGAAGCTCCTAAGGTTATTTTACCACAATCATTCGCTTAGTCACAAACTCATCTCAAGACTAAACGTGTAAAAATATACACCTTCAGAAAAATCATTCTCGCTCAGGCGGAATTCATGTTTCCCGGCGGATTGGTTGCCCAGGTTTATGGTTTTTACCATTTTCCCTGCCAAATCAGTAATGCTGATATGAACCTCTTCATTACTCGCCAATTCATATTGGATTAACGTTGATTCCGAAAATGGGTTGGGTTTATTTTGAGAAAGATTAAATGCACTTTCATTTTCTTCAATTCCAATATTACAATAGCCATACTCCATTCCCTCAATTTGAACCATTATTGCTTGCGGATCCAATAAATAAAAGGGATCAGTAGCGCCCGAAGTATAACCCAACACCGTTTTTCCCTCCACATCTTGCGCCAAGGAAAAACGGACCTCATTTGTTCCGCCATAATGTCCCACCAAAATCAATCCATATTCATTTTCCTTATAGTACTGTTCTTCCTCAAAATAAAGACTCACTTTGGTGCCCAAATTCGAGACATTTATCTCATGGTCGTCCGTTTGTTCAACATAAACAAAATCACCAGTCTCGGGATTATACTTCATTAATTGTATAAATATATACTGCCCTAAATTTGTGCTGTCGTCAGTTATGAAAACCGAAACTTCGCGGAACTCAGACACATCAAAAAAACTGCATTAAATTTCCAATTAATAACGGTGCACCGGGGTTAACAGTTAGGTTGGCAATTGATCGAGTTTCAACACAGTTATAACGGGCATAATCATTAAACTCTGAACCGACTTCGATCGATTTAATAATGGTTTCATTAAAAACATAATCTTCCTCCGAATCACTATCAAACCAAGCATAACCCGATCCGTCCACTTCATCTTCGCTAGTTTCTTCCCACCTAAACCGAATTTTTCACCTCCGGATTTCCTGCAGCCGCTTCTGTAATATTTAGCGTAATTAGTTTTTGAATTGGATTTTGATTCAGGTATGTTCGCTGATTTATTTCATATTGAAAATCATAAGAAATCCCTGCATTATTTGATAACCTCTACTTATGTTTTACAAGTATTAAAACCACGATAACGCTTTTCAAATGAAAGAATAACTGAACTGGCATCCTCACAATTAATTAAAGGCTCATATTCTAAACTGCCATTTTGCATCTCAACATCCCCGTCCAATAAATATTGAACACCATTAAACCCTGCAAAACCATTTTCATGTGCAGTTGAGATCATTGCTCCCATGTGCTCATCTAAATCAGACGGCATGTCAGCATACCACAACCATTCAGCTGAAGTTCCATCTTCCGTAACAATTAACCAGTTTGACAAATCCATAAAATCATCCGCTAAAATCACATCACCTGCAGCACCTTCTTCATGATACGTCAAATGCGTTGGATAACCTCCAAGATCAACCGTAATGGTTTCTTTTAATCGTGCGGCGGGTATTGCATCAATTTGTGCTGTTAAAGAAGTTGCACAAAAAAGTGTTGCGGCTAATAGTGGAAATGTGTTTTTCATAGGCTTTAGAATTAGGAAATGTTACAAATCAAAAAACCCCACCTCATCTTGGAAAAACCAAAACGAAATGGGGTTTAATGTTGTTAAAGGATGTTTATCCTAAGTGACTACTTAGTAATAACCATTCTTTTAGTTACTTTTTCAGCACCTACTGTGAATGTGTAGAAATATACACCTTCAGCAAAATCATTAGCATCAACAGCTAAAGTATAAGTACCAGCAGCTTGTGTTCCGTTGTTAATTGACTTAACAACTTTTCCTGAAATATCAACAAACTCAACAGAAACAACAGCAGCTTCGTTCAACTCATAGTTGATTACTGAATTGTCTCTAAATGGATTTGGCATGTTTTGAGAAATAGAGAAGTTGTTAATTGCAATTTCTTCTAAACCAACATAGCTTCTCATGTGCGTACGCACCATAATAGCTGAAGGAGATTGTAAGAAGAACGGATCAGTAGCACCAGAAGTGTATCCTAATACAGTTTGCTCATCAACACCTTGTGCCATTCTGAATCTAGCTTCAGTTGCTCCACCATAGTGTCCAGCAAGAACTAAGATAGTTTGTCCAGAAACCACTTCAACCTCTTCGCTAAATGTAACAGTAATTGGTCCACCATTCTCACCAGAAGTAATTTCGTGATCTGCAGTTTGGTCAGCATAAATAAATGCTCCAGCACCACCGTCAAAAATCATTACTTGAGCAAAGATTAATTTCCCTACATTTGAAGCGTCATCAGTAACAACGATATCAACAGCTCCTATTACACCGTCACCAAAAATATCCATTGTGTTACCAATTAATAAAGGAGCACCAGTATTAGAAGTTACGTTTCCGATAGATGATCCACCGATTCCGTTATCTCTAGCATACATGTACTCTGTACGTTGAATAGTACCAGGATCAACAATTGTATCATTTACTGTTTCTTCCTCAGCGTCATCAGAATCAAACCAATAAACAGCATTATAATCACCGTTATCAGCTGGATTTAAAGTAGTTGAACAAGATACTGAATCAGATGCTCCAACAGGAAGATCAACACCAGCAGAAGTACCAGAATAAGTTACAGGACCAGAAACTTCAACGTTTAATTTTGCATTGTTTTGAGTAACACCACCTAAGTTTTGTACTTTTCCAGCAAATTCGATTTCAGTTACTTGGTCATTAGGAATTTGGTAATATTCCATACCGTTTTCCATATATACACCAACACCAGATCTGTGGTAAGATGCAGTAATTTCAACATCATAATCCCAAGCTTCTTTCACTTTGAAATCATCAACACCGAAACCATAACCAGAGCCGAAATCAGGATCAGCTCCTAGTTCAGTCCATCTGAAACGAACCTCAACAGTAGCTTCACCAGCTGCAACAGATGTTACATCCCTAAGAATAACTTCTTGTCTTGTTGGATCATTTGTTGGCATGTCAACGAATAATTGGTAAGACTCGAAAGTACCCCAACCATCATTAGTAACTTCAACAAATACATCATCAGCGTTAAATGCTCTATAAAAAGCAAAGAATTCCAATGTTACTGCAGCAGCAGCAGAACAATCGATTGGATCAGCAAACGTTACTGTAGCATCTGCAGGCTCAACCGTACCGTCTAATAGGTAAGTAATCCCGTTAAACATTGCAAATCCGTTAGCGTTTGTTGGAGATGCCATAGCACCACAATAATCACCAACATCAGTTGGTGTCGTAGTTGTTAGTTCGAATTCAGGAACGGTACCACCTTCAGTACCAATAACCCAGTTACCAAAATCACTAAAATCATCTGCAATGATAATATCGCCAGGAGCTCTATCTTCACTAGTAAGACCAGTAACTCTTGTAGTCGCATCTTGCTTTTCAAACGGCAAATATGCTCTTTCGGCATCAACCTGCGCATTAACAGCTCCTGCCGTTAAAATCACACCTGAAACCAGTAAGTAAACCTTTTTCATTTTTTCTATTTTTTAAATTGAATGTAAATATACGTAAAAAATCGCTTTATCCATTATTGTCACTTAGGCAAAGCTGACTTTTAGGAAAAAAAAGGCAGTCACTTTAATCCTAAAAGCCACTTTTTTAATTACCATCCTTTTTGTCACTTTTTGACCACCTATATTGATTGAATAAAAGTAGATTCCATCTGCAAATTCAGTTGCATCAATTTCAAGTGAATAATGTCCAGCATTTTGAACGCCACGTTCGATTGATTTTACTATTCTTCCATAAGCATCTCTGAACTCAACGTAAACTGCAGTCGCCTCGTTTAATTCATAATTAATGAGGGTTTGTATTCCAAATCTATTTGGAATATTTTGTTCAATTTTGAAACTTAAACCAACAGAATTGTCCCCTAAGTCGCCATGAGGAATCATTAAAGGGCGAATCATTATGACTGAAGGTTCCTGCAAAAAAAATGGATCCGTGGCGCCAGATTTATAGCCCAAAACTGTTTGTTCATCCACAGGTTGAGCCATTCTAAACTCCACTTCACTGGCGCCGCCATAATGCCCCGCTAAAACCAATATTGTTTGTCCGCTTGAAACGTCTATTGGACCTTCAAGAAACAAGGTAATTGGTCCTCCGTTTTCACTCATGGTTATCTCATGGTCATCTGATTGTCCTGCAAACACAAATTCTTCTCCATCCAATATCATTACCTGCACAAAAATTTCCTAACCGACATTTGTAGCGGCATCTGACACTACTAAATCAATACAGCCTATTACGTCATCATTAAAAATGTCCATAACATTACCGATCAACAGGGGATTACTTGTATTAGAAGTAACGTTACTGATGTTTGATGAACTGAAGCCGTTATCGCGAGAATAGGCAAAATTCTGTGCACCGCCTGTAACCGTAAACAAATCATACATTGTATCGTTTTCGGTATACTCCTCTTCGGCGTCACTATCAAAATAATAGGTAACATCATATGCCCCTTCAGCTGTTGGCACGAATGTTGCGGAGCAAGTCACAGAATCTGTTCCAAAAACCGGTAAATCAAACATTGCTGAGGTTTCAGAAAATCCTGCTCCTCCAACTACGTCCACATTTACCTTTGCCTTTATTTGAACCAAACTGGCCATGTTTTGCGTTTCTCCAATAAACAGGATATCCGTAATTTGAGAAGGGCGGAATCATATAATACTCCATCCCGTTTCCCATAAATACACCAATGCCTGAACGGTGATAAGATGCGCTAATTGCTTGATCAACCTCCCAGGCTTCACGAACCAATAAATCATCTATAAACCATACATAACCGGAACCTGTTCCGTCAGCTAAACTCGTTTCTAGCCATCTGAAACAAATCTTAACACTTGATTTCCCCGCAGCAATCTCAGATATATCCAATAACTCTTTTGATTGGACAGAGGCCCCGTTTGTTGGCTCAAAGGCATTTATTTCAAAAGAAATATATTCACCTTCCTCCCATGTTGTGGCTGTAACTTCCAAAAATGTTTGATCCAAATTAAAAGCCCAACACCTCTGCTCAAACTCTAGGATGACGCCATCAATTCCAGCACAATTAATTGGAAAGGCATACTCTAGATAGGCATCTTCTTCTGGAACTCCAATTATATCATCCAACAAATATTGGATTCCATCAAATGCCGCAAATCCATTATCTGCAGTAGTTGATTCCATTTCACCTAAGTAAGGCGCAATATCGGCGATTTCATCATTGTCGGTAAGAAACCACTCTGGGTCTGTGCCTTCTTTGGAATAAATCAACCAATTATCCGAATCACTAAAGTCACCCATAATTATAGGGCATCCAGCTTCTCGACTGTCCGAGCTTAATCCATTATCATGTGTAATTTGGTTTTATTTTTCGATTGGTAATGGCGCACGCTCTCTAGAGAATTGAGCATAGGATCCTACCGTCGACAGGATTGCTCCTGCGACCATTAAGTATGTCTTCTTCATTTTGTTAGATTTGTAGATTTCAGCAGTATTCACGGAAGGAACTCCTAAAAGGGGAGTCGATTTTGGCTGTCATTTATTTAACTGTAATAACTATTGATTAAACGTACGAATTAATCAAAACCGAAGAGTAAACCGCTATATGTCTGTTGTTTACACGCTTTTCGGATTAGAAAAGGCAGGTTTTAGAGCGTGTCAGCATCCAAATAAGCCGGAAAACTAGTCTTAATGTCGTTCAATACGCTTTTTTCCAATGTAATGATTTGAAACTTTTGCTCATGCGTTGGGAAAGTGGTTAAAATATTTCCCCAAGGATCAACAACCATTGAATCACCAGAATATTCAATTCCATTTCCATCTTCACCCACTCGATTCAGTCCAACGGAATAGGCTTGGTTCTCAATTGCGCGAGCTTGCAGTAGGTTTTTCCAAATAAACGCTCGTTTTTTAGGCCAATTGGCCACATAAACTACCGCCTCATATTCTTTTTCGTTATCGACAAGTCGATTTCTAGAAAAAACGGGGAAACGCAAATCGTAACAAACTTGCAATAAAATGCTCCAGCCTTTCATTTGATGAATCACTCGATTTTGACCTGCAGCGAAATGTTGATCTTCATTTGCCATTCTAAAAAGGTGGCGTTTATCATAGGCGGCTTCAATTCCATTTTTCGAAACAATTACAAAACGATTATAATACTGTCCATTTTCTGAGATTATAATGCTTCCACCCATTTGACAATTGAGCTTTTTTGCCCAAGTCTTTAACCAAACAAGTGAAGCTCCATCCATTTGCTCGGCAATGGATGCTACATTCATGGAAAAGCTGGTGTTGAACATTTCTGGCAACAAAACCAAATCAACCGAATTTGCGTCGATATGATTTAAAAAATGACTTTCAAAATGGTTAAGGTTTGCCGTTTTATCCTCCCAAAATTGTTGGGTCTGTATCAATCCAATTCTTAAATCTTTCATAATAACTCGGCAGCTTTAATGAGCGTTTCATTTTGCTTGGCAAAACAAATACGAATTACTTTATGATCTGTTTGGTCTTGATAAAAAACAGAAACTGGAATTGCAGCAACGCCATATTTAATTGTTAACTCTTTGGCGAAGTCCACGTCAGAAAGCGTTGAAATTTCACTATAATCTAGGAGGAAAAAATAAGTGCCAGAGCGCGTCAACGTTTTAAACCGAGACATTTTAATCTGTTCCATAAACAAATCCTTTTTCTGCTGATACATTGGCATCACTTCTCTCCAAAATTCACCCGTATTTAAATATTTAGCCACCGCATACTGCATAGTGTTGTTTGCACAAAACGCCATATACTGGTGGATTTTTCTATATTCGGCGGTGAATGACTCAGGTGCGATACAATAACCCAATTTCCAGCCCGTAACATGCATTGTTTTCCCAAAACTATAGGTTATGAAACTCCGTTCACCTAAAATTGACGACTTTAATACAGATTGATGTTCATTATTATATTGGATATACTCATAGACCTCATCAATTAAAACCATTAATTCCGGATGGGCCTGTACTAATTCCTCTAAAGCTTTTATCTCATCTTCATTCCAAGCTGATCCAAAGGGATTGTGCGGATTATTGGTGATGATTAATTTCGTTTTTGCTGTTACTTTTTCACGAACCTCCTCCCAATTGATGTGATACGTTGGATGTTTCAATTTCAAATGAATCGGAATTCCTTTGAGTGCCCTTTCGTCTGCCAATACCTGAAGCGATTTTGTTTTCCCAGTTCCAGTTGCTCCCGCAATTAATCCATGACGGTTTAGTGTACTGAGCGGAATTTTTACGTTTGCTTCTCCAACTGGTCCTCCTTCCAATATTGCGGAACCAAAGGCAATAAAATCCCCTTCGAAAGTATACCCTTCATTTATATGATTTCTAAAATCCTCTGCTTTACTCATTTTTTCAGTTTTTTTATCATCCAAACCACCTATTTAAAACACCTAGCGGCATAGGATGATCTGAATAAAAATAACCAAAATTTTCGCTTCCTAAGGAGCCTTATTTAAAACAATTCTAAATAAGGGCTGTAAATCAGAACAATCTCACTAAATTTGCAAAAAAGAAGCATGACATTTGATGTAAAAAACATACGAAAACAGTTTCCAATTCTTGACACCAAGATTGGAAAGTATCCGCTCATTTATTTTGATAACGGCTCTACTTCTCAAAAGCCGCAAACGGTAATTGACTGTATACAGAGGTATTATACGTCCGAAAATTCAAATATTCACCGCGGAGTTCATCATTTAAGCCAAGTAGCAACTGAAAACTACGAACACGCTAGAAAAACGATTCAAACATATATCAACGCTAAAAATGATTATGAGATTATTTTTACCCAAGGCACCACGCATGGTATTAATTTAGTTGCAAGCAGTTTTGGTAAACTTTTGAAAGCGGGAGATGAAATTTTGATTTCGCAAATGGAGCACCATTCTAACATTGTTCCATGGCAAATGTTAGCAGAAGAACGTGGATTAGTTCTAAAATACATTCCAATGAACCAAGCCGGGGAATTGATAATGGCCGAACTCCCTAATCTTTTAACAACTAAAACGAAACTTGTTTCAGTAACGCATATTTCAAACGCCTTGGGAACTATAAACCCAATAGCCGAAATTATTCAAGCGGCGCATAAAATTGGCGCCAAGGTTCTAATTGACGGAGCCCAATCATTACAGCACGAGCAAATTGATGTTCAAGCATTAGATTGCGATTTTTTAGTTTTTTCTGGTCATAAAGTTTTTGGACCTACAGGTGTAGGCGTGCTTTATGGAAAAGAAGAATTGCTAAACGCAATGCCTCCTTACCAAGGAGGTGGTGACATGATTAAAACGGTGACACTAGAAAAAACGACTTACAACGGATTACCGCATAAGTTTGAAGCCGGCACACCGAATATAATTGGAGGTATTGGTTTTGGAAAAGCAATAGCGTGGCTTGAAGAACAAGACCTTGAAGGGATTAAAAAGCACGAAACTGATTTATTGGTGCATGCTACTGAAAAGCTCAGTGAAATTGATGGAATACAATTCTATGGTACTGCTGAAAAAAAGGGAAGTACCATTTCATTTTTAATTGAAGGCACCCACCCCTATGATATAGGCACACTGCTGAATCAACAAGGAATTGCCGTGCGAACTGGACACCATTGTACACAACCAATAATGGATTTTTACCAAATTCCAGGAACAATTCGGGCTTCATTCAGTTTTTACAATACAAAAGAAGAGATTGATCAATTTATAATTGCTTTGAAAAAAGCGATAACTATGCTAAGTTAAAATGAGCATTACAGAAAAAGAAAACGAATTAGTAGAAAGCTTCGCCATTTATGACGACTGGATGGAGAAGTACGAATACATTATAGAACTAGGGAAAGATTTACCTTTGATTGATGCTGCCCATAAAAAGGAAGAAAATATCATTAAAGGATGTCAATCGACTGTGTGGTTGTACGCAGAAAAAAAGGACGAAAAAATTATATTCACGGCAGATGCTGATGCAATTATTGCAAAAGGAATTATTGCCGTTTTAGTGGATGTATTGTCGAACGAAACATCCGATACAATATTAGAAGCCAAGCTTGATTTTATTAAAGAAATTGGTTTGCAAGAACACCTTTCACCTTCCAGAAGTAATGGTTTGGTGGCAATGGTTAAACAAATGAAAATGTATGCCTTGGCATTAAAAATGAAGTAATGATAGTTTCAAAAGAAGGAAATATGAACAAGGAAGCAATTAGAGGGTTGGAAGAGAACATTATTGCTGCGTTAAAAGAGATTTACGATCCAGAAATTCCGGTGGATATATTTGAACTGGGCTTAATTTATGAGGTCAAAATTAAAGCAGATGGATTTGTGGATGTGGACATGACGTTAACCTCTCCTAATTGCCCCGTTGCAGAAAGTTTACCTGTTGATGTAAAGAACAAGGTTGAAACTGTACTCGGCGTTACTGAAGCAAAGGTGAATATTGTATTTAACCCACCTTGGGACAAGGATATGATGAGTGAAGAGGCACAATTAGAACTCGGCTTTTTATAACCAACTATAAATTTGCTTCTATCAGCGGAATTAAGTCCTCATCTGATGGACGTGCAATGTGGGTCAATTATTTTACCTTTTCGATCTAAAAGTATCGCCAATATTTATTATGACATCTCCTTCCGGAATATTTTTTATATATCCCCCTTTTTCGATTTCATCTAATAATTCAATCTCAAAAAGGTGCTCGTAATTCTCAAGAAGTAGTTCTCTCATTTTTTGTTCGTGGTTTATAACGGAAAAATAAATTTGCCCATATTATCTTCGAAAGATAATACGAAAATGGTGTCATTAATAATAAAGCTGAAACAATTATTGTTGCCAATATCGGCATGCTCATTTCAGGAAACAAAAAGCGACTCGCTACCCAAATCGTAACAAAAATAACTACTCCAAGTGCATACGCTACATAATATGACCCCTGATAAAAACCCGGTTCTTTGCTAAATTTTTCACCACAAACATTGCATTTTTCTGCCACATTAGCTTTAAATCGAGAACCTTCAAAAAAATCGCCTTCTTGGCAATGCGGGCATTTTGACTTAAAGATGCTGTATAATTTCGAGCCTTTCTTACACATGTCCTGTTAATTTCTTTCAAAAGTAAATGGAAACGGTGTTAAATGTTGTAACAAATGTTACAGAGCCATTTAACACTATCGAGTTAAAACAATATAATCTTGCAGCAAGGTTTTTAAAAATGTCAATTTCTTCTTTGGGACTTCCTCCAGATTCAGCAGTTCCGCAGCCTTTGTAGCAAGGTCTCTTACAAGCTGTTTATGCGGTTCGTTAGGATACTTTTTCACGCGGGTTATGGCGTTTTTAATCAAAATCATATCCTCATCCGTAAATCGGTATGCGTTTAAATAAGTGGGTTCGTGCTTACTACGATCCTTAATATTAAGAATGTCACGAATGGAATAAATTTGTTCGGGTTTATTTCTTACCACGGCGGTTTGGGCTAATAAATCACCCAATCGTTGCCCTTTTTCGGTGGTTGAAATAAATAGGGCGCCAATGGCCCCAGCAGAAAACCACAAGTCAATAATTTTAAAAGACCAACGCAAAGTATAATCACCAAGAGACGCATTTTCACCATTTAAATTAACTACACGAATTCCCATAGCCATTTTCCCCGGGGTTTGTCCTTTGAGCAAAAACTCAAACATTAGGCTATAAAACATCACTGGTAAAAGTCCAACAATATAACCCAAAATATCTGCCAAGTCACCTCCTCCCCATCCAATTCCTATCGCCCCAAGAATGATAGATACAATAATAGTGTACACAAACATGATGAGTAAATCCAAAAACAAGGCAATACCACGGTTCATTAACGAAGCTGCTTCGTAGTCAATGGAAATATTATGTGATGTGACAACATCTACCGTTTTCATGGATGTGAAAATACAAAATTTGCATTAAACAGTGCATTCAGACACCTAATTTAAGCCTAAATTAAATGATAAAGTTCTGTTGAAATGGCGATTAAAACAGAACAGAAAATAAATAAATGAATTCGTTTTGCCAATTTTTGCCCCTGTTTGCATAAGAATATTTATTTTTGGGCAAAATTAGAAGAATGGTACAAGAAGAATCAAACGCAAAAATAGACAAGCTTATCAAAGCCTTAGAAAAAGGTTTTAATGGTGAAAAGATTGTGAGGTCACTTATGGACTTGAGAGAGGATGCACTTAAAAATGAGGACCCGCTATTGGCAAAAGTTCTTCGATTAGCCTCAGAATATATTACTGAAGAAGAGTGTTTTGATCACACAGTAGAAAAGGGAGAAAATGAAGAGGAAGAAGAATTTTTACTTGATCCAGGAACGGATGCTGAGAATTTGACTTATTTAATGCACTTAATTAAAAGAGCAGACAATAAATTTAACCGTGAAGAAATTAAAGAGATGCGTACATTTTTAAAACTAAAATTGTACTAGAACAACTTTTATTTGGCACAAAAAGCCCCTCTGAAATTCGAGTGTTTCGATATCAGAGGGGCTTTTTTATTTTTATACAATTGGTGATAGGGAGACATATCGCTATTGTGCGGTATCAGTCATTTATCACAAAATTAATTATTGCTTCTTATTCGCTGTAAATTGAGAATAGGGGATTTACAAAATGGATTAAGCAAAAATCCTGTTGAAGAAATTAGTCATACGCATTATTGAACATTGCGCCCTTCGACAAATGCTCAGGGCAGCTTGAGAATTAATCTAAGCTCCTGTTACAGGTTTAGCTGATCGAATGGTCATTACCATATCTTCGATAATTGGTTTTAAAGCACCCTCATCTTCACTACGCATCACGTAGTTATAACCATCAATCATAACTTGACCGTAACAGTGATACGAGGCTTTTCCCCCTTGTTCTTCGTGGAGCGTGCGTTTATACATCAACAGCGCGGGTTCATCAGTGCTAAATTCAATGTCAAATATGTTGGTTAATTCAGCAAGGCGTTTTTTCTCCTCGGCAACTTTACTTTTTTCTTTTCCAAAATCTTCTATAATTAATTCAAACCGAGGGCCAATGGTGATGTGCCATAGATAATCTCCTTCATCATGAATAATTTTAGGATCGATAGACGCTCCTGTTGATGAAGCAACCGAAGGAAGCATTAATTGCATATTTAACCCATGAGGCACGAGGGAAATTTCATTCATGTCAGAAAAATCCAGTGTAGTTGTATTTAAAGAATCTGTTCCATCAGAGTCTTCAGTTGTTTCTGCTCCGCCACAACTTGTCATTAACACGGGTAGCAACGCGAATAATAGAACTATTTTTTTCATTAGTCGTTTTTTTATCATTAACAAATAGATTACAATGTGGATCCAATCTATTCGCAAATAATTGCACAAAATATCAAAATGTTAGTTGCAGTTGACAGTTAAACTTGTTTGCGCTCAGTGTTTTATCATCAACAAAACCGTGCAAAAATCTATGATATTATAGAGGTTTACCGATTTTTAAAGGGATTTAGCCTTTACGCAAAGTAAAGAAAAAATTCTGTTCTACTCAAACTTCAACAGTCAAAAACAAAAATAAGCCTTGACTGTTCTTATTGTTGAGTTGATTTTAGTAACTTTAACTTTTGCATTTTTTTATTAAAAATATGAAGATATCCGTTTGTAGAAAAGCCCATTTTAATGCCGCACATAGATTGTACAATCCGGACTGGGATATGGCAAAAAACCACGCAGTTTTTGGCAAATGTAACAATCCAAATTTTCATGGCCATAATTATACCTTAGAGGTATGGGTGAAAGGGGAAATTAACCCTGAAACTGGAATGGTAATAGACTTAAAGCTGCTTAAAAATTTAATTAAGGCAGAAATTGAGGAACGATTTGACCATAAAAACCTTAACCTGGATACCGAAGAATTTAAAGATTTAAATCCCACGGCTGAAAACATATGCTTGACCATCTGGAAAATTCTACGCTCAAAACTTGACATGACATTGGAACTTCGCGTGAGGCTTTATGAAACAGAACGGAACGTTGTTGAGTGCAACGGTTTATAAAATTAATCAAAGAAAACGTAATCTGATAGTTTAAGAATTGTGACCAAATTGGTTTCAACATCTCTAGATATAATTGCCTCAATCAACAAATTATCGCTCGCGTACACAATTTGGCTTTCTGTTAAATAAGCATCCTTTTTATAATAATATTGTGCCAAAACATTTGAATGTTCATCATATTCATAAACCCATTTTGAGATATAAGTATTCTGGAAACGGTTTTCTATTATTTTTTCTTTAACCCGCCCAATTTCATCATAAACGAAGCTTGTATTTGTATAACTCGCACCAATTTTCATACGCGCCTCTTGTTTAATCAAAAAGCCATTTTCTTCAAAATAAAAAAACTCTTCTTGATAGATTCTATCGGCGGTATTATAGTAGACCTTTTTATAATCTTGCCCCTCCATGTCGATATATTCAAATTTTTCAATTGAAATACTGAAACTTTTGTCCAACTCAAAACTAGCAACGTCTCCAACTTTATTAAAATCTCGGCGATATTCCTGGCTTAATATGCGCCCTCTATCGTCATAGAGATAGTGATAAGAATGAAACCCTCCATTATCAGATTTTCGAAGAACGCTTAGCAAACCATTCTGATTGTAAGCGTACATACTTATTAAAGTGTCTTTGTATTGCGTGCGATAATCTTTCGTTAATTGCCCTTGTTCATTAAATTCATAATAATAAACATCTTTAGATTTTCGAATAATGTCTAGTGTTGCTTTGGTTGAATAATACCCTGTTATGGTTTTTATTTTGTTCCGCTTTACAAATGCCTCATTGAAGTAGGGCACTTCACCAAAGGTTTTTCCCTCTATATTGTCCAACATTTGCCCATGCACAGACAGGAAGGTGAAAAAACAAAAGAAGGATGAAGCTTTTAACATAAGTACAAAAAAACCTGATTTTTCCAAAAAAATTGCACTAATCGAATATTTTAGTCCACAATTAATTGATGAAAACATAACAATATCCGAACCAAGTTGCTGATTTGGAATCAAATTTGATATTTTTGTACTCATGAATGCAAAAATTATTTTGTGTGCGCTAGTCTGCTTGTTGTTTGTTTCAAGCTCGTTCGCTGGAGCTACTGAGGAGAAGCATTACAAGACAGAAAATGTTATTGTCTTAGTGATGGATGGACCTCGATACAGCGAAACGTGGGGAGATTCTACACATCAATACATTCCTAGAATGGCCAATGACATGGCCCAGCATGGAGTAATTTATACTGGTTTTAGAAATAATGGACCAACATACACGGCCGCAGGTCATACAGCAATGTGCACGGGCAGTTATCAAAGCATTGATAATACGGGGAGACAATATCCGAAATCCCCTTCTATGTTTCAATATTGGCTAAAAGCTACAGGGAAAAAAAGAACTGCGGCATATGTTATTTCAAGTAAAGATAAATTGGCGCTTCTGACGAACTGTAAAGATAAAAAATGGCGGGATAAATTTCGCCCGTATTCAGATTGTGGGGTGAATGGATTTCAAACGGGATACCGATCAGATTTGCAAACCTATGATAGGAGCATTGAAATTTTGAAGAAGGATAAACCAAATTTAGTGCTGATCAATTTTAGACAACCCGATTCTTGGGGACATGCTGGTAATTGGGAAAAGTACTTATCGAGTATGAAAAAGTCAGACGAATTTATCTTCAATGTTTTTAGATACATTCAACTAGATGAACATTATAAGGGTAAAACAACCATTTTTGTTACGAATGATCACGGCAGACATTTAGATGGAAAAAAAGACGGGTTCATATCTCATGGAGACAATTGTGAAGGTTGCCGAAAAATTAATTGCTTTGCTTATGGCCCTGATTTTAAACGTGGTGTAATTACAGATGTTGATCGAGAATTAATAGATATTCCTGTCACAATTGGAGAATTGTTAGGTTTTGAAATTGAAAAATCAGACGGAGAAATCATGAAAGAACTTTTTATTAAATGTTAATGTAAGTCTAATGATGATGCCCAAAACCTCACATAAACTCATTGGATTATTATGCTGCACTATACTTTTATTCAATTGCAAAAAAGAAGGCTGTACAGATGAAAATGCGCTAAATTTTGACCCTAAAGCGAATATAAATGATTTTTCATGCACCTTTGCCGGTGATCCGTATATCGGGACTTACGAAATAACGGATACCCTATATATGCCAATGCTCAGCGAAATTTCTACCGTTTATCAAAAAGTAACCATTATTGGAACGAATTCGGATACACTGTATCTTGCAGACTATCGCAACACGGATTTTGATTTGGTATTGATCATGGATGGGGATGCCTTTGAAGTTCCCGAACAAGAAATTTGGAGTTCACAAGTGATTTCTGGAAACGGAATGTTTCGGAATGATTCATTATTCTATTTAATTGGAGGAACAGACTATGATAATAGAGGAAATGGCGCAAAATTTTAATTCCCTACTCTTCTAAGTAGATTCGTTGAACTCGTGAAGAAATTCCACTAATTACTTCATACGGAATGGTGTTTAAAATAGCACTCATTTGAAAAACGCTATTCTCAGCGCCGAATAATTCTACTTCCGCCCCAACTTTTATCGGGTCATTTTGTAAATCAACCATGCACATATCCATACAGATATTTCCAATTATCGGATATTTTTTATCGCCAATTTTTACCGCCCAATTGCCATTTCCAAGCCTTCTTCTTAAGCCATCACTATAACCAACGGGTATTACACCAATTGTTGTGTCCTCATCAGCTTTATAGCTTCGACTGTAGCCCACACTTTCGCCCGTTTTTATGGTTCTAAGTTGTGATATTTGCGAATGCAGAACCAATACGTCTTCAAACCCTAGCTGCTTGTGATCTTTCATCAAACCAAATAACCCAATGCCCAATCGCACCATGTCAAAATGAGTGGTTGGGTAATTATAAGCACCCGCCGAATTAGCTAAGTGCTTAATGAACGAATACCCCAATTCTTGACTAATTATAGCCGCTAGCTTGTTGAAGGTGGAGATTTGATTGGCGGTGTATTCTTCTTCATTCGAAACATCAGCAACAGATAAATGTGAAAAAACAGAACGCACATAAACCTCTGGTTGTGTCGTTAACATACCCAACAATTGATTCAATTCCTTGGCACGAAATCCAAGACGATTCATGCCTGTATCTAGCTTAACATGAACGGGGAAGTTTGCACGTTGTTTTAATATTAATTGATGAATAAACGCATTTAATAAGTCTAATGAGTAAATGCTCGGCTCTAGATCAAAGTCAATCATGTCCTCAAACGCTGCAGGCTCGGGATTCATCACTAATATGGGTTGTGTAATTCCACCTTGGCGTAAAATCACTCCTTCGTCTGCACAGGCCACACCAAAATAAGCCACATTTTCCTTCGCTAAAAATTTAGCCACTTCTAATATCCCACCACCGTATGACTGGGCCTTAACCATGGCCAAAATTTTAGTGGACGGTGCTAACTTGCCACGGAAAAGATTCAAATTATTCCGCATTCCAGCCAAGTTGACTAAAAGGCGAGTGATGTGTTTTTTTGCAGTATAATAGTTTACTACGGTTTCTAAATGACAACTTCGAGCACCTGTAAAAAGAATGGCTTGATTCTCTAAATTGAGCGGTGCATCATAAAAATTGGATGCCGCTTCATATTGTTGATCAATAAAATTAAATTGATCGGCAAGCGCTCTAGGACCAAAATAGACCACCTTATCAATTCTAATTTGCGCAATATATTTTTGCAAGGCATTTAACAATGTTGATTTTTGGTCAACATGTGCTCGATTTTCGGCTATAAAAATGGTTCGCTTTTTATCCTCAGCGTTCGCCTCTAAAAACTGTACGCCTATTTCCAAAGATTTTTCATCCAGGTTATAAGCATCATTAATGAGGAGGCTGTTTGAATTGCCGCTAATTATTTCGAGGCGCATTGAAATAACTGGTAAATGTTCCAATCTTTCTTGAATAGTCGCCAAGTCTACTCCAAACTTTAAAGCGGCCAAACTAACTAATGCAGCATTTGATATTGATCCCTTTCCTTGAAAAGGAATTTTAAATTGATTGGCACGGTCAGTTCCAATAAGCTCAAACGCATTTTCTTTGGCGCTGATCTTCACAATTTCGCTTGATCCTTCTTTATGAATTTCGATTTGTTCAGACTGGCGCTCAAATAAATAATTCACATTTTTAAAAAGTAAGAATTTCTCTTCTCGTTTTAATTGGGCGGGATTCTCCCCTTTAAAACCAATATTATGTGCATCCCCTAATCCGGTGAAAATACCACTTGTGGGTTGAATCATTTTCACAAGAGCGGCCATTTCTCCTTGTCTTGAAATTCCAGCTTCAAAAATCGCCAATTCATCCGCTTCATCCAATTCAAGAACGGAGAGTGCTACGCCAATTTGACTATTATAGCTTTTTGGACTGCGAACGATCTTAAACTTATCTTTTAAAACATGATATAACCATTCTTTGACAGTGGTTTTGCCATTACTGCCCGTAATACCAATAACCGGAATATTAAATTTTGTCCGGTGATGGGCGGCCAATTCTTGCAAGGCGTCTAAAGTATTTTTAACTACTAATTGACCCACTTTTGAATTTTCAAGTGGTTTTTCAGTTAGAATAACACCGCCGTTTTTCTCAATAAAATCAGAAACATAAGCAGCGCCACTCGTTTTGTTTCCTTCCAGAATTACGAATAAGGTGTCCTTATTAATTGACGGCGATCTGCTGTCAATTACAATATTTTCAATGATTGTGTTTTGAAATACTTTATTCGGGTCAATAAAATCCGCATTAGTAATATAACGGATTGTCTTTATTGAAAGCTTTAAATTCACCCTTCCTTTAGTTCATTATAACAACTGCGGCAAAGCGGTACATATTTCTCTTTTTCCCCTAAAACTACAACGCCACTGTCTTTTGAAACACGGTGTGAATGTCTTGCTCTACCAGAACAAAAAGTACAAACTGAATTTAATTTCACTACTTCGTCAGCCATTGTCAATAATTCTGGCATTGATCCGAATGGAATCGCCCGATAATCCATATCTAACCCCGCTACGACAACTGATTTTCCTTGTCCCGCAATGATATTGCATACACCTACTATGGAAGGATCAAAAAACTGCACCTCATCAATGGCAACAACATCAGCACTGTGGAAGAGATCCAAGATCTCAGCCGGCTTGCTCACATTAATCGCTTCGTTTTCATCCTTGTCGTGCGAAACAATTGCTTCTTCAGCATAACGGTCGTCTAACTTTGGCTTAAAAACCACTACTTTCTTTCCTTCTGCTTGATAAGCAGCAATTGTTTTAATCAGCGTTTTTGTTTTACCAGAAAACATTGGTCCACAGATAACTTTGATTCTAGCGTTAGACACTCTCGGACTAAAGGAAAAATGTCCAGAGATGTTAACATCATGTTTTTGAGAAACTTTCAATTTGATAGCATTTTGCATCAAATATAACTTTAATTTTATCCGAATGTTGAAATTGTGAATAACTAGTAGAAAATGGGTAAAACATCTTATAAAAACACCGAAGATTTAATTAAGGAAATTTCAGAAAAGGTTGCTGAACTTCAAAAAGGAGACCTTGGTCTTGACGAGCTTAACGAGCTGGCAAACAATGGAAAAGATCTATTTGAACACTTAGTGATTTTACGCTACAAAGCCTTTGATAAATACGGAACACCGGAAAAATCCGTTCCGGATAAAATTGTTGAAAAAGCAGCTGTTGTTGAAAAAGTAAAAATTGAAAAGGAAGTTGAAGAGGAAGAGGAAGTGGCGGATACACCTTTTGATTTTACAGGGTTTGCTGCCGAGGAAGAAAAGGAACAACCACGTTTTGATTTTACTTTAGATGAGGAAAAACCCAAAATTGAGGAGAAAGAAGTTGAGGATGACAATAATGACGAACAAACCGAATTAGAAGAAAAGATTGCGGATAGCGTTCAAGCAGGTGAGGATGATGAAGATGAGACTTCACTGAATCAAAGTTTGAAACAAGACGAGGTTTCATTAAGAAAGAAACTACAAAATACACCCATAGCTAACATCAAATCGCACATTAGTATTGCAAAAAAATTCGAGTATATCTCAATTATGTTTGATGGTGATCCTGCTGCTTATGATGAAGCAATCGATTTCTTAAACACATGCGCTACTGGAAATGATGCGCGATTAAAATTGAACGAATTAACTACAAATCAGGATTGGGATTTAGAAAATAAATCAATCATTAACTTTATTGAATTAGTAGAAAGACGCTATCTTTAAAGAAAAGATTCCTGAATGAAAGTTTTAATTCTAACCCTGGTGTGTTGCACTATTTTCAACAATTTTGTTATTGCACAGCAATCCTACGCAAAAGTTATTCTTGATTCTTTATGCAGTGAACATTATGATGGGCGCGGTTATGTAAACCAAGGGGATACTCGGACAGCAGATTTCATTATTCGAGAGCTCGAATCGATTGGCGTAATCCCATTCAAAAAAAAACCATTTGCTCAACCGTATAAATTAAATGTAAATACTTTTCCATATCCAATTGAAGTTGTTTTGGGAGGCGATACACTAGTGCCTGGAGCCGACTATTTGGTAAACCCATCCTCTGGAAGCGCGCAAGGTGAATTTGAACTCGTAGAAATTAATAGTGAGAATTTACAGAAGCAGTTTAACGGAGTTGCTGATCTCAGTCTTCAATCTACCGCACAAAAAATATTTGCCTTTAACTTTACTGATATTGCTGACGCTAAAAAACGAAATGAAATAAAATCGTTTGCTGTCAAGGCCATGCAGTATTTCCCCGTCATTTGGGTTGAAAAAAATAAACAAATGTTCAGTGTTGGTCGGTCACAGCAAAATTACCCCTTAGTCTCAATTGATTCGAGCAGTTATTACAAAGCAAGTCGTGTAAATTTAAAGGTGAACAATGCCTATAAACCGCAGTATTTGACCAAAAACGTAATTGGCTTTATTCCCGGCAAGAAAAAAAGAAAGTATATCGTGCTATCAGCACATTATGACCATTTAGGCAGAATGGGGCCAGATGCTATGTTTCCTGGAGCTAATGACAATGCCAGTGGGGTAGCAATGCTGCTTTCAATGGCGAAACATTTCATGGCAAATAAGCCAGAATATTCAATTGTTTTGTGCTTTTTTAGCGGAGAAGAAGCTGGATTGGAAGGTTCCAAATTTTTTGTTCAGCATCCTTATATAAAATTAAAACGGATTCAATTTGTATTAAATGTTGATATTATGGGAGGCGCCGAGGAAGGAATAACCGTCGTTAATGGAACCAAACATGAAGAAGCTTTTAACACCCTTATGGAAATTAATACGGAAAAAAACTATTTGGAACGCGTTAAAAAAAGAGGACCAACAGCCAACTCTGATCACTACTTCTTCTCTCAATCTGGAATTCCGGCGTTCTTCATCTATTCAATGGGGTCGGTCAAAAATTACCATGATATTTATGATACAGCGGAAAACACGCCCTTGAATAAATTTAACGAAGTTCAATCCCTCTTGATTGATTTTATTGCGGCACAATAATGTGACCTAACTGTACTTAATATCCTGATTTCAAGAGCGTTACCCCCCCCGAAAAAGACATATTTTTAACGTTAATTGTGTTTATTGTTAAAAACAACAGAAAATTTTATCCCCCTTTTTTTAACAAGAAGGCAGATTAGAATTCCTAATAGCCGTTAACTTCATTTCTCAGACTCAAGAACCCCAGAAACGCTGATTTTTCTGGATTTAGTGCGAGCTTTTCTTCGCTTAAATTGGATGCTTAAATCTTTTAATCTTAACGTCTAGCTTGATATCTTCGAATCGTCGGCTATTAATTGGTGACAGTTTAATTTTTTTTCTTAAATTCGTGAAAATGAATTTATACTGAAGATATGAAACAATACTACAATTTTAAATTATTACTCACCTTTTGCTTGAGTCTTGGACTCTCTTCTGCTTGGGGACAAATCACGGTTTTTGAATACACAGGTGATTACGTAACATACGCGGTCCCGCCGGGTGTTACATCTATTAATATTGAAGCACTAGGTGCTCAAGGCGCTTCTGGAGATCCTTCTTATGTTGGTGGTAACGGAGCGAAAATGTCAGGAGACTTTGATGTCACGCCTGGAGATGAATTAATTATAGTTGTCGGTGGCGAAGGTCAAGGACAAAGCAGTAACTCTAATGGCGGCGGTGGCGGCGGAACTTTCGTTGTGGTGAATGACCCAGGCGGAGCTTATACTATTGGATCAGGTCCACATGCAGGAACTAATGTTACACCTTTGATTGCAGCTGGTGGTGGTGGTGGAACAAGAACCTCTGTAGTTGCTAATGGAAATCCAGGTGTAATTGGAAATGAAGGTACATCTTCCTCTTGCAGTGGAGCATCAGGTGGTGGTTCTCCAGTTACTTCGCCAGAAGCTGGTGGTGTTGCATTGTGTAGCTCTTGGGGATCAGGAGGCGGAGGTTTCGTTGGAAACGGCGGAAATGATGGCGGAAATGGCCAAGGTGGATTCTCATTTTTGAATGGCGCAGCTGGTGGAAATATTGGTTCTTGTGGTGATGCAGCTGAAGGTGGCTTCGGCGGCGGTGGTCAAGGACGTGGTTGCTACGGCGGCGGCGGCGGCGGCGGCTGGAGCGGCGGCCAAGGTGGTCGTGTTGCAGGTGGCGGTGGATCATATAATATTGGTATTGACCAAGATAATGAAACAGGTTTCCAAGAAGGTGATGGACAAGTAACAATTGGAGTTAATTGTTCTGGAGTTGAGCTTGACGTTACGGCATACTCAGGTTGTGTTGGAGAAGAAGTTACTGTTACAGGTACCTCATTAACTGGTGGTACAATTACTTGGGACATGGGTGTACTTAATGGTGTTCCTTTTACTTTGACTCCTGGAGCATTAACATTAACTGGAACTTCTACTAGTGGAGAAGATTGTGGTTTAGAGATAACTATTTTTGGAATCTGTTGTGAAACTCCGGATGTCGGGCCAACCGCTGACCCAACTGAGCTTTGCTTAGGAGGTGGATATATCGTTGCTGGTACCGGTGATGGTTTCGTTGAATATTTATGGGGCGGTGGACTCGAAGATGGTGAAGAAGTTGTACAAGAAACAGCCGGAACATTTATTCACACATTAATTGGTATGAGTGATGATGGCTGTTCTGATACCGCAACCGTAACAGTTGTGGTTAACCCTTTGCCAACTGTGGATGCTGGTTCTGACGTTACAGTTTGTGAAGGTGATGAAATTACTTTAAGTGGTTCTGGAGCTTTAACTTACGAATGGACTCCTACAGCTACTGATGGTGTTCCTTTCGCTCCAGATGCTGGTGTAACAACTTATACTGTTAATGGAACTGATATGAACAACTGTTCTGGTGAAGATGACTTAGTTGTAACTGTTATTGAATTACCTTACGTTGCTAGTGCAATTGTTGTAGATGAGTATTATGGATATGATGGTTCAATTGATATCACCGTAGCCGGTGGTTCAGGTGACTATACATACTCTTGGTCTCACGGTCCAATTACAGAAGATGTAACTGGATTAACTGCAGGTGTGATTTATACAGTTTCAATTGACGATATTACAATTGATCCAGGTTTGTGTAGCTCAACTGAAACATATACTTTAACTAGATTCATTGGATTGGATGGCGAAACAATTTCTCAATTGACTGCTTATCCAAACCCAACTAACGATCAATTAACGGTTGTTTATAATGGTAAATTCAACTATGAAGTGTCTACTTTATTAGGAGAAGTTGTTGCTGTTGGAACTGCTGTTGATCAAGAACAATTATCAATGAAAGATTTAGCTAACGGTACTTATATCGTAAAAGTAACAGCGGGGGATGACATTAACTATGTTCAGGTTGTGAAACAATAATTAATATTACTCCTTAATTGGAGCATAAAATATCAAGGGCCGTCCGCTTACAGTGGACGGCCTTTTTTTATGCATCTACCTGTTTAGATGCGCACCTATTTGCCTCAAAATCTCGGATATTTCAACCCTAATTTTTGCTCCATGTTTGATCGTCACTTAGCTTCACCCCAATCTTTCAATTATTCCTGTTTATCAGTTCATAATAGTTCAATTGAATCACTATCTTTGTTTCACTTCTTACAAAGAATAAGGCTATGATTGGAAAACTAGAAAAACAACTGCAAGACGAACTCACTGCAATTCGCAACGCAGGATTATATAAAGAAGAAAGAATTATTGTGTCACCGCAAGGTGCAGAAGTAACAGTAGATTCTGGTGATGACGTGATCATCATGTGCGCAAATAATTATTTAGGATTATCCTCTCATCCAGCGGTGATTGAAGGTGCGAAAAAAGCATTAGATTCGCATGGGTTTGGTATGTCATCTGTCCGTTTTATTTGCGGAACACAAGACATTCATAAAACATTAGAACAAAAAATCTCTGACTTTTTAGGGATGGAGGACACCATACTATATGCCGCTGCATTTGATGCAAACGGTGGTGTTTTTGAGCCGCTTTTTACAAAAGAAGATGCAATCATTTCAGATGAACTAAATCATGCCTCTATTATCGACGGTGTGCGCTTGTGTAAAGCTGCTAGATATCGTTATAAGAACTCTGATATGGCAGATTTAGAGGAGCAGTTGATTTCCGCACAAGCACAACGAAACAGAATTATTGTAACCGACGGCGTTTTCTCAATGGACGGATATGTTGCCAAATTGGATAAAATTTGTGATTTAGCAGAAAAATATGATGCCATGGTCATGGTTGACGATTGCCATGCTACAGGATTTATTGGAAAAACAGGCCGTGGAACACACGAACATAATAATGTAATGGGCCGCGTTGATATCATTACCGGAACTTTAGGTAAAGCTCTTGGCGGTGCAATGGGAGGGTTTACATCTGCCAAAAAAGAAGTAGTAGATATGTTAAGACAACGTTCTCGTCCGTATTTATTTTCAAATTCATTAGCGCCAAATATTGTAGGCGCATCAATTGCTGTATTTGATTTATTAAGCGGGTCAACTGAACTGAGAGATCGATTAGAAGAAAACACGGCCTACTTTAAAGCAGGCGTAATAAAAGCGGGATTAAATGTACGCGACGGAGATTCTCCAATTGTACCTGTAATGCTGTATGATGCCAAAATAGCACAAGAGTTTGCTACTAAATTATTAGATGAAGGCATTTATGCAATCGGATTCTTTTATCCTGTTGTGCCGAAAGACTTGGCACGAATTCGAGTTCAACTTTCAGCGGCGCATACTAAGGAACAATTAGACAAGGCCATTGCAGCATTTGAAAAGGTTGGTAAGGAATTGGGCGTAATTAAATAATTGACTCATGCGCATATTACTTATTGTCATTTGTGCATTTCTTTTTGCAAATTGCCAGGGCGATTCTAAAACAGATGAGGTGACTGGAATATTGATGGAGGTTGAACCGTCTCAAGCTGAACTTGATGAAATTGCTTAAGAGCAACAACCGCAAACCATTCAATATTTTTTTGCTGTGGAAACCAACATAATTGGTAATAACTTTTGTTATGACTATTCCTCAATCAGTCAACTTATTTTATATGGAAACGATAGCACTGATGAGTGGCGTCGGTTTGAAGTCAGCGAAAATTACTTAACTGCCTATCATAAAGAATGTAACGTATTGTTAGAGTTCATGACATTTGAATTGGGCGGTGAAAAAAAAGCATTTGTTTGTCAAACCAATAGAGAGAATCAACAATTTGATTATCTGAGTTGGAATTCGAGGACAGATCGCTGGATTAAGGTCAATCGTTATCCAAAACCCTCACTTACAGATTATTTCAACATATTAGAATGGAGTGACGAACAATTAGTGCATGATTACGGATCAGATAATGTTTATATAAACCCTAAAACGACCGGTGTTACTTTCGTTTTTTCAAAAAATGCTATGTTATTGAATATGGGTGAAAAACAGCAACTAGAGTTCACTCAAACACCCGATTATTACTATGAATTGAGCACTAATGAGACTGAACTCACATTGAATCAGGTTCCTATTCACCCTAACGAGCAAGTGATTTCCTCTTATATTATTGCCTGCAGCATATTAGAGAGTCCTAGCGAAGTTTTTAGCACACAATATGAAACACTGTTATCAGAAATTGCAGATGAATCGATAAGACATCAAATGACGCGCTATGGTGCGAATGATTCTAAAGTATATTTTCCCATAGATACAATAGAGTTAAGTGATGCGCTGTTGAACGAGCCTGTAGACGCATTTTGGTTATTTGATGCGAATAAGGCTCCATTCATCATTGCCGCCAACCAAGACATTGACGTTATTGTGCAACAGGCCAAAGCTTATTTTGAATCTGAAGACTAAAATTTAGAACAAATCACTATTTTAAATTGTTTTAAGAAAAAAACATAATAAATTTGAACCATGATTCTTTCCCTTTTCATACTCATAGCATTTGTTTTTATGGAATTTATGGCGTGGTTTGCGCATAAGTATATCATGCATGGTTTCTTATGGAACCTTCACAAAGACCACCACCAACCTACAGGAAGAATCTTTCAAAAAAATGATTTGTTCTTTTTGATTTTTGCAATACCATCTTGGCTAAATATTATGTTTGGTTTTATCAATAAAAACGATGTAATGATTGGAATTGGTTTTGGGATAGCCGCATATGGATTAGCCTATTTCTTAGTTCATGAAATCCTAATTCACCGTCGTAAAAAATGGTTCGACAATACAGATAATCGTTATTTTAGAGCAGTTAGAAAAGCACATAAAGTGCATCACAAAAATCAGTATAAAGAAGAGGGCGTTTGTTTTGGAATGCTTTTATTCCCTTTTAAATATTATAAATAAGCTATCTCGTAAATCCGTTTTTCAATCCTATGATTGGTGTTGGATACGTTAAATTATAATTATCTCTTAAAGTCCAAACATCACCTTGATCCTTAAAGTCTCCGCCAACAGGCAATTCAAAATTGGTTCTTACTTGTACTGTTCTTATAATGAATCCTGTATAAAAATCCAGAACTAAACCGCCTCTTTTAATTTTTTGAAACCCGAATTTCAAAGCATCAATTCTATTGTAATTTTTAGTTTCTCGTCGCTCATTACAAAGAGTTCTCAAAGATATTATTTTTTAGTGAAACTACACTCTCACAAGTCTTTGGAGTCCAGCAACTTAAATGGCAAAATGTTTCCTGAAATTAAAAATATTTCCTTAGAATGAATTTGACGAAATAGCGATCAACAAAATCACGAATGAATTCATTAATTGAAGCAGTCGTAAATATTCGTTCATTTCCGTATCTGGCAACTCGGCGTGCTTATTAATTTTAGTCTTGTAGGTCACTTCCCCTTGATTTTGGCCAAAAGCTAAGCCTAAGAATAATAAACTGGCACTTATACTTCCTATTCTCATGTGATTAATTTTTTGATCAAATGTATCCTAATAGAAAAGTTTGCAGAGTTAAATGGGGGTTAATGGGCGGTTAAAAAAGCTATCGGATTTAGATTCAGACTTAAATTATTGATGGGTTATCCGCTAAAAATAGCTAATTGGCGAGTTCTGCAATACATTTTTCGCGAATATCCCAGAGGTCATTTGGGCTCATTCCGTTTTCAAATGAAAAAGCAATCATTTGAGCTTTGTGCCAATTCTCCTTGTATTCACCGATTTGATCAGGTTTAATTTCCACCTCAAGTTGAACCAAATTTTCAAAAGACTCGGAGCCAATTTCTAACCCGGTTACATCTCGAATTTCACCACTAATTTTGAGGTATGTGTGCACCTCAGGAATGGCTTTTAATTTGTGCTTATTTAAAATTGCATTTAAAACGGGATGCGTTTTTTCAGACATCATGAAGACACCTAAATACAACTTTACATCATCCCAACCATTTTCAAGTGCCACACCTTTAACCAATGCATTTTTTGTACTGCAAGCTCCCTTTTCTTCATCAAAAACTAGGCGATATTCTGCACGATCAGAATTGCGCCCGTAGGGCAATTGCTCCACCCATTCAATAAAACTTAAAAAAGAAATAATTCCGCGATCAACACATTCGGTTGATAAAGGACCGTTTGCGGCCTCAATAATTAAATGTGCCAAGTTTGTCATAACCGCCTAAAACTACAATGGAATATTACCGTGTTTCTTTTTCGGTAAATGCGCCACTTTGTTTTTAAGCATATCAAACGAACGAATAAGTTTTTTACGCGTTAATGCAGGTTCTATGACCTCATCAACAAATCCGTGAGCCGTTGCGTTATATGGGTTGGCAAAAAGTTTAGCATATTCGGCTTCTTTTTCCGCTAATTTTGCTTGCGGATCAGCTGCCTCTTTAATTTCCTTACGGAAAATGATTTCTGCTGCTCCCTTAGCTCCCATTACCGCAATTTCTGCCGTTGGCCAAGCAAAGTTCATGTCAGCACCAATGTGTTTAGAATTCATTACATCATAAGCTCCACCGTACGCCTTACGAGTAATCACAGTGACACGCGGAACAGTTGCTTCACAAAATGCGTACAATAACTTAGCGCCATTGTTAATAATTCCACCCCATTCTTGCTCTGTTCCAGGTAAGAATCCAGGCACATCTTCTAACACCAATAAAGGAATGTTAAATGAATCGCAAAAACGAACAAAACGCCCTGCTTTATTTGAAGAATTGCTATCTAAAACTCCCGCCAAAAATGCCGGCTGATTAGCAACAATTCCAATACTTTTTCCAGCTAAAAATGCAAATCCAATCACAATGTTTTCTGCATAACTCTCTTGCACTTCGTAAAAAGATCCTTTATCTACCAATTCGTAAATGACCTCTTTCATGTCATAAGGCTGGTTAGGATTGTCTGGTATAATTGTGTTTAAATCAATTCTTGTTTCGTCTGTTTTTTCGTAAGGATATGTAGGTGATTCTTCCTCACAATTTTGCGGCAAATAAGCCATTAATTTTTTAATGTCGTTGATACATTTCAAATCATTTTCAACCGAGAAATGCGCCACACCTGATTTTTGAGAATGTGTAGATGCTCCTCCCAATTCCTCAGAAGTTACTTCTTCATGCGTTACTGTTTTTACAACATTTGGTCCCGTTACAAACATGAACGAAGAATCTTGCACCATATAAATAAAGTCTGTTAGGGCGGGTGAATATACCGCACCACCTGCACATGGCCCCATAATCGCCGAAATTTGAGGAACTACTCCTGAAGCTAGGGTATTGCGATAAAAAATATCTGCATAGCCGCCCAATGAAACTACTCCCTCTTGAATTCTTGCTCCACCTGAATCATTTAATCCAATTAATGGAATTCCGTTTTGAATGGACAAATCCATAATGCGCACAATTTTTTTGGCGTGTACCTCAGCTAGTGAACCTCCAAAAACAGTAAAGTCTTGTGAGAAAACATAGATAGGTCTTCCGTGAACTGTTCCGTATCCAGTTACCACACCATCTCCTAAAAACTTCTGTTTGTCCAATCCAAAATTGGTGGATCGGTGAGTGGTGAGCATTCCAATTTCTTCAAAACTGTCGTCGTCCAACAATAATTCAACTCGCTCTCGCGCAGTTAATTTTCCCTTACCATGCTGAGATTCAATGCGTTTTTCTCCACCGCCTTTTACAGCTTCCTCTTTCTTGGAATTAAGTATATCTAGTTTAGTTACCATTAGCCAAATTTTTATGGAAATCTAAGTTAATGTTATTTTTTTTAAGCGCACTTTTTCAAACAGCTAAAACCACGAATAATTCAGCTTAGTACGACGGCATGGTGTTCAAGCCTAAATTATAATGGGAACGAGCTGGACGAATTTCTTGTAGATTTTCTTCATCATGCAAATAGGGCTTGTCATCTGTTGTGAACATTGGAATATGCGCTGGTCTTCCCCAAATCAAGGCATCTGGCGAAAATGGTTGATTATGAATAAATTTGTTTTGCATTAAATTCCACACTTTTTCACTATTTACACCAATACTTAAGCCCGCCAATTGGTTACAGGGCAGCCATTGCTTTACATCTGCACTAAAAATCCCCAAAGACGAGTTTCTCGACTGGCTCGCGTCATGCTGATAATAGCCCAATCTTCTGTGGCCTCATATGATATGACAGCACAATGCGAATAATCGTGTGTCCATAAATCGCGTATCTTCCAACTTTGGTATCCTTGGTTCGTGCCTCAAACCGAAAAGCACCTGTCCTGAATCGATCCTCTTGATTAACAAAACTTCCCGATAAATCATTTTCAAGAATGACATTAAATTTCAAGAAATATTGAGTGCCGAGTGTACTTGAACGAAACTATAATTGAAATAAGCCGCCGTGCGTAAACCCAAGCGATTGGTTTCCGATCCAAATGAAAATGCCAAACCCAACGTGTAGCCCTTGGGGATCTCTTGCCCCCTGAGAAAAGAGGCTTGAAAAAATTAATAGCAAGAATAGTATCCTTTTATCCATTTTGCCGTTTCAATAATGGAAGACAATTAAATCTATAAATAACAGAAATCTACAAATTAAAGTTGGTATAATTTCTGTAACCTTTGGGTTAATTAGAACTATATTTGAAACATGCGCATTGTATTTAGCTTACTCTTTTTATTGACCCCCTTTTTGGTGAATGGTCAAATTACGGCCGAAAAAAAAGTGCATAACTTTGGTGATCTTTATCCGAATGCGCAAACCTACGTTGACATTAAGTTCACGAATAACTACGACAAAAAACACTTTTTACTAACCTTAGTCAAACCGCGAGATGTTTATTATATTTTTTCGGGAAAAACATTGTTACCCGACAGTTCAATAATAATTCGCCTAAAGATTAACGAGGGAAGAAAAGGTAAATTCAACCACGAAGTAGATATTTACTTTAGCGATTCAGATCAACCAACAACCATTCGATTAACTGGAAATGTAAAAGAGGTTGGCGGAAATCCAATGACGGCATGTCCTGACTTTAACAATAATCCGCCCCCGAATAACCGAAACGAATTTGCAATAACCATTAAGGTAATTGACTCGTTAACACGCGAACCCATTCGACGATCAAAAGTTTATGTCGTTCAAAACAACGACTTAATAGGAGAATATTACACCAATAAAGATGGCATTGTTCACCGCCCGTTTCCAATGGGTTACTATTTTATTGCTGCAGAAAAGGAAACGTATATTACCAATTTGAAAGAAGGTTATTTAAACTTTCAGCGGAATTATATTGAAATTGAATTACAACAACCACCGATTGAAGATACACCGCCAGAGCTAATTGCTGATGTTCCTGAAGAACCAGAGATTATTATAGATTTAAATGATGATCCACCGGAAGAAATTGTTGAGGAAGTCGTGGTTGATACCGTTCCAGAAATTGTGATTGAAGAACCAGTGTTGATAGATAATAGAACCTTGGCTGAATTGCCCGATTCATTATTTGATCAAGCCCATTTTAAAACCAACAATATCACTTTCATTCTAGATGTATCAAGTTCTATGAAGCCTTCCGGAAAACTAGAATTATTAAAACAATCAATGACGGAACTAGTAACGATTCTACGTCCAGAAGATCTTATTTCAGTCATAAAATACTCTTCAAACGTTTCTGTAGTAATTGATGATTTGAGCGGAGCAGACAAAGAAAAAATAAACGAGCGCGTTGCAGCCCTGCGCACAAGCAGTTCAACTGCAGGTGGAGATGCGATTCAAGTTGCTTACCGCATCAACCGTAAAAAGTACTCAGCCGAACACAATAATATCGTGATTATGATCACTGATGGAGCTTTCAATAAAGGCAGCAAAACCTATTTGGAAACTATCGAGAAAAATTACAAAGAACGCGGAATTCTATTTTCAGTGGTGGGCATTAAAACCTCAGAATACGTAACTACTCAAATGGGCAATGTAGTAAGTAAAGGCGGTGGCAGCTTTATCCAAGTTCGCACAGCAGAGGATGCGCGTACAAAAATCATTAAAGAAATTAAGCGCACATCTTTTAGAGGAAGGTGATTATCAGGATTGAGTTCGGCGTGTGAATTTGGAGTAAGTGAATTTCAGGGGTGAAGTTTATAAAAACTTAGATTTTAAATTTTATGTTTTTCCATTTTTAGCACATGCCCTAGGAACATTAGTTGGTGCATTTGTAGCAGCTTTAACTGCAGCAACACACAAAATGAAATTTGCAATAGCAATTGGGTGCTTTTTTTACTTGGCGGAATAATGGTGAATTATATGATTCGCGGACCAATTTGGTTCATTGCATTAGATATTATTGTTGCCTATATGCCAATGGCTTGGATTGGCGGGGAAATCGCTCTAAGATTTTCAAAGGAGGATTACAATAATGATTTTTCAGATGAGGTTATAGCCTAAAATTAAAGGCTTGATATTTAATTCACTTTTAACATGAGAAATTTAGCGATTCTACTTTTTCTTTTCGGGATTTTGTCTGTCAACCTTTCCCTTGGGCAAGATGTTGATGACATCTTAATTTGGGGAGAAAGGGATTTAGAATGGACAGATTTTTCAGGTCCAATTGATCAAGAATCACATCATGAAGCCTCTACCCGATCGCAATTAAGAACGCCAACCTCATGGAATTCCGATTCGATAACTGGTATCATTACTGCAGAATTTATTAAAAGTAAATCTTGGGTAAAAGGAACGCCATCAGACCTGCTATTGAAGCACGAACAATTGCATTTTGACATCACCAAATATCATGCACGCATGTTTCGAAAAACTGTGGCAAACCACCGCTTCAAATCTTATGAAAATATGACCCAAGAGGTAACGGAATTATTTAATGAACGTTTCCAGATGTATGAAGCCATGCAAAATTTATATGACCAAGATGTAGTACTTCAGCTAAAATAGAACTGAATTCTTATTTTTCTAAGTGATATTT
>TARA_B110000037_G_scaffold154109_1_pt1 | contig 34881 bp, 28 predicted proteins | sample TARA_B110000037 | Tara Oceans TARA_B110000037 (sample SAMEA4397196) | marine metagenome | biome: Polar Biome; feature: [MIX] marine epipelagic wind mixed layer (ENVO:01000061); material: water (ENVO:00002006), including particulate matter (ENVO:01000060) such as... | depth 10-100 m | reverse complement strand
TTTTTGCGACTAACTGTGATTCTGTTACTTTATTTTTTTGATACTTGTTATAAAAGTATATAAATTGAAAAATGGCTAATATTGTTAAGGTTATCCAAAGTCCAAACTGATAATTCCAAACGGTTTCTGTTGCAATAATCTGCTCTATCGATCTTTTTTCATAGACAACAGCTGTTAAGAGCCTTAAAACAAACAAACCGGTCACGGTTATTACAATCGAACCAAGGACTCCTGCTGAAATTCTTTTTAATCGATCTCCAATTTTCCAATCTCTTTTTTCAAGATATTTGAAGTAAATCAAATTTGAAAAACCCAAAACAAAAGAATATAATTGATCAAATGAAAACCGTATCAGTAATTCTTGTGTACTTTCAAACTGAAACCCCTTATCTGAAAAAGCTAATTCTATTATAAAAATAACACATCCAATACTAAAAGTGATGGCTATATTTTTTCTTAGATTATTCATTCCTAAAATTTTAATTCCTACGTAATATTTCGATGGTCCTCGCTATTCAACCCTTGATTGGGTCTTAATCTTTTTAGCATGCCCAGACCAAATGTAAGATTTGTATTTTGAACTTTTTAAGTTATTCTGGATTCTTAGAATTTACGACTCCTTATTTCTTGTTTTTTCTTGATTAAATTCTAATAAAGAAAGACAAAGTATAATGAGGATAGGTAATCGTTTCATCCTACTCATTCATTTTAAATTTGATTGAAACTTAACTGCTAAAAGGTCTGTTTTCTGACCAGCGAATTTTACAGTTTGAAAAAAAGACATATTCTCTTTTTGATGTTGGTGTGCTTCCTAATAATGTTTTCATAATACTTTGTTTTTAATTACAGGCCAAATGTCTACCAAAAGCCACGGTTTAAAAATTGTTAAGTGCTGAATTGTTAAAATTTAAGGATGGATTGTAGATAATTATAATAAACCAATCAACTGCCATTCAGAATCTAAAGAAAACCCTACAGAAATTAGACCAAATATATAAGTAAACCGTACCTTTGCAGTCTCAATAAAAAAAATAGAAAATGAATAACGGTTTATACGCTAAATTCAACACTTCAAAAGGAGTGATTTTAGTTAATTTAGAGTTTGAAAAAACTCCAGGCACAGTAGGTAACTTTGTAGCACTTACAGAAGGTAACATGGAAAATGAGGTAAAGCCTCAAGGAGCACCATATTATGATGGTTTAAAATTTCACCGAGTGATTACAGATTTCATGATACAAGGTGGTTGCCCACAAGGATCTGGAACTGGAAATCCAGGATATAGTTTTGATGACGAATTTCATCCAGATTTAAAGCATGACAAGCCAGGTATTTTATCAATGGCCAATTCTGGTCCTGCGACGAATGGAAGTCAATTTTTTATAACACACGTTGAAACTCCTTGGTTAGACAACAAACATTCTATTTTTGGAAATGTTATTGAAGGTCAAGAAGTTGTTGATACCGTGGCTCAAGGTGATTCTTTAGATACTATTGAAATTGTAAGAGTTGGTGAAGCGGCTGAAAAATTTAATGCGATTGAAGCTTTTAGAACATTTGAAGGTGCTCGTGAAGCTAATATTGCAAAAGAATTAAAAGTACAACAAGAAGTGATGGAAGCTGCAGCAGTAGGATTTAATACTACTGACAGTGGATTGCGTTATAAAATCCTTCAAAATGGAAACGGCAAACAGGCTACAAAAGGAGCCATGGTATCTGTGCATTATAAAGGACAATTATTAGATGGAACTGTATTTGATTCATCTTACAAAAGAAAAGAGCCTATCGATTTTAACGTTGGTGTAGGTCAGGTAATTTCTGGATGGGACGAAGGAATTCAATTATTAAAAGTGGGTGATAAAGCTCGTTTTGTAGTTCCATCAAACTTAGCCTATGGAAGCAGCGGTGCTGGAGGTGCAATTCCACCAAACGCTATTTTAATATTCGATGTAGAATTAATGGATGTAAAATAATTTATCGCTATCCAGCAATTAGAAAGTATTAAAAATAAAAAATCTTGAAACCAACTATTTAAAAAATAGGGTGTCAAGATTTTTTTTGTTTTAGTATATCCTGAGCACTAAACTAGTTTCTTCGCAAATACAAAAAGTAAAATTATAGGTATCCCCAAAATAAGAACCATTCTAAAATTTGTATCTATAACACTTGGTACTAATACCAAGGTTAAAACAAAACCGGCAATGGCTCCACCTAAATGGGCGCTATGACCTATATTCCCTATTCCTTTTTTCATTCCATAGACTGAATAAATCAAATATCCTAATCCGAAAACATATCCAGGTATATCAAAAAATGGTAAAAGTATAAATCCTAATTTCATTTCTGGGTATAACATAATTCCGGCATAAATAATTCCCATAACCGCGCCTGAAGCACCAACGGCACTATAATATAAGTTGTCTTTGTGAAATACATACGCCAACCAGTTACCAACCAATAAACTCACAAAATATAGTATCAGAAAAAAAGGTACACCTACCCTATCTATTACGCTGTCAGCAAAAAAATAAAGGGTCAGCATATTAAATATTAGATGTGACATATCTACATGTAAAAACCCCGAACTCAACAAACGTATATATTCACCCTGTTTTACAGCACCAACTTGAAATTTATATTTGTTAAAAAAAGAAAGGTCCTTAAATCCTTTGTAGGAGAGCAGTCCATTCGCTGCAAGTATCAATAAAATAATGGGATTTATATCTGGATTCATTTTTGTGTTTTTATGTTCTCAAAGATAAAATTATATCCGATATTTGTAGCCTTTTATAATGCAATTACTCACCTACATACTCCTTTTTCCAATACTTTGGTTAATTTCTTTATTACCATTTGGAATATTGTATCTTATATCAGATATTGTCTCTTTTATAATCTTTCATTTTATAGGATATCGAAAAAAAATTGTTCTAGATAATTTAAAACTTGCTTTTCCAGAAAAATCGACTAAAGAGTTACTTAAAATTAGACGTCAATTTTTTACTCATTTCACAGATGTATTTATGGAAATGATTAAGTCAATTACCATTAGTGAGAAAAATGTACATAAACATTTTATATTTGAAGATCTTGATGTTATTCATACCTTAGGTGAAAAAGGTAAAAGCGTAATACTCGTTGGAAGTCATTATGCAAACTGGGAATGGATGGTTTCTATGAACAATTTAATAGAACATCAGGCCTTTGCTGTTGGAGCACCCATTGGAAATAAATATTTTGACAAAATGATGTTAAAATATAGAACTAAATATGGAGGTAATTTTGTAAAACCAAGTAGGGCAAGAAGAACCTATGTGAAAAATGCCGAAAACGGTGTACTTGCCTTAAATGCATTAGTTAGCGATCAATCTCCCCAATTGAGAAAAACCAATTATTGGGCTAAATTTTTAAATATTAAAGTCCCTGTGCATGTGGGTGCGGAACAAATTGCCAAGTCGCTAAACCAATCCATAGTTTTCTATGAAGTGAAAAAAGTTAAACGAGGATATTACACATGTACTTTTAGATTACTCGCAGAAAACCCAAGGGAATACCCTGATTATCAAATTACAGATATATTTTTAAGAGAAGTTGAAAAACAAATAAAAACAGCCCCACAATATTATTTCTGGACACATAAGCGCTTTAAGCATAAAGATCGATTTGAGGAGTTTATTAAAAATAAACCTGACTACCAGTTCTAAATCTTCTTATAAAAAAGGAGAAACTTATCAATAAGTACTAAAAAAGTTATTTTACTACTTTATAATTTCCCTTATTTCCGAAATAATACGTTGCGCTAGGTTATCTGCATTCTCTTGAGAAGTGCTTTCTGTATAAATTCTAATAATTGGTTCCGTATTCGATTTTCTTAAATGTACCCATTCTGTATCAAAATCTACCTTTACTCCATCAATAGTAGAAATATCTTCATTTTGATATTTTTCAGCCATTAATTCTAAAATAGTATCTACATCAATTCGAGGGGTTAACTGAATTTTATTCTTACTCATAAAATAACTTGGATAACTCTCTCTTAATTCTTTACAGGACAAGTTACCCTTCGCCATATGCGATAAAAACAAAGCCACTCCTACTAGCGAGTCTCTTCCATAATGTGAGTCCGGATAAATAATACCTCCATTTCCTTCACCTCCAATGATTGCGCGTGTATCTTTCATCAACTGGACAACATTTACCTCTCCTACCGCACTTGCAGTATATTGACCTCCATACTTTTGAGTTACATCTCTTAAAGCTCTCGAAGAAGACAAATTAGAAACTGTATTTCCGCCCTTTTTAGACAAAACATAATCAGCACATGCAACCAATGTATATTCTTCACCAAACATAGATCCGTCTTCACAAACTAACGCAAGTCTATCTACATCTGGATCTACAACAATTCCAAAATCTGCTTTTTCTTTCACTACCAATTTAGAAATTTCACCTAAATGCTCCTTTAAAGGTTCTGGATTGTGAGGGAAATCACCATTTGGCTCACAATATAATTTCACGCATTCCACACCTAACGCCTGCAACAAAGCAGGAATAAAAATCCCTCCCGTTGAATTTACAGCATCTAATACCACTCTAAAGTTCGCCTTTTTAATAGCAGCAACATCAACCAATTCTAAATTTAGAACTTCCTCAATATGCTTTTGAACATAGTCTCTATTCTTTGAATACACGCCAAGATCATCCACTTCTGAAAATTCAATAGTGTCACTTTCCGCAAGTTCTAATATCTTTTGACCTTCGATACTATTCAAGAATTCTCCTTTTTCGTTTAATAATTTCAACGCATTCCATTGCTTTGGATTGTGAGAAGCCGTCAAAATAATCCCACCATCAGCACTTTCAAGTGTCACTGCCACTTCTACTGTTGGCGTAGTTGACAATCCTAAATCTACTACATCAATCCCAAGTCCAACCAAAGTATTAGCCACCAAAGAACTAATCATTTTTCCAGAGGTTCGAGCATCACGCCCTATAACCACCGTTAACCGTTCCTTTTCTGCATTTCGCTGTATCAACCAACTTCCGTATGCTGCTGCAAATTTAACTGTGTCAATTGGAGTTAAATTGTCACCTAAAGTTCCACCAATAGTCCCACGAATTCCTGAAATAGATTTAATTAATGCCATCTGCTTTTTTTAGAGCAACAAAGATACTTTTTTGATTATTTTTAATTGATAATATTTTGAATAAAATCTTAAATAAAAAAACTGTCGCAAATGTGTTTTCTAAACATGCTATGACGTTTATATCTTGGCGTTTGTTACTCTATCATTTTTCGGAGGTTCATGGTTGATAAAAGAGATCCTTATATCATTACCCAAGTATTGGATGGAATTGCAGGAGCCAGAATCCTTTATTTAATTATTACCGGAAATGGAGTTTTGATTGGATATTTTGAAACAAACAGTTACGGAGAAGATTCTCCCGGAGATCATAGTCCGCAAATTAGTCATTGGCTTCGGTTTGACTTTAATTCATTGAATTAGTATCTCTGTAACGAACACATCTATAATTCTTGCACGGAGTATGAGTCAGGCTTTATTTGTTCATGATTGGGCAACAGAACAATTATGGGTATTTTGTATAGGCCAAATTATAGGCGCAATTATTGCTGGTGTAGTATACAAATCGCTTTCACCAGAAGAATAAATAGCATAATACATCATAAAAAAAGAAGCGAATTTCGCTCCTTTTTTTATACGTTAATCTAACTTGGGAAGACTAAAAGCATTTAATATGCTTTCATCCTTCATTAGTTCTTCTATTTCATCGGCATGTCTTGGAGCCATTCCTGAATAATTCACAGGGCCTCCTTTCGTAATTAAAATACAATCTTCAATTCTAACGGCTATCCCCCACCATTTTTTATCACACGGACTGCCTTCTGGGATATAAATTCCAGGCTCTACCGTTATAATCATATTTTCCTTTAAAGGGCCATAATTACTTAGGTCATGTACATCCAATCCAATATGATGAGAAGTTCCGTGTGGAAAATATTTTCTTCCTTGTGCAACGGAATCAATAATTCCTAGACTTACTAATCCTTCATTAATAATAGTTCTACCTGCCTTATCAATCTCTTTTGTAGTTGCTCCGATAACTGTTTTAGAAATTCCCGCCTCTTGTGCTTTATAAACTAAATCATAAATAACTCTTTGCTCTTCGTTAAATGTACCATTTGCGGGTATTGTTCTTGTAACATCAGCTGTATAGCCGTGGTATTCTGCTCCCAAGTCCATCAATACCAGTTCGTTCTTAGCGGTCATCTTCGTATTCTCAATATAGTGTAAAACACAGCCATTATTTCCTGCACCTACAATTGACGGATATCCCTCATATTCAGCGCCATATTTTTTATAAATAAATTCATGTACTCCTTGAATTTCTCTTTCAGACATACTAGGGTTTATTGCTTTCATAATTTCCGATTGCCCTATTGCTGAAATTTCACAAGCCTTTTTTAATAAAACTAATTCTTCGGTTGTTTTTACCTCCCTCAAACTTGCCATTATAGTTGTTAATTCCTTAACATCAAATTTGGTAATCACTTCTTTTATTTTTTCGTCAACAGTCATTTCTAAAGGTGCTAAACTATAAGAAATCATTGTGCTAAATTGTTCTATTAAACTATACAAATCGGCATCATCATGTTCATTATCTCGAACGTCATTGTTAAAATCTTGAAAAAGTATTCTTGAAAAAGTTGAAAAATCAACTGGAATATCCTTGAATTGTTCTCCATTAAATACATTTTCAAAACCTAAATTTATTCCTACACCTTTAACACCCAAACGGATTCCAGTCCATTGTTCCTTAGCAGTATCCCTCTTTTGTACATAAATGATTTCATTAAAGGTTGAATCCTCCGTTTCTTGGTTTTCAGAAAATACGAGCAATACTGAATTTGGCTCGTTATACCCTGTTAAATAATAGAAGTTGGGGTCTTGATGGAACACATAATCTACGTCATTAGCTCTATTTCTAACAGCACCTGCAAAAAACACGGCAACACTGCTCTCTGGTAACGATTTTCGCAACAATTCCCTTCTTCCCTTATGAAATTCTGCTTCTAAATAATCTTTTGGTAAGTCACGCTGAGCAACTAGAGAAATTGTTAAAATACAGAATAGGCAACTTAAAACTCTTTGGAATATAGTCATCAATATAATTTTAAAATTATGTCAAATATAACAATTATAGGTTTGAATAAAATAGTCAAATAAAGATTGTAGAAATAATATTCTTTCATATTGATTTTCTAAATTAGCACTAAATTTTATTCTAAATGAAGAAAATAGCATTATCATCGATTCATGAATCCTTAGGTGCCAAAATCGTTCCTTTTGCGGGATACAATATGCCCGTACAATATGAGGGTGTGAACATTGAACATGAAACTGTAAGAACTCGTATTGGCGTCTTTGATGTTTCTCACATGGGTGAGTTTTTAATTGAAGGGGAGAATTCCCTGGCATTGATTCAAAAGGTAACGTCAAATGATGCGTCAAAACTAGCCATTGGAGATGCTCAATACTCTTGTATGCCAAATGAAACAGGTGGTATCATAGATGATTTGATATGCTACAAAATTAAAGAGGAAACCTATTTATTGGTTGTGAACGCTTCAAACATTGATAAAGATTGGAATTGGATAGCAAAATACAATGAAGAATTTAATGCCACCATGAGAAATCTTTCAGATGCTTATTCATTATTAGCAATACAAGGTCCTAAATCCATTGAGGCAATGCAAGCGCTAACATCGGTTGATTTAGCTTCCATACCTTTTTACAAGTTTAAAATTGGAGATTTTGCAGGAATAGAACATGTGATTATTTCAGCAACAGGATATACTGGATCTGGTGGGTTCGAAATTTATTGTAAAAACAATGAAGTAGAACAAGTTTGGAATACCGTTTTTGAGGCTGGTGCATCTTTCGGTATCAAACCTATCGGTTTGGCCGCTCGCGATACACTGCGATTAGAAATGGGATATTGCTTATACGGAAACGATATTAATGATACCACCTCTCCTATCGAAGCAGGTTTAGGTTGGATCACAAAATTCACCAAAGACTTTGTGAATAGTGAATCGCTAAAAGCGCAAAAAGAAAAAGGTATTGAACGTAAGTTAGTGGCCTTTCAAATTGATGAAAAAGGAGTTCCGCGCCATGATTATCCAATTGTTGACGAAAATGAAAATGAAATTGGAATTGTAACCTCTGGCACCATGAGTCCTTCTCTTAAAAAAGGAATTGGTTTGGGGTATGTTCCAAAACAACACGCTACAATTGGAAGTGAAATTTACATTCAAGTGCGCAAAAAAACACTAAAAGCAACTGTCGTAAAACTACCATTTTATAAGAACTAGAAACCTTGATTCTTGCTTAATAGTATTACCAAATGAAAAACTTATTGTTTACCCCTTATAGGCTCAATGGAATTGAATTAAAGAATCGATTTATAATGGCGCCGTTAACTCGCTCAAGGGCAACTTCGCCAAATGAGGTTCCAAACGCCTTAATGGCTGAATATTATGGACAGAGAACCTCTGCAGGCTTAATAATTGCAGAAGCCACACAAGTTTCACTGCAAGGAATGGGATATGCCAATACACCTGGTATTTATTCGCAAGAACAAATTGAAGGATGGAAATTAACGACCGAAGAAGTTCACAAAAAACGAGGTAAAATATTTCTACAAATTTGGCATTCTGGAAGGATTTCTGCTTCAAAAGTAAACGGATTACAGCCCGTTGGCCCCTCAGCCAAAATTGCGAACGACACCTCTGTATATATTTTTGACGGTGCTCCCAATGGAGATGCTACTTTTGTGCCCGTTGAAGAACCCAGAGCGCTTACTCATAAGGAAGTTAAGGAAACAATAAATGACTTTAGAACTGCTGCAAAAAACGCCATAGAAGCGGGATTTGATGGCGTAGAAATTCATGGTGCTAATGGATATTTAGTAGATCAATTTTTAAGAAGTAATTCAAACCAAAGAACGGATGAATATGGTGGTTCAAAAGAAAAAAGAACGCGTTTTTTAATTGAATTAGTACAAGCTATTTCCGAGGAAATCGGAAAGGAAAAATTAGGCGTACGAATGTCTCCTTTTATAAGTTTTAAAGATATGAGTGACCCTGAAATTTTGGACACGATGTTGATTGCCGCTGACAAATTAGAACAAATCGGAATTGCATATATTCATTTATGTGAGGCAGATTGGGATGATGCTCCAATTATTCCTGCTGATTTTAGAGTTCGATTAAGAAGTACTTTTAGCAAAACTATAATAGCTACAGGAAATAAAACCCCTGAGGAAGGTCACGAATTATTAAGTCAAGAATTAGTTGATTTAATCGGATTTGGAAGAAATTTTATTTCGAACCCAGATTACCCATTACGTGTGGAAAAAAATGCTGAAATTACTAAAATAACAGACAACCATACGTTATTTGGTGGCGGCTCTGCAAGAGGATATACAGATTATCCTTTTTTAGAAAATTAGAAGATTTAACTCATAAAAGATTAACTATACTCGGGATCTTTTCCTTTTATACCTTCGTAACCCTTTCTTAAATTAGCGATATCTGTCTTAACATCGTCCGTTAAGAAAAAGGGAGCCAATAAAGTAAACACCTTCTTTTCATAGTCTAATACTCCCCTAATTATGGGCACGTTTGCCCCTTTAGCTATATAGTAAAATCCTGTTTTCCAACTGTCTACTTTTTTACGAGTGCCTTCAGGTGACAAGGTTAAAATAAACACCTCTTTCTGATCGAATATTTCTACGATGGAATCTACCATGTTATTACTTTTAGTTCTATCGACAGGAGTACCTCCCAAAGCCCTAAAAATAAAGCCATGCGGCCAATTAAACAAAGATTTTTTTCCTATAAAATTCGTCTTTAATCCCAATGTATTGCGCACCAATAAACCCATAGGGAAATCCACCCAATGTGTATGTGGAGCAATTATGATTACATACTTCTTAGTATTTGTAGGAAAAGTACCTTTAATTTTCCACCCTAATAAAGTACACAATATAAATCGGCTAATATCTTTCATAAAATCAATCTATTCTTATGAAGACAAATATAAAACTCTTAATTTTATAAACTAATTTTACTTTATGAATCCCTATTTAGTTTCTATCATTATTGCCATATTATTTTTGGGTATCGGCTTTGCCATTGGAAAGGTAATCACCAAATTAAAACAAGAAAATAGCAGCGCTGGATTGAATGCGACCCTAGATTCATTAAAAAGCACGTTGGATGAAAAGGAACGCCTGTTTGTTAGATCGATAGAAGATATAGACCTTTTACGGAAAGATAAGGAACAAGTGACCATTGATTTAACTAGAAAAGTTTCAGAAATAGAAAATCTACGATTAAAACTTAGTGAGAACAAGCTAGAAGTAGAAAACCTTCAAGAAAAATTTACCAAAGAATTTAAATTATTAGCGAGTGAAATATTAGAAACCAACTCTTCTAAAATTACCAAACAGAATAAAGAAAACTTAGAAGCTATTTTAAATCCGCTTCAAGAAAAAATTAAAACGTTTGAGAAGAAAGTTGAAGATACTCACAAAGATACTATCGACCGTCATGCATCTTTACGTCAACAAATAATTGGTTTGAAAGAGTTGAATGAGCAAATGAGTAAAGAGGCCGTTAACTTAACGAAAGCGCTAAAAGGTGACAGTAAAATCCAAGGAAATTGGGGAGAATTGGTATTGGAGCGCGTTTTAGAAAAATCTGGTTTAGAGAAAGGACGTGAGTATGAAATGGAAAAAAGTTTTGACGATGAGACTGGAAAGCAACAAAGGTTGCGACCAGATGTTATTATTCATTTGCCCGACAATAAGAAAATGATTGTTGATTCTAAAGTCTCTTTAACTGCTTATGAAAAATACGTGAATGCAGAAGATACCGAAGAAGGAGAATACTTTTTAAAAGAACATATTGCTTCGTTAAATCGCCATATTACGCAATTGAGCGAAAAAAAATACGAGGACTTATACCAAATCGAATCTCCAGACTTTGTATTACTTTTTGTACCGATAGAACCTGCGTTTGCCATTGCCATTAACAAAGACAATCAACTCTATAACAAAGCATTCGAGAAAAATATCGTAATTGTTACACCATCTACCCTACTGGCAACTTTACGCACCATTGATACCATGTGGAACAATGAAAAGCAACAACGAAACGCAATTGAAATTGCACGCCAAGCAGGAGCGCTATATGATAAGTTTGAAGGATTGGTAATAGACCTTACAAAAGTTGGCAAAAAAATGGATGAAGCCAAAACCGAATACAAAGGTGCCATGAATAAATTGGTGGATGGACGTGGTAACTTAATAACGTCTGTCGAAAAAATTAAGAAGTTAGGTGCCAAGGCAAAAAAGTCATTACCAGATGCCGTCATTCAAAGAGCTGAAGATCAAAACTCTTAAAATCCAAACTAACTAATTATAGTTGGATGATTATATAATAAAAATAAGTAACCTGTTTGGTTAGCTGCGTGTTGTAAATAATTAGAACTATAATTATTAAGAATTGGCTAAGTATATGACAAAACAGAAAGGTGTTTGTGTTAGATTGGTTTTCATTCTTTAACAAAATACCCGCTAAGAAATTGAGTCCGTATTTAAATATACTTTTAGCTTTTCTACCCTGTTTTTTGATAGTAATCGGATTGGGTATCAAAAGACATTTACAATTTTCTTAAAAGTGAATGTTGGGACTTTGCACAGTGCAATAACAAAATATGAAATGAGATTTAATCGTACTAAATTTTTGTAGACCAATAATCAACCTTATCAAAGTTGCCTCCGTTGTCCATACTTCATAATTCCTACAAAAAACACACCTCCTAATGCATTGCCCAGAATGGAGGTAACTTCAAAACTTACATAATCCATAGTACCGATCGTTGGATCGATCAATAATCCCGTAAACACTTCTATAGAACCGACAATAGAATGATGCAAACCACCAATACCTATGGTGGCAGTGACTAAAACGATCATAAATAGACGGCTAATCGTTTCTTGGGATGATGCCACTAACCAGGAAAGCAGCCCCATAAGCCAACCCGCTATGATAGCGCTAATAAAAATCATCCGCAAGGGTATGTCAATTACTTTATGAGCCAGATGAGCAAAGGCTTCAATCGAAATAATTCCAATTTCCGGAGCAAAATAGGCCAGTAATGCCCCGAAGATATATCCACCAATTAAATTACCCGTAAGAATAATTCCCCAAAGAATGAAAAGACTCTTAATACTAATAGTCTTGTTCAATACAGGAAGTATCGCCAAGGTAGTGTGTTCTGTAAATAATTCTGATCTGCCAATTATCACAAAAATAAAACCTATAGGATAAGCGAGCGAAATGAGAACATGTAAGGTTTCATTCGAAACCTGACCATGAAACAACGTAAATAATACTCCCATCAGAAATATGCTGAACCCAATTTCTAATCCCGCGGAAAGTGCAGAAATAAAAAGCCGTTTATTAGATCGTTTATATTCATGTATTGCAGTGGCTATCTGTTCATCCAGTATATCATTGATTCCTTTTGGTTGATCAGTACTCTCTTTATTATTGTTATCTAATTTGCTCATAGTTAAAACTAAAAACGACCTACTGGTCAGAAAATTTTGATACTTAAAGGCGAATTTACAAAATATAATATTTCTCAAACCGTCAAAGTCAATATATCTATTGAGACAATGTTCAAAATTTTATGAGTTCGCTGATAACTAAATATGGTTTACTGATTAAGAACAACCCCCGTATTTACATTTAGTAAAGACGGTTATATTACCTAGTCTATAAAAAACTAAAAAAAATATTTTTACTTAGAATAGAAAGGTTTAATAATGATTGATTCCCTAAGAAATCATCTTACAAGTTGTTTATTTTATTTTTTTTATCAAGCTAAAAAATTATAAATTTTCAGTTCACCACCAAAAATCTAACTAAAATAACCTTGCGAGACAATACTTCACTCCAATTATCCTAACTTTACAATCAAATTATAAAATCGATTGAAAGAAAAGTTCAAACAACTAGAATTATTTCTAAAAAGTTCCAATTTTGATCGAGGAATTCGGCTTGGGGTTGGGATTACTGCGCCCTTTGCTCTACTGTATTTTACAGGATATTTTGAATATGCTCCAGCTGTTGTAGTTGGTACTTTTTTAAATGCGCCAGGCGACATTCCGGGAAGTATGAAACGTAAGGTCAATGCCATTTTAGTCAGTATTGGATTAACGATGGTCATTACAGTCATAATCCTATTTTCAAAACCTTTCCTACCCCTTTTGTTGTTAGCACTTACAATCATTTCGTTTGTTGTTTCGCTCATTTCGGTGTATGGTTTTAGAGCGTCTTTGGTATCCTTTTCTGGCTTGTTGGCAATGGTATTAGCATTTGCAATTCAAAAAGAAACAGCGCATGAGATTTTGGTTCAGGTTACCTCAATGGGAGCTGGTGGTCTTTGGTATTTGGTCGTATCCTTTATTTTTGAAAAACTTGCACCTAAAAAAGATCAGAACCAACTATTGTCAGATACGCTGCTGCTTATTGGTGAGTATCTAAAATTACGAGCCAAATTATTAACAAAGAAAACCAAGCGTGACGAGCTCCTCAAACAAACCTTCGTACTTCAACATCAAATTAACGAAAAGCACGAAACACTTCGAGAAGCACTGTTTACTCAACGTAAGCGTTCTGGACGGACACATTATGAAGAAAAGCAGCTATTAATTTTCCTCTCTTCTATCAATATCTTCGAGTTAATAGAAGCAAAGCATTTGGATTATAAAACGATCGACGGGATTTTTGGCAAGCACAAAGAATTTCTAAAAGCTTCCAAAAAACTGAATAAAATCATGGGAAACCATCTCATACGTTTATCTGAATTATTAATTCAAAAAGATAAAATACCAAATAAAAATATGCTTTTAAATGCATTATCAAAAGCCAACGTATCTATCACAAATTACATCGATTCCGTCAAATTACCTGAAGCGCGTGAAGGTGCATTGGTATTGAAAAACCTATACGATTATCAAGAACAACTGCTTCAAGAAATAAGGGCTATTAGGCGTGTAATGGCGAATGTCAAAGATGACTCCAAACTATCTTTAAAAAGACAAGATTCGAGTCAGTTTTTAACGCTCCAAGAATACAGACTGAATATCCTTGTTCAAAATTTCAGTTTGGATTCCAAGATGTTTAGACATTCATTGCGCCTTGCCATCGCAATTATATTTGCATACCTGTTAGGCTTTCTTCTTGACATCCAAAACACCTATTGGATTCTGCTGACCATCGTTGTTATTATGCGACCTAGCTATGGTCTAACCAAAGAGCGTTCAAAAGATCGTATCATTGGCACACTCATCGGTGCTTGTGTTGCTGCTGTTATTGTACTGATTACTCAAAATGTAGTGGTCTTCGCCGCATTGGCCGTTGTTTCTTTGGTATTGGCATTCTCATTAATTCAGCAGAACTATAAGTCTGCTGCTGCGTTGATCACTATTAGTATCATCTTTGTGTATTCCTTTATTAATCCTAATGCCTTTGAAGTGATTCAATATCGCGTCATCGATACTATTATTGGATCCGTTATTGCTGTCGTTGCTAATTATATACTATTACCAACTTGGGAAGCCGATAACTTAAAACAGGTCCTCCTGAACGCTTTAGAAATGAATAAAAGATATCTTTTAGCAACACAAGAGTTATATCACGATACATCCAAATATAAACTCTCTTATAATGTGGCAAGGAAAGAAGCATTTCTTGCCATCAGTAATTTGAATGCTGCCTTCCAACGATTGACCCAAGATCCAAAATCAAAACAGAAAGAATTTCAACTAATTTATGAAATTGTCACGCTTAACCAGACAATGATTTCAGCCATCGCTTCCATAGGGAATTTCATCAATAATCATAAAACCACACCTGCTTCAAAAGAGTTTAATGTACTTATTAAAAAAATTTCCAACACACTACAAATATCGTTAGACATTTTAAACCATACACAACTCAAGAAAAAAATCAACGAAGAACCTGTTGAATATGCACTAGAAGAGTTGTTGGGTAAATATAAGCAATTATCAAATTTACGAGATGAAAATATCAGAAAAGGGAACACCGAATTAGATACCGAAACGCTTCAAGCTCTTCAGGAAGCCTATTTGATTGCCAATCATATGAGTTGGTTGAAATCCCTTTCAGAAAGCCTGAAAAAGGCAACGAGAAGCTATCGTTCTTCTTTTGTGGATGACCAGTAGCTATATTATTGAGTTGTGTATTCATATTTCAGGACGAGTTAGCAATACTCGCAACATGCTTTTCATTATTACTTCGAGTTAATTACCGCGATAAGCAGAATATGTCAGTTTTAGCATAGCTTCTTTCCTTTTTATTCTTATCTTGTTCCTAGAATTTATTTCTAGGTATTTTCAATTTATTGGTACCCTCAAACCTACGATTCTTTTTATTGACAAGCCTGTCGATCACTTTAGTTAAAAGTAATCTCTAAAATCAAAAACATGAACTCATTAAACGTTGCGCAAAAATTGATACAATCCCATTTGATAAGCGGAAAATCGGACCCAGGAACGGAAATTGGCCTAAAGATAGACCAGGCATTATTGCAAGATGCTACAGGTACTTTGGTGCAGTTGGAACTGGAAGCAATGGGTCTCGAGAGGGCAAAGACCGATGTGGCGGTGCAATATGTAGATCATAATTTATTACAGACCGATTTTAAAAATGCGGACGACCATCTTTTTTTATATTCAGCGGCTCAAAAATTTGGACTATGCTACAGCAAGCCCGGTAACGGAGTAAGCCATCCCGTTCATATTGAGCGTTTTGGAATTCCGGGGAAGTCCCTAGTAGGTTCCGATAGCCATAGTTGTGCTGTGGGATCTTTGGGAATGCTTGCCATTGGCACAGGTGGATTGGATGTGGCCGCTGCCATAGCCGGGCAACCCTATTTTGTGAAAATGCCAAAGATCATGGGGGTGAAACTGACGGGTAAACTTCCCGATTGGGTAAGCGCCAAGGATGTCATACTTGAAATGTTACGTCGTTTTGGTGTTAAAGGGGGGGTCGGTAAAATAATAGAGTATTATGGGAGTGGATTAACCTATTTGAGTGCCATGGATAGGCATGTTATAGCGAACATGGGTGCCGAACTCGGCGCTCCTACAACGGTATTTCCAAGTGATGGGGAAACCCGTCGCTTTCTGAAATCCCAAAGAAGGGAAGGCGATTGGACCGAAATTTTAGCGGATGAAGGTTGCTCCTATGACTTGGAGCATGAAATTCTACTGGACGAGCTGGTTCCGCTAATCGCTTTGCCCACAAGCCCCGGCAATGTTGTCCCCGTTCGCGATGTGGTAAATAAAAAAATCAGTCAAGTAGTCATCGGTTCTTCCGCCAATCCGAGACTGAGGGATTTTTGGATGGCAGGTGCTATTGTAAAGGATAGAAGTGTACATCAAGAAGTATCGTCGATATTAACCCTACTTCCCGACAGATTATTCAGAATATGATTGGGAACAGAACTTTTGCAAATCTCATAAAGGCAGGGGCGCGCTATCATCAGTCTGGATGTATGGGGTGCATTGGTATGGGACAGGCTCCGGCAAGTGGCACCATAAGTCTACGGACGATGCCCCGTAATTTTCCAGACCGCTCTGGAACAAAGGATGATCAGGTCTATCTGTGTAGTCCCGAAACAGCTGCTGCCTCTGCCCTGAACGGAAAAATTACAGATCCCAGAGACCTTGCAAAGATATATGGAATGGAATATCCGAAATACATAACTCCAAATCAGGAAATTATCAATGTAGATATGTTGGTGCCGCCGACCAAGGACAATCTCGAAACCAAGCTTAAAAAGGGACCTAATATCAAATCTCTTCCAGAGATGAACGCACTAAAATCGGCATATGAAGTTCCCGTACTATTAAAAATGGGGGACAATGTCTCTACGGATGAAATATTAAAAGCAGGTGCGGAGGTGCTTCCGTTCCGAAGTAATATTCCTGAAATAAGTAAATTTTCCTACTCCGTAATTGATGAAAAGTTTTATGACCGGGCGATACTTGCCAAAGAAAAATATGGGGGTCATATCGTTGTGGCCGGGGAAAACTACGCACAGGGCAGCAGTAGGGAACATGCTGCAATCGCACCAAAATATTTAGGCCAAGTGGCGGTCATTGCCAAAGATTATGCACGCATTGCATGGCAGAACCTGATAAATTTCGGTATTCTTCCCTTAGAATTTGAAAACCAACAAAATTATGACGCTATCGAACAAGGGGCGATGATTGAGTTCAAAAACCTAAGGGAAGACATAATGAATAAAGGCCTTATAAGGGTTAAGGTAAAAAACAAGAACAATACTATGGAAATTCTCACTAAGCATGGCCTTAGCGATAGACAGATAGGATTGTTGTTGAAGGGTGGGGTAATAAACGATTTTAAGGATAAACTCTCTTCTTAGGCCAAATACGTAAAAAGGAACCTAGTGTAGAAATCGTCGATTTCACTATACAACGTGAGCATAAAGAGCGTATTTTATTCTGTTATCTTGAAAAATAACTCAAAAAAATTAATATATTAAATTATTCAATATACCATTCCACTCCAGTCCCATTGCCATTTTATACAAAGAGTATTTTATTACCTTTTAATAAAAAACTTTGAAGTGAAAAACTTTTTAAAGTTCAAATTATACGTTTAAAAGTTTAAATTCGTACGATTCTAACTTGTATGAGGTATCTTTACACTGTGCTATTATTTATTATTTTTACAATAGTAGGATCATATTCTAACTCGACTCCAGCGAGTCCTTTTTGATCGTAATTAGGACGGCAAGGTAAGGTGTTGGTAGATCCATAAGTTTCTTTTCTTCCGGATAATATATAGGAGTTGTAACAATTATACCTTTAAAAACAATATTACAGCAATGCACTCAAGTTTGAAGAAGTCATGTTTAATTTCTTCAGTAAAATAAAAAGGTACCACTTGCGCTACTTTAAATAATTGTATTTTAGTACTACACAATGAATTAACATAATTTTAAACAATTACAATTCTTTATTTTTTGTACATTTGTTTTCAATGAAACAAGTATTTAATAAAATAATGTCAACAATAATGGCTTTTGTAGTGTTATTCTCTACACTATCCTTTACTGTTAATATGCACTTTTGTGGCGATACTTTGGTAGAAACGGCTCTGTTCCATAAGACAAAAGGATGCGGAATGGAAATGCAAAGCCCTTCAACTGAAGGCTGTGCTATTATTAAAAAGAATTGTTGTAATGATGAACAGTTAGTGGTTGATGGTCAAGATGAATTACAACTATCCATTGACACGATTTCTTTTGAACAACAACTATTTCTAGTTTCATTTGTATATAATTATATTACCCTTTTTGAAGGTTTAGATAAAAATGTATCTTCCTACGAACAATACAAGCCCCCACCCTCCATAAGGCAAATCTACAAGTTTGACGAGACTTTTTTAATTTGATTTTTAAACAATAGACTTTTTTATCCAGTGGATGTTTTCCAGTAGGATAATTTGTTGTATTCGGTGTTTTCTAAGCCCAATGTCTAACTATTTAATAATCAAAACCAATGCTAAACAAAAGCATCAAATTTTTAATAGAGAATAAACTCGTTTCAGTGCTGCTACTTTTCCTTTTAGTTGGATGGGGAATCGTTAATGCTCCGTTCAATTGGGATACAGGATTTTTAACAAGCAACCCTGTAGCTGTAGATGCCATTCCCGATATTGGAGAAAACCAACAAATTGTATTTACTAAATGGGAGGGTCGTTCACCACAGGATATTGAAGACCAAATCACATATCCTCTAACCACTTCTTTACTCGGTATTCCAGGAGTAAAAACCATTCGTAGTTCCTCTATGTTTGGCTTTTCAAGTATTTATATCATTTTTGAAGAAGATATAGATTTTTATTGGAGCCGTAGTCGCATCCTCGAAAAACTAAACTCATTACCAAGTGGATTAATTCCCGCTGATGTTAACCCTTCTTTAGGGCCAGATGCAACAGGTTTAGGTCAAATTTTTTGGTACACTTTAGAAGGTCGCGACGCACATGGAAATGTTACTGGAGGTTGGGATTTACAAGAATTACGAAGCATACAAGACTACTATGTAAAATATGCTTTATCGTCTGCAAGTGGCGTGTCTGAAGTAGCTTCAATTGGTGGTTACGTACAAGAATATCAAGTAGATGTCAATCCAGAATTAATGCGTCAATACAACATTGGTTTAAATCAAGTTGTAAAAGCAGTAAAGGAGAGTAATAAAGATATTGGTGCTCAGACTTTAGAGATTAACCAAGCTGAATATTTAGTGCGTGGTTTGGGTTATATAAAATCCATTTCAGATTTAGAAAATGCAGTAGTCACTTCCGAAGATTACACAGCAATCAAAATTAAAGATATTGCAAAAGTTTCATTAGGTCCTGCAGCTCGAAGAGGAATATTAGACAAAGAAGGTGCTGAAGTAGTAGGTGCTGTGGTAGTAGCTAGATATGGCGCTAACCCGATGGAAGTGATTAATAACGTTAAAGAAAAAATCAAAGAACTAAGTACCGGACTTCCGTCAAAGGTATTGCCAGATGGCAGAACATCACAAGTTACGGTCGTTCCTTTTTATGACAGAACAGAATTGATTCAAGAAACATTGGATACGCTAAACGAGGCATTAACATTAGAAATTTTAATAACCATTTTTGTTATTGTCCTTATGTTATTTAATTTACGTGCTTCGATACTTATTTCTGGGCTATTACCAGTAGCAGTGTTAATGGTGTTTATCGCTATGAAACTGTTTAATGTTGACGCTAATATTGTAGCATTATCTGGTATTGCTATTGCTATTGGCACCATGGTAGATGTAGGCGTTATTATTTCAGAAAATATTATTAGACATCTCGATGAAGCCGACAATATCATTCCGACAGAGCTAGGAACGAGCGATGAGGAATCTCATGAAAAACTACCAATAAATCAAGTAGTTTACAACGCAACAACAGAAGTTTCTGGTGCAATTGTAACAGCTGTAATGACAACGATAATTAGTTTTATTCCTGTTTTTACTATGATTGGTGCAGAAGGAAAATTATTTAGACCTTTAGCCTTTACAAAAACCTTTGCTTTAACTACATCTTTAATAGTTGCCTTGTTTCTAATACCACCATTTGCAGCCTATTTATTTAGAAAGAAAAACATTAAAAAAAGCTTTAACTTTATATTAAATAGTGTTTTAATACTATTTGGTTTAGGTGTGATATTATATGGCTATTGGTTAGGGTTGATTTTGATTGCATTTGGAACTACGACTTTATTGAAACTTCAAGGAAAAGTAATTGAAAAACGAGTGAACCTTATCAATATAATAGTTTCAATGTTAGTAATTGTTTTTCTATTGGCTGAATATTGGAGACCTTTAGGCGTAGATAAAAGTATCTTTTGGAACCTCATTTTTGTAAGTATTATTTGTTTCGGGCTCTTAGGTATTTTTACTCTTTTCAGAAACTATTACACCCGTATTTTAAGATGGTGTTTAGACAATAAACTCTTGTTTCTATCTTTACCGACAGCTATTGTGATTACTGGTTTTTTCATTATGAAAAATACAGGAAAGGAATTTATGCCATCTTTAAATGAAGGTTCCTTTTTATTGATGCCTACATCAATGCCACATTCTGGTGTTGCCGAAAACAAGCGTGTCTTGCAACAACTAGATATGGCAGTAGCCAGTATTCCAGAAGTTGAAACGGTTCTGGGTAAAGCAGGTAGAACAGAATCGGCTTTAGATCCGGCACCCCTATCTATGTATGAGAATCTTATTCAGTATAAGTCTGAATATATGCAAAATGAAAACGGAGAACGTCAACGCTACAAAGTGAATGATGATGGCTTATTTGAATTAAAAGATGGACGTTTTAATGCAAATCGAAACACAACAGATAATGTAGCCTTTACCACAATCAAAAGGGCTCAATTAGTTGAAGATAAAAATGGAGAATTCTATCGTAATTGGCGACCAGAAATACAATCACCTGATGATATTTGGAATGAAATTGTAAGAGTTACCAAATTACCTGGAGTAACCTCTGCCCCTAAATTACAACCTATTGAGACCCGATTAGTAATGTTGCAAACAGGAATGCGAGCACCAATGGGTATAAAAGTAAAAGGGCAAGATTTAAAGCAAATTGAAGCATTTGGAGTTCAATTAGAAAACATATTAAAACAGGCAGAAGGAGTTAAAAAAGAAGCAGTTTTTGCAGATCGGATTGTTGGCAAACCGTATTTGTTAATTGATATTGATAGAGAGAAAATTGCTCGGTATGGCATAACAATTGAAGAAGTCCAAAATGTATTAAAAGTTGCTGTTGGTGGCATGGTTTTAACTCAAACGGTAGAAGGGCGTGAACGTTATGGGGTACGTGTACGTTATCCAAGAGAATTACGAGCAAACCCAACTGATTTAGAACAGATTTATATTCCAGTTGAGAAAGGTAGTCCTATTCCTTTAAGTGAATTAGCAACCATTCGATATGAGCGAGGTCCACAAGTTATAAAAAGTGAAGACACTTTTTTAGTGGGTTATGTGTTGTTTGATAAATTAGATAGTTTTGCAGAAGTAAGCGTCGTTGAAAATGCTCAAACTTTAATTCAACAAAAAATTGATTCAGGCGAATTGATCGTACCAAAAGGCATCAACTATAAATTTACAGGAACGTATGAAAATCAGTTAAGAGCAGAAGAAACTTTAGCGATGGTCGTTCCTTTAGCATTAGCTATTATCTTTTTGATATTGTATTTCCAATTCCGTTCGGTAGCAATATCCTTCATGGTATTTACAGGTATTGCAGTTGCCTTTTCAGGTGGTTTTATAATGATTTGGCTCTATGGTCAAGATTGGTTTTTAAACTTCAATTTCTTTGGAGAAAACTTACGGGACTTATTCCAAATGCACACCATCAATTTAAGTGTAGCGGTTTGGGTTGGGTTTATTGCATTATTCGGTATTGCAACCGATGACGGTGTGGTCATGGCAACCTATTTAACGCAAACCTTTAATCGAAATACTCCTGAAAGCAAAAAGGAAATAAGAGCGTCTATAGTAGAAGCAGGAGAAAAACGTATAAGACCCTGTTTAATGACAACTGCTACAACCATTTTAGCCTTATTACCAGTTTTAACATCAACAGGACTTGGAAGTGATATTATGATTCCAATGGCTATACCGAGTTTTGGAGGTATGTTAATCGCATTAATAACCTTATTTGTAGTGCCGGTATTATATAGCTGGAGGGCGGAGTTGAAAGTGAAAAGTGGTAAGCGAAAAATGAAAAAATGAAAAATGATGGGTAAGAGCATATTAAGAGATAAAAGTTACGATTTTGCTTTAAAAATTATAAAGCTATCTCAATTTTTGGTTTCTGAAAAGAAAGAATATATTTTGAGTAAACAATTACTTCGAAGTGGTACCGCTATTGGCTCGCTAATTAGAGAAGCAGAGTTTGCTCAAAGTAAAGCTGATTTCATCCATAAAATGAGTATTTCTCTAAAAGAAGGTAACGAAACACTTTATTGGCTGGAGTTATTAAAAGATAGTTCTTTGATTTCAGTAGTAGAGTTTGATACTCTTCACAACAATTGTAAAGAGTTAGTTGCGATGTTGGTGAGCACAATAAAAACTTCAAAAAAATAATATGAAAACTTTATCATACATAGCGCCCATTAATAAACAGTCCTTTTTATTTTCCAATTTTAACTTGGTAAACAAGCGAACTTTTCACTTTTTACTTTTCACTTATAACTTAAAAAGCGTCTTAATATCTAGCTTTTTACTTTTCAATTTAAACGTAATTAGTGCACAACAATTGGGAACACTTATAGAAGAAGCATTGTTAAACAGTCCAGAAATTCAAAAATTTGAATTGCAATACAGTATTGCTTCTGAAAAAGTGAATGAAGTAAACACGATACCTGATACCGAATTTGGTGTTGGTTACTTTATAAGCGAGCCAGAAACACGTTCAGGAGCGCAACGCTTTAAAGTATCGGCTAAACAAATGTTGCCTTGGTTTGGCAATATAACTGCAAGAGAAAATTATGTGAGCGCTTTGGCAGCTGCTAAATATGAAGACATTATAATTGCCAAAAGAAAACTAGTGGTTTCCGTATCGCAATCTTATTACAATCTATATACTAATAAGGCAAAACAAGAGGTATTACTAGAAAACATCAACTTACTTAAAACTTATGAAACACTAGCGTTAACATCTGTTGAAGTTGGAAAAGCATCTGCGGTAGATGTATTGCGATTACAAATGCGCCAAAATGAAATACAGCAATTATCAGCTATTTTGAGTCAACAATATCTTACTGAACAAACTGCTTTTAATAATTTTTTGAATAGAGAAAATTATATTGAAATCAATATAGTCGATGAATTGATTATGCCTTCAATAGATTTTGAAATCAACGATGAAAGTATAGTGCTGCATCCTGAATTGTTGAAATACGATAAACTCTATCAATCTTTAGAAAAATCTGAATTATTGAACCAAAAAGAAAGTAATCCAATGATTGGTTTTGGGCTGGATTATATCAATGTTGAAAAGAGATCAGCTATGAATTTCAGAGACAACGGAAAAGATATTGTTATGCCCATGGTCTCGGTTTCTATTCCAATATTTAATAGTAAATACAAATCAAAAACCAAACAAAACGAATTACAACAACAGGAGATTATTGCTCAAAAGCAAGAAAGATTAAACATATTGGAAACTTTTTTAGATAAGGCAATAAACGATAGAAGCTCTGAAAGAATAAGATATGTAACACAAACTAAAAACTTAAAGCAAGCCAAACATGCACAAGAAATTTTAATCAAAAATTATGAAACAGGAACGATTGATTTCAATGATGTATTGGATATTCAGGAATTACAACTCAAGTTTCAAATAAATCAAATAGAATCGGTTAAAAGTCATTATATACAAACAACTCTTATTAACTATTTAACGCAACAGTAATGACACATACATACAAAATAGAAGGAATGACTTGCAACAATTGTAAAGCTTCTGTAGGAAAATATCTAAACAACTTAGAACACATGACCAATGTCTCTATTAATTTTGATAAAGGTGAAGCATTATTAACGATGGATGAACATATTACAACGGATGCACTTCAAAACGCATTACCAAAAAAATATACGTTAGCAGAAAAAGACGAAAAAAATGTACCCTTGGCGTTCTCAGCGTCAACGATGGTTATAGATAAAGATAAAACCAAACTTCAGCAATTAAAACCATTAGTACTCATCCTCTTTTACATTACAACAGCCAGTGTATTGTTTCATTATAAAGTTTGGTCTTGGAGTGAATTTATGCTCGACTTTATGGGATTGTTCTATATCGTATTTAGTTTCTTCAAAATGCTAGACTTAAAAGGGTTTCCAGAATCTTTTAAAATGTACGACCCATTAGCAAAGCGTATTCCTATTTATGGAGGGATTTATCCTTTTATAGAAACGGCTTTGGGTTTAATGTTCTTAATGCGGTTTGAAGTGAACATCGCCTTAATTGTTACACTTATTGTTTTAAGTATAACGACTATTGGAGTCACAAAAACACTTTTAGATAAAAAATCTATTCGTTGCGCTTGTTTAGGAACTGCATTAAAATTACCAATGACAGAAGCAACATTTATAGAAAATACCATTATGATTGTAATGGCTTTACTAATGCTGATGTTTTAATGATACATAAATCAGTTTTTAAAATATCAAAAATGGATTGTCCGTCAGAAGAGAACCTGAGTAGGATAAAACTCTCTGATATTGAAGGTGTCAAGCAACTCGATTTTGATTTAGAGCATCGGATTTTGACAGTATTTCATACAAAAGATATAATTAATATAGAAAAAGCGATACTGAAGGTTCAATTTCATTGGCTTGGGAAAAAATTTTGATTGATTTTAATTTTATAGTAAAACAATGATAAAACGATTAGAAAATGAAAAATAAAAAAACAGTTATTTATATAGGTATTCTTGCCGTTGGTGTTTTATTAGGTTGGTTGCTTTTTGGAGGAGCTTCAACTTCTAAAACAGTGCATAATCACGCTGAAATGTCAGAAACTAATCAAATGTGGACCTGTTCTATGCACCTACAGATTATGCAGCCAGAAGCGGGCGATTGCCCTATTTGTGGTATGGATTTAATTCCTGCAGAAACGAGTGCTGATGGTTTACTAGCAGATCAATTTAAGTTAACAGAAAATGCTTTGGCTTTAGCTAATATTCAAACTTCAATTGTTGGTAATCGCAATCAAAAAGATAATTTCGTAAAATTATCTGGTAAAATTGTTGAGAATGAAGAAGCAAATACGGTTCAAGTCAGTTATTTTTCTGGAAGAATCGAGCAATTAAATGTTAGTTTTACAGGTGAAGACATTCGAAAAGGGCAATTGTTGGCGACTATTTATTCGCCAGAACTATATGCTGCACAACAAGAATTAATTACAGCAGTGTCTTTAAAAGAATCGCAACCTGCACTTTACAAAGCGGTGCGTAATAAACTAAAAATCTGGAAACTTTCTGAAAATCAGATTCAGCAGATTGAAACATCCGGAAAGGTAAAAGAAAACTTCCCTGTTTATGCAACAGTTTCGGGCACTGTATCAGAAAAATTAGTAACAAAAGGCGCATCAATTAAACAAGGTCAGCCGCTGCTTAAAATCGCAAATCTTACGAATGTTTGGGCAAATTTTAATGTCTACGAAAATCAAATCAGTCAATTTAAAAAAGGACAAGAAATTTCTATAACTACCAATGTCTATGCAAATAAAGAATTTAAGGCGAAAGTAGATTTTATAGATCCTGTTTTAAATACAAAAACACGAACTGTAATTATAAGAGCGGTATTAAATAATAAAGATGCTATCTTTAAACCCGGTATGTTTGTTGAAGGAAAAATAAAAGGAATCACTTTAAATAAAGAACAGGTATTGACCATTCCATCATCGGCTATTTTATGGACAGGTAAACGCTCTGTAGTCTATTTAAAAACCAACCCAAACGCTCCTGTTTTTGAAATGCGTAAAATTACATTAGGCACTATGGTTGGTGATTATTATGAAGTGCTAGAAGGTTTGAATAAGGGTGATGAAATCGTAACAAACGGAACATTTACCGTGGATGCTGCGGCACAATTAAAAGGTAAAAAATCAATGATGAACAAAGAAGGTGATATGGCTATGAATGGTCATGAGGGACATATGGTTATGGATAAAAGCATTCCAGTAAAAAATGAGGAGCATACGAATATGAATGAAAGGCTGAAAGTGTCAAAGGTTTTTCAAAATCAATTAAAAATAGTTTTTAATAATTATATCAAATTAAAAGATGCTTTAGTTAAAGATGATTCAAATAACGTAATGGCAGAATCAAAAAAACTATTAGTTAATTTGACAAAAATTGACATGAAACTATTAATAGATAAAAAAGCTCATAATCATTGGATGCTATTAGAAAAAGAAATAAAAAGAGCGGCAACTTTAATTTCAAATACATCGGGTATTAAAGAACAAAAAAATTATTTTAAACATTTGTCAACATATATGGCAAATGCTATTCAACTATATGGAGTTAATGAAAAAGTCTATTATCAATTTTGTCCTATGGGAGATAATAATAAGGGGGCTTATTGGTTAAGTAAAGAAGAAAAAGTAATTAATCCATATTTTGGTGATGCAATGCTAACATGTGGAGAAGTAAAACAAGTAATAGAATAATAATTAAAATTTTAAACAATGAAAAAAGTAATTTTAAGTGTGGTTGTTGTACTAGCAACTATCGTGTTAACAAGCTGTAAAAGCGAATCTAAAAAAGAAAAAGTAACAACAACCGAAATATCTAAAGAAAATGGTATCACAGCTATTACTTTTGGTGTAAGAGGAAACTGTACCATGTGTAAAAAAACCATTGAAAAAGCAGCGAACAGTGTTGAAGGCGTTTCTATTGCAACTTGGGATGTAGGTAAAAAGAAAATTGATGTGTCTTTTGATGATGCCAAAACAAGTGCAATGGCAATTCATAAAGCAATTGCAGCATCAGGTTATGATACCGAAAAACATGTAGGTAGTGAAGATGCTTACAACGGTTTACCTGGTTGCTGTCAATATGACCATGCAATGGTAATGAATCAGTCTGTTGAAATGAAAGAAGATAGTCATTCAAATCACGATCATTAAAATTAAGAACAAATAGATGCTATTTGCGAAGACTTAAATGACCCCAAATAATCCTCTAACCTAAAATGAAAAAATTTTTGCTTTTGAAACCGATTTTTTGGTTTTTTATAATTGGAATTGGAATCACTACTATAAGTAGGCTTTTACTTTTATTAATATTCACGTCTAGGGTTACAATAGTTGAGAACTATTGGCTCCTATTTCCGATCGGATTAAGGATAGATGTTATATTGTTATCATATATAGCCCTATTGCCCACGTTACTTATTCTTTTATTACCAGATAGTATCGTTCGCAGAATTGGAGGGTTTATTCGTTCTTATTTAGTACTATTTTTATTGTTACTACTGTTTATGGAATTGGCAACTCCTAGTTTTTTGATGCAGTATGATACTAGACCAAATAGACTGTTTATAGAGTATTTAATTTACCCCAAAGAAGTTTTTACGATGCTCTTAAAAGGTTTTGTTGAAATTTTAGTTGTCGCGATTATTGCTTTATTAATTATTGGGTATTTTTTAATTATTAAATCTAGAAAACTATTTAAATTGCAAAATGCTAGTTCTTATTTATTTAAGTTGCTATTATTCCCCATCGTTGCTTTTTTATTATTTTTTGGTGCACGTTCTAGTTTAACTTCTAAACGTCCGATAAATGCTAGTGATGCGGTGTTTTCTAATGATCAGTTTACAAATAGTTTAGCTCTAAACTCACTTTATACTGTTGGCTTTGCGCTGTATTCTTTAAAAAATGAAGAAAACATGATTAAAATGTACGGAAAACTTCCAGTGGAAGAGTCCTTACAGAGAGTTAAGAAATATATGACTGCAAATAGTAAAGACTTTGATAATGAAGAAATCCCATTGTTACATCTACAAAAAAGCACTCATAAAAGAGAAAAGCCCTATAATTTAGTTGTTTTTTTACAAGAAAGTATCGGAGCAGAGTATGTTGGTGTATTGGGAGGATTGCCTTTAACTCCTAATTTTGACGAACTAAGCAAGGAAGGTATGTTGTTTACCAATATTTATGCAACTGGCACAAGAAGTGTTAGGGGGATTGAAGCGGTAACTACTGGATTCTTACCGACGCCATCAACGAGCGTGGTTAAATTAGGGAAATCACAAAATAATTTTTTTTCTTTGGCAGAAGTTTTAAAAAGAAAAGGGTATGCGACGAGTTTTATATATGGAGGTTCCGCTAATTTTGATAATATGGCCTCTTTTTTTAATGGAAATGGATTTGATGAAATCATTGATGAACGTGACTTTAAAAAAGACGATTACGATTTTAAAGGTACTTGGGGGGTGTCGGACGAATCTTTGGTTAAAAAAGGAAATAATTTGTATAAATCATATGGCGATAAACCTTTTTTTTCATTGATGTTCTCAAGTTCAAATCATGAGCCTTTTGAATTTCCCGATGGTAAAATCACCTTGTATGATGAAAAGAAAAACACTGTTAATAATGCAATCAAATACGCTGATTACGCAATTGGAGAGTTCTTTAAAATCGCTAAGACTCAAAATTACTTTGATAATACGGTGTTTATAGTAATCGCTGACCATAACACAAGAACGTGGGGTAGTGAACTCATTCCCGTTAATAAATTTCATATTCCAGCACTAATCATTGCGCCCAACATTGAAGGTGGGTTTAATTATGATAAACTATGTAGTCAAATAGACATTCCTCCGACTTTGTTAGATTTAATAGGGATAGATGTCAAAACACCAATGATCGGACGAAATATTTTTCAATTAAATGATTCTATCCAAGGAAGAGCCATTATGCAATTCCATTCTACAAATGCTTTTAGAAGCGGAGATGATTTGATAGTTCTTCAAGCAGATAAAAAAGCTGTTCAGTTTAAAGTTGGAGAAAATGATGGATTAACTGAAATAGAGAAGGTGGATGAAAAGCTTGCCAAGGATGCTTTGGCCCATATCATTTCAGCCTCTTATTTATATAATTCAAGAAAATATAAATTGCCAACCCCAACAAACAAATAGTCAATGCCAAAAATTCACTTTATTGTAAATCCAATAGCTGGTTCTGGCACACATAATTTTTCAGAGTCTTATTTTCAAGATTATTTTGAAAGTAACCAATATAACTTGACTGTAAAATATTCTGAATATAAGGGTCACGCTGTCGATTTAACAAAAGAGTCTATTGCCCAAGATGCAACTATTATAGTTGCTTGTGGTGGAGATGGTACCATAAATGAGGTAGCATCTGCTTTAGTTAGCACTAATATCCCTCTCGGTATTATTCCAGTAGGGTCTGGGAATGGTTTAGCCTCAAACCTTAAAATCTCTAATAAAATTGAAGAAGCAATTGAGATTATAAAAAATAATTTACAAACAAGAATTGATGTAGGTTGTGTCAATAATTATTATTTCTTTAGCAATACTGGTTTTGGTATTGATGCAATCGTTATTAAAAACTACGAAGCATCTCAAAAAAGAACATTGTATTACTATTTAATAGCAACCTTAAAATCGGTTGTAAATTTTTATAAAAATAAGGATATCACTATAGAAATAGATGGTTTGGAAACTATGGAAAATCCGTTTTTAATTTTTATTTCAAACTCTAATGAATTGGGATATGGTGTAAGTTTAACACCCAGAGCATTGCTACAAGACGGACTGTTGGATGTTGTTATTGTACCCCGATTAAATAAAAGTGCAATGTTGCTATTTGGGATATTTATGCTTTTTAAAAAACCAGAATTATTAAAAGGTGTACGATGTTTTCAGACAAAAACGATTAAACTATTTCGGAAGCAAGGAACTCTATTTCAATCTCAAATGGATGGAGAGTTTATGAATATTCAAGATACCACTCTATCTATTTCCTTAAAAGAAAAAGCACTATTAGTTATAAAATAGTAAGTTTTTAGATTCTGGCACATATATTTTTATTAAGACTTTAGTTTTAGTTATGAATCGTATTAAAATAGAAAATAAGAACATAGACGAAAAACTACTTTAATTGTTACTTAAAATAAATTCTAAGTATTGCTTATATCTTTTAAAAATTATTTGATGTCTACTATAATTTTAATACTCATAAATGTTCATTGTGTAAATGCGCAAAAATCTGCTATAGAAATAGTAGGCGATATCGCACTTTTTGCAATGCCTATAGCTACAATTTCTACAACTTTTATTAAAACTTGGCAGTTTACAAATGAGTTTTTACTAAGTCAAGACCAGATTTTAGCGAAAAAATGCTTTTCCTTCTGGACATACTTCTACTATATTTCAAAGCGCTTCATTTATTCATCGTAGGTATGGTTTTACGTAAAGTATTCCAGCGTATGCCGTTGTAGGTTTTACTGCATTTAGTAGAGTTGATGCCGACAAGCATGATGGGTGGGATATACTCGCAGGAGCCTTAATAGCTGCTGGGAGTACCTATTTTTTTATAACACCATATCAAAAAGAACATATGGAATTAACTTTTAATAGTTCTAAGAATAATTATTTCGTAGGTTTTACGTACACATTTTAATCGCCCTATTTATTTGATAAAGTTGTGTTGCTGAATTTAACACAATATTATAATATATAAAATGATCTCGTACTTTTCTATTTCTTTATGTTCTTTTTAGACTCCTCCGGTTTCCGTAATTGTGCCAAGTAATTTGCTACTATTTTATCTACTAGTTCCTCTTTTGTTAAGTGATGAAATATATTTTTTACCTTTGCTTTAAAATCTTGAGACACCTCTCGATTAGGTTTGGTCTTAAATATTTTCTTTGCCCATAATAAACCATTATTTTCCTCAATACTTTGCGAATCTGCTTTTATGAATTTCTTAAAAATAATACCTAATTTATTTTCAAAATTGATTATATCTTTAACTTCGTCTTTTTGCAAGATGGTTATCGAAAGCCCATTTTTTCCTGCCCTAGCAGTGCGTCCACTTCTATGTACATAGGTATCAAATGTATCTGGTAAATGATAATTGACTACGTATGAAATTTCTTTTACATCAATACCTCTCGCTGCTAAATCGGTAGCAACTAAAATATCGATATATCCTTCTCGGAATTGCCCCATAATACGGTCTCGAATACCTTGGGATAAACTACCATGTATAGCACCAGAAGAAAACTTATTTATCGCTAAATTTTTAGCTAATTTATTGACTGCAGCTTTGGTTTTACAAAAAATAATACCGCGTTCGCCTTCTTTAGAATTTAAAAAATGAAGCAATACTTCTAATTTTTCTATGGGTTCTACAACCACATATTGATGGGCGATACCTTGATGCCCCATAGTTGCCATGTCTGCTTCTATATGCAACACTTGCTTTGACATATAATTTTGAACCAATTGTTTTATGGCTCCTGACATGGTTGCAGTAAATAATAGCGTTCTTCTAGATTTTGGAATATCTTTTATAATTATGTCCACCTCTTCTTTTAAAGCACTCAGCATTTCATCTGCTTCATCCAATACTAAATAATTTAATTTTTTGATATCAATAGCATCACGTTTCATTAAATCAACCAAACGTCCAGGAGTCGCTACAATCAGATGGATTGTCGTTTTCAAACATTCAATTTGAGGTTTTATAGGAGTACCCCCGCATAATAATGCGATCGCTTTTTTTTGGCTCTCCGCAGCAAAGGATAGTAAATTAGCATAAATTTGTTGCCCTAATTCTCTTGTAGGCGCCAATATAAGCGTCTGGATATCCGTATTCTCTGCATCAATCAACTGCAGTAAAGGCAATCCAAAAGCAGCTGTTTTTCCTGTTCCTGTTTTTGCTAAAACAACAATATCTTCTTTTTGATTTAGAACAATCGGAATTGTCTTTTCCTGAATTTCGGTTGGAACAGAAATTTGTAAATGAACTAAACTTTGTTGCAATTGTTCATTAACTCCTAAATCTAAAAACTGTTTTGACATAAAGTGTTTTTCTGCAAAGATAACCACACTTTTGGAAATAATTCTACCAATTTGGTTTGTTATTCTTTTTATTAGTGCCATATAAAACATTGTTAAACGAACAGGCTACAATACAATATTTGCATTCCACACTTATCTACTTAATTAGGATGGCATCTCGCTTCGCTCCTATCGTCGTTCGTAAAGAGAAGGTTTTCTCACACTTGCCGTTTTTATAAATAAGTGCCCGTGAACTTAGGGCTTACTTTGGCTAGTCCCTAAACTTATTTTTAAATTTCATTAAGGCTGAGGTAAAGCCTTAAGATTATTTTTTTGATAAAATTTAATATCCCGACCTAATATTACTTCATATTTATCAAGTACTAAGTCGTATTTTTGAATGCTCCGCGGTTGTTCGTATTTAAAATTACGGGGCCAAAATTATTTTATGATAAGTCTTGTGAAGTGGATTGAAGTTTTGAGAAATATACACGAGATTGTATTAATCTTCTAATTTTAAACTTTTAATATCAATAATTAATTGAGCAATAGAAGCGCTGTTTAAGCCATTATAAATACCTCTTATATGTTTTTGTTTATCGATCAATAAAAAGTTTTCGGTATGTAAAAAATCATCTATACTCTTGGCTTCACCTAAATCGTTCTCTACAAAATAATGATCTCTACCTAAACTATAAATTTCAGACTTATTGCCTGTTACCAAATGCCATTTATTATCTATTACTTCGTGTTTTGTTGCATAGGTTTTTAAAACAGACACCGAATCTGTTGCTGGCATTACTGAATGTGACACTAATACTATTTCAGGATCATTCCTAAATACTTCCTGAACTTTAAACATATTCCCTGTCATTTTAGGGCAAATACCAGGACACGTTGTAAAAAAGAAATCGGCTATATAAATTTTATGATCGAACGTTTTCTGAGTTACCATTTCTCCTAACTGATTTGTTAATTTAAAATCAGGTATTTTATGAAACGCTCTTTCTTCCTTAGAGCCTGGGGTTAGCCAATTTGGTGTAAACGATTCTTCATTATAATAAGGTAAATAATCAACCCTACTCGTTTCAACAACCGTTATAGTTTCTTTTTTGATTTGCTGTTTACAACCAAAAATAAATAAAATTAAAAATAGTGTTATATACCTCATTGTTTTTTTCTTCTAATTATAAGTTCATCTTCTAACCGATAGCAAGAATTAGCACGTTTCATTCCAAAAATCCTACCATTTTTTGCTTCGTAATTCACATACATCTTACCGTTTTGTAACCAAGCTTGTTGTATACCCTCTTCTCGCCCATTAACTAAATTTCTTTTCTTAGATAACATACCCGTATTGAACCACTTTTTTTCAACACCTTCCTTCTCGCCGTCTACATAAGTAACTTCAGATGCTAAAATACCGTTACTCCACCAAAACCTATAATCACTTACTAACTTATTTTGATGGTAGTGGTATTCCATTTTAAGCACGCCATCTTCAAACCATTTTTGAGCTTTTCCTTCTTTTTTTCCATTATAAAACCCAACCTTTTCCTTTAAAGTATTATTAGAATAATATTTTACAGCATACCCAGAAAAACGTTGGGTTTTATAATACCAAACACCTTGAATACCATTAAGGATTAAGAGCTCCTTTACAACTTCTATATTTTTGATAGTTAGTAATTTAGTTTCTACTAATTGTTTTTTATCCGTCGCTTTTTTACAACTAAAAATAACGACTACAGAAACAATCATGAAAAGAAACTTACGTATATTCATCTTTTAATAGCCTTGAAATGGTCCAGCAAAAGCAATGTAAGAACCTGTCGTAGCATATATTTCATTAATAATATGATAATGATATTCTTGTTCTCCATCTGTATGTTGTGTAGCAGAAGTGTGGCCTCCTGAAGCATCTAAATCTGTTGGATACGATTCTGTAGCATTACATTTTCTACCATATAAAAACACACCATCTAGCAAAATTCCAGCTAAATTAACATCATCATTCGTAAACGCAACCGGCTCTAAATGATAATGATAGACCCCTGGACCAATATGTGCTCCTGTCCAATCTAAACTAGCCGCAGCCTGATCTAATGCCCCGTTTCCTTCTTGATCGTTAAAAATTGCAGCGCCACTAACTGCAATGCCAATGGTGCCTAATTGGGTTGAAACGGTACTACCTATCAAATCTGGAGTCGCATCAATATTTATAGTAGCTGCGTTGTTATTGCTAGAAATAATAGAAGGCGTTAATTGAACATCTGGTTCATCTCGGTATAAATTATTCCCAACGCCCCAATATACAGTTTCATGATCTGGTAAACCTGTAGTTTCAATCGTAACTGAAGTACCATTATCAGACAAATAAATATCTGTTTCAGTTGTATTAAATTCTGTAAATGCAGCGTGTAATTCTGTTACTGCATCATCTTCATTCTCTTCTTTATATTCATCATCGTCACTGCTACAGGCTATAAAACCTGCAGTTGTGAGTATCGTAATAAAAAAAGTCATTGTGATTTTTTCTAGTATCGTTTTCATGTCTATTCGTTTTAAGTGATTCATTATTTTTTTTT
>TARA_B110000037_G_scaffold76889_1_pt1 | contig 35349 bp, 28 predicted proteins | sample TARA_B110000037 | Tara Oceans TARA_B110000037 (sample SAMEA4397196) | marine metagenome | biome: Polar Biome; feature: [MIX] marine epipelagic wind mixed layer (ENVO:01000061); material: water (ENVO:00002006), including particulate matter (ENVO:01000060) such as... | depth 10-100 m | reverse complement strand
TCAATGGACAAGGTGCCGTGCAATTAGTACGAGACTAATCTGCATTCAACTACTTCTATAAATCAGTAAATTAAGCGTTTTTGAATCGTATAATTAACAAGAATTTTGGTGTCTTTTTAGGGGTGAAACTGTCCAAAATTTTATAAATTGCACGCTATGCGAATCATTACAATACTTACCCTTCTGTTTTTAGGTTCCAGCGTCTGGGCACAACCACTCAATTATGAACATCTTGCAGCATCTGAAGAGGATGGACCAACAGAAGATAGAGCAGCCGGGTGTGCCCCAGCATCTGCCTCCACTTTTTTAGAGTTTAATAATGTAAAGGCGCTCATTCATACGGGTGGAAATTTGTGGCAAATTGCGGGTCAAAACTTTTCGCAATATGAGGTCCCAAAAGGTTCAGGCATTATGGCTTTATTTACTTCTGCCCTTTGGTTGGGAGGAGTTGATATTAACGGACAATTGAAAATCGCAGCAATTCGTTACCGTCAAGGTCAAGATTATTGGACGGGTCCATTAACAGAGACGGGTGAGGCCGAAATTATCCCCGCTACTTGCCAAGAATATGATCGCCATTTTGTCATAAGTCAAGATGAAGTGCGTGAATTTGATGCCTGGTTTAAAGCTGGTTTATTTGATGAGGAGAATGGCACTACCACACAAGCGGATGATTTCTCTGATTATGAAATTCCATTGTCAATAATTGATTGGCCGGCACATGGTGATCCTTCATTGGGACAAAATTTTTACCTCGCTCCATTTTATGATAGAGATGAAGATGGGTTGTATGATCCAAACAACGGAGATTACCCATGGTATGATATTGAAAAACAAGTGGATTGCCGATTGGATAGAACCGTAACTTTATTTGGTGATCAAACCATTTGGTGGGTGATGAATGATAAAGGTAATATTCATACCGAAACGGGCGGTGATCCTTTAGGAATGGAGATTCGTGCTCAGGCTTTTGCTTTTGCAACCAATGATGAAATTAATAACATGACCTTTTATAATTATGAATTGGTTAACCGTTCCACTCAAACACTTTACAATACTTATTTCGGTGTGTTTATTGATGGTGCATTGGGTGGACCGAATGATGATTATGTAGGCTGTGATGTAAGCCGTGGATTGGGATACACGTATAACGGAAATGCCTTTGATGCAACGGATGGCGGTTACCTTGGTTATGGTGCTAATCCGCCTGCAGCTGGGGTCGATTTTTTTGAAGGACCTTATTTGGATAATGACGGGCAAGACAATCCTATTTATATTGAAGATAGTATTGGTTTGACTGAGGTGAATGCAGGTAACGGGATTCCTTATGCTGGATTAGGAATAGGTTATGGAGATGGAATTGTAGATAATGAGCGTTTAGGAATGCGCCGCTTTTTATACTATAATAACCTTGGTGGGGGCGGAATTGCAGCACAAACAGACCCTGTTTCGGGACAAGATTATTATAATTATTTAACTGGATTTTGGAAAGATGGTACACCTTTCGTTTATGGCGGAAGTGGACACCAAAGTAACCCTGATGCATTGGCGGGTGTAACGGCTGATTATATGTTCCCGGGAGATACAGATCCGCTGGGTTTTGGAACCGGTGGTGCTCCACAAGAAACTTGGACAGAACAAACTGCGGGAAATGTTCCTTTTGACCGAAGATTTGCCCAATCTGCTGGACCGTTTCTTTTGCGTCCAGGGGCAGTAAACAATATTACAACAGGAATTGTTTGGGCAAGAGCAAATACAGGCGATCCTTTCGAATCAGTTGTGGCTTTGCAAAAAGCAGATGATAAAGCACAGGCTTTATTTGATAATTGCTTTAAAGTTTTAGACGGTCCTCATGCCCCTGAATTGTCCATTCAAGAAATGGAAAATGAGTTAATAATTTCAATTTATAACGGGGCTAATTCCAACAATAGTGATGAAAACTATGCTGAATTTGATCCATTTATTGTAAATCCGGGTGGAGAAGGCGAATTTGACAATAACTATCGTTTTCAAGGTTACCAAGTCTTTCAATTGGCAGACCCAACAGTATCGCCAACTGAATTGATTAATGTAGATAAAGCACGGTTAGTTTTTCAATGTGACATTCGTGACTCAATTAGTCGATTAGTGAATTATGCGTTTGATGATGAAATTGGCGCATCTGTTCCCCAAGTCATGGTCATGGGCGCAAACGAAGGTGTTGAACATTCTTTCAGTGTGACGGATGATTTATTCGCGGCTGGGGATCGTAGATTGGTAAATTTCAAGCGCTATTATTATATGGCAATTGCTTATGCTTCCAACGAGTTTAAAAAATATGATCCTGATTCTCCAACAAGTTTAGATGGTCAGAAAAAACCTTATTTATCGAGTCGTAAAGGAGCAATTGGCGAAATTATATCTTACGAAGGAATTCCACACTCACCAAACCCTGAAAACGGAGGGACGATTTTTAGTGTTGGATATGGATACGAATTAGCGGCTACTAGAATTGATGGTTGGGGTAATGGCGGCAATTGGACTGAAATTTCAGCCGAGTCTGAAAAACAAATTTTGGCAAACGGTCAGTTAGATGAATTGACATATGCGTCAGGAGCTAGTCCTATTCAAATTAAAGTAATCGATCCTTTGAATTTACCTGCAAATGATTTTGAACTTTATTTTACTGCTTTAGATGAAGAAGATTTGGATACCGCCGCTTGGTATGTGGTAAACTTAGCTACAAATGATACGGTTTATTCTAATAACAATATTGATTTTGCAAGCGATCAACTCATTCCAGAATGGGGAATAGCTATCTCTGTTATTCAGACCAATTATACGAATCTTTCATTTGGATATTTAGGATATGAAACTGATCCGATAGGTGCTACATTGACTTTTGCAGATTCATCCAAAAGATGGTTAACAGGGATTGAGGATACCGACCAATATAATGCCACGAACTGGCTGAGGTCGGGATCATTTGAACCTGAGCCAGACGATTGCTTAGGCCCTGTAGTGTTGAACCCTTGCTATTATAGAGACAAAGTTGTTGATTTCGATCAATTATATGAAGGGTTAGTTGGTGGTATTGCGGGCCCATTTAAACTAGCCGGAACAGAATTTCAAGGCATGCCAATTGGATATCCAAATGCAACTTACGATCCTATTTCAGGATTAGCAAGTTCTTGGTATAGTCCAACAATTAGTCAGACCAAAACTAGCTTCGCAGATCTTCATGGTGTTGATATTGTATTTACTGATGACCAGACAAAATGGACGCAATGTCCCGTAATCGAAACAGGGCATATTAATAACCAAAACATTGGTAATGCTTCCATAATGACCTTGCGCCGATCTAAATCATTAGACATTAACGGAAATGAATTGGAAACAACTGGAATGAGCTGGTTTCCTGGATATGCCATTGATGTTGAAACGGGTGAACGCTTAAATATGGCGTTCGGAGAAAATTCGTGGTTAGCAGGTTCTAATGGGCACGATATGATTTGGAATCCGACATCCGAATATGCAAATGCCGTAACAGGTGAACCTCGATTTGGTGGGGGACATTTTATTTATGTTTTTGGGGTTGATATTGGCGAAGGAGATATGCCGCCTTATGACAATGGAAACTGGCTGTACAATCAATTGCAAGATGAATCAGCATCTAACTACATTAACACGTGGAAAAATTGCTTGTGGATTGTTGAGCCACTTTTAGTGAGTGATGAGGTATTGTTAAGTACAGAAGCCCGCATGAGTTTGCGCGTTAGTCATCCATATCAAACGGAAGTTTCCACAGGAATTAATAATGGATTACCGGCTTATCGATTCACAACAAATGGAATTCAGACGCAGTATGAGCAGAATGAAACGGCAATTTCAGCACTCGATCAAATAAAGATTGTTCCCAATCCATATTATGCTTACTCGGCTTATGAAGGAAATGGAATTGACAACCGCGTTAAAATTACCAACCTAACTGAAACTTGTACCATAACAATATTCAATATGAACGGCAGTTTGGTTAAGAAAATTGAAAAAGACAATGCACTCACATTTGCAGATTGGACCTTGAAAAATCATGCAAGTATTCCAATTGCTAGCGGACTATACATCTTCCATATCGACGTGCCGGGTGTTGGAAAAAAAATATTGAAATGGTACGCAGCCATGCGTTTGGTTGATACTTCAAACTTTTAAAATTGCGAAACATGAAAATTTCGAATGCACTTGCAACAACGTTTTTATTTCTATCCGTAATCAGTTATGGTCAAAAATTAAAGCTCGGACCAGAGATCGGGTTTAACATGCCCTTTTTAGAATCAACTGAGCTCGGTAAAAGTTTTGAGCCTGGTTTTCATGCAGGAGCGAATGTTGAGTACCATTTCACCGATTATTTTTATTTAAGATCGGGTGTGTTTGCTACTCAGAAAAGACAATCCTATAGTTCAAGCGACACTGTATTAGTGAATCTTTTTGTTTTAGAAGATTTGATTGGAATTGATGGGGTAAACTTAGAATCATATTCACATATATCAGGCCGTGTAGCGCAATTATACATTGAGTTGCCGCTTGTTGCCGCGTATCGCTATAAAGATTTGAGCATTTACGCTGGACCGTATTTTGGATTCATGCTTTCCGCAAAAGCGAAGGAGGTTAAATCAATTGATACGCCTTTTTTAAGAACGGTAGATATTGTTTCGCTAATTCCTGATGGGCTTCCGGTGGATGCAGTTCTTGCTACTTTGCCTGCTGCCGAGAAAACTAGATTCAATGAGTCCAGTTCAAAATCGGGCTTAAAACCATTAGATACTGGATTAAAAGCAGGGTTGTCATATCAATTTAATAATCTTGGTGCAAACGTTAATTACCAATATGGTTTTACCGATTTTCGCACACCGACTCAATTAGAATTTCAAAACCATCACTATTTTCAGTTAACCCTTCATTATAATTTTGGAATAGGGAAAGGCAATTAGTAATCTGCTTCAGACGGATGGTTTAAAAGCTATGTGTAAAGTGAACTACTAACATCCGCATTCACCAAAAAATGGAATAACGATCGTTTGCCCGTCACTATTATTAATGTAAGTCCCTTTCCTTTTGAAAGGTCTCATCCGAACAGGAAACTTGCTTAAAATTAAGGGTAATTACATAGTCATTGTTGGCAACAATTACAGTTCCATTTCCGTCATCTTCCCAATTGCTTCTACCTAAAGTAAATTTCTCATTTCTCCATCCAATTTCATAAAGGCAAATTTCACTCTAAAATCATCCATATAGATATACTCACCTAAATTGAAATCATCAAATTTTTTTGAAAAATAGCAGGCACAACAATCAATTTCTGGTGGAAATTCAGTGAAAGAATCTATGCTTATTTCAAATGGAGCAACTTCGTCTAATTGAACATAAACCAATTCTTCCGGATCATCTTCCGAATTTTCGAGTGACGCGGTTCCTTCTGGAGCTGTGCTATTCTCTTGGCTTTCAGACGGGGCATTATTAAACTATTAATCATAAAGAGCAATGCGAGGATGGTATATTGGATTATTCTTTTCATAGAGGTTATTTCGAGGTGTAATGTACAATTTTCAATCTGACATGGTAAATATGAATCAAAAAAGCCCCGCTCAAAATAGTGAACGGGGCCTTATCTCTAAAAATCTTTTAAGTCATTCAACCACGCCAAAACAATATGTTAAAACGCAGTCTAAAATTTGTCAGTTTCAGACTGACTAAAAATCAAACTTAATCCCTTGCGCTAAGGGTAACGCAGCAGAGTAATTAATTGTATTTGTTTGTCTTCTCATGTAAACTTTCCATGCATCAGATCCTGATTCACGACCGCCACCAGTTTCTTTTTCACCGCCGAACGCACCGCCAATCTCTGCTCCTGAAGTTCCAATATTTACATTAGCAATCCCACAATCGGATCCCCATGCAGATAAAAACTCTTCTGACTCACGAATATTATTGGTGAAAATTGAAGATGAAAGTCCTTGTGCAACATCATTTTGAATATCGATTGCATTGTCAACTGATCCGCTATATTTTGTTATATATAAAAGTGGTGCAAATGTTTCATGCCGAACAATAGCAAATGAATTATCTGCTTCTGCAATGGATGGGGAAACATAACAACCTGATTCGTATCCTTCACCTGTTAATGCTTTTCCTTCAACCAACATAGTTCCGCCTTCTTCTTTTACCTTATCAATTGCTCCTAAGTAAGCGTTTACAGCGTCTTTATCAATTAATGGCCCCATATGGTTTGCTTCATCTAATGGGTTACCAATAGTGATTTGCTTGTACGCATTCACTAAAATATTCTTTACGTTATCGTAAATAGAATCATGGATGATTAAACGACGCGTTGATGTACATCTTTGTCCCGAGGTACCAACAGCTCCAAATACAACACCTGGAATTACCAATTCTAAATCAGCAGATGGAGTAATAATAATGGCGTTATTTCCACCGAGTTCTAATAATGATTTTCCTAATCTTTTTCCAACAGCCTCACCAACAGCCTTGCCCATTCGGGTTGATCCTGTTGCAGATACTAAAGGAACTCGTTTGTCGTTTGACATGGCAATTCCTAAATCGGCTCCACCAATTAGTACAGATGAAACACCTTCTGGCACATCATTCGCTTCGAATACTTGCGCCGCAATATGTTGACATGCAATGGCAGTTAATGGGGTTTTTTCTGATGGTTTCCAGATACAAACGTCTCCACAAATCCAAGCTAAGGCTGTATTCCAGCACCAAACAGCAACTGGAAAGTTAAATGCGGATATAATTCCTACAATTCCTAATGGATGGTATTGGTCATACATTCTATGAACTGGTCTTTCAGAGTGCAATGTTGATCCATTTAACTGACGAGATAATCCAACTGCAAAATCGCAGATATCAATCATTTCCTGAACCTCACCCAATCCTTCTTGGTATGATTTTCCCATTTCATAAGAAACCAATTTACCTAAAGGCGCTTTGTATTCACGCAGTTTTACACCAAGTTGACGAACCATTTCACCTCTTTTGGGTGCTGGCACTTGTCGCCATTCTTTAAAAGCTTCTTGCCCTTTTAAAATTGCTGCCTCATATTCGGCTTCCTTAGCACTCTTTACTGAGGCTATTAATTTTCCATCAACTGGAGAATAAGAGTCAATTTGTTCCCCTCGGGTATTGAACCAATGTGATCCCGTTGAGGCACCATTGTTCAATTCTTTCACTCCTAATTGATCTAAAACCGCTTTAATTTCGGTTTCAACTGCTACTGTAGACATATTTTTTTCTTTAAATTCTTAACAAAAGTACAATATTTAGAGGAAAAAATTCACAGCATTTTGGTTTAGTTTAGACGGTTTTAAACAACTTCATTATCTTTACGATAAGAAAAGACTCCGAAATGGTTACAACATGACAGTTTAGTCTCATTAAGTGAGAAAAAGAGTAGTAACATTATTAAAAATTAAAGCAATGAAAAAAACAATTTTTATTTTAGGTGCAGCGCTAATTCTGCTGAGTAGTTTTTCTGGAGTATTAAAATCTGCAGGGGAAGATCTTTGTAAGGCCTATTTCCCAATGGATGTAGGAACAACCTTGACCTATGAAAATTACAATGGCAAAGATAAGGTGCAATCAACAGATCAAATGACGGTGACGGATGTAATTGAATCAGCCGCATCAACCTTAATTAAGGTGAACATTAAATCAGCTGATAAAAAAGGAGAAGAAACATATTCAAATGATGTTGAAGATGTTTGTGAAGATCCTGTGTTTAAGGTTTCTATGGAATCATTGATGGATTCAAAAACCATGGAAGCATATAAGGACATGGAAATAACAATGACACAAAAAGAATTGCAGATTCCTTCTAATTTAAGCGTTGGTCAAGAATTGCCAAATGCTGCCATGGAAGCGGTTATTTCTACAAACGGCATGCAAGTCATGAAAATGAATTTTAAAAATTACAGAGCGTAAAGCGGAAGCTCAAGAGGATTTAACGACAGCTGCAGGTACGTTTAGCTGCTTTAAGTTCTCTCAAAAAACCAACATGAAAATGATGTTTATTGACAAGACTTATAAGAACATAGATTGGTATACAAAAGGCATTGGATCTGTTCGGCCAGAGACATATACTGAAGCTGGAAAGCTGGAAAGTTACCGCGTTTTAGCCAACATCTTCCGATAATTTTTAAATGCTGCAAAAGTTCGATTTTTCCTCGTATAAAAACATTTTAATCGTAGCCGTTATTATACGGTTAATTGGAGCAATTTTCTCGCAAGGGTATGGTATGCATGATGATCATTTTTTGATTGTTGAAGCGTCTGCCTCTTGGGTTGATGGATTTGACTATAACCATTGGTTGCCTTGGTCACCTGGCAGCACAGGTTCGCCAGAAGGTCATAGTTTCACCTATGTAGGACTCAACTTTTTTATTTTCTCGGCTTTAAAGGGTATTGGAATTGCAGATCCGAAAGTGTTAATGTTGTTTAACCGGCTCATTCACGCCGCGTTTTCGTTGCTAATAGTGAAGTATGGCTTTAAAATAACAGAAAAACTAAGCACTAAAAAGAATGCCGTTATCGTAGGTTGGCTAATTGCCTTGTTATGGGTATTGCCTTTCTTATCCGTTCGAAATTTAGTGGAGGTTAGTTGTATCCCATTTATTATGTGGGGCATTTGGGTTGCTAATAAATCAGAAAATCGAAAACGCTTTTTCTACGCCGGTTTGTTGCTAGGTATGGCTGTTTCTTTCCGCTATCAAGTGGGTGTTTTTGCTGTGGGAATGGCAGCCGTTTATTTCTTTCAGAAAGAGTTTAGGGGCTTTATTATGTTTAGTCTAGGCATATTATTGGTTTTTGCAATAACTCAAGGTTTGGTTGATTATTTGATTTGGGGATATCCTTTTGCAGAGTTTTTAGGATACTTTGTGTACAATTCCAACGAAGGGCTGGGCTATTTGGTAAACTATAATGTATTGATGTACTTCTTAGTTTTAATGGGCGCGTTTTTATTTCCGCTTGGACTATTATTGGCAGCAGGATTTTTTAGTGGGTGGAAAAAGTATATCACATTATTTGTCCCGATCTTGTTATTCATCTTATTTCACACCATTTACCCGAATAAGCAAGAGCGCTTTATTTTACCGGTTTTGCCTTTGTTCTTAGTGGTTGGTGTAATGGGTTATGATCTCTTAAGGCAAAAGGGCTTTTGGAAAAAAGCTTGGAATGTTTCGTATAAAATATTTTGGGTGCTCAACATTCCCTTATTGTTATTTGCATCCTTTACTTACTCTAAAAAATCGCGAGTTGAATCCATGTATTATTTCTACGGAAAGGAAACGACAGGCTTGCATATATTACATGAATCCACCGGGGAATCCCCGGCATCTCTACTTCCTGTATTTTATACGGGAAATTGGACAATTAGTGGCGTAGCGCGAAAAGATCCAAACCAACTCCTGACTGTTGTTGAAGGGTTGGAACACCATTACATTCTCTTTTGTGGAGAACAAGATTTAGATAGGCGAATTGACATGTATAAAGATATTTATCCCAACATGGAGTTAGCGCAGGTTTGCGAACCTAGTATGGTAGATGCGATTTTGCGTTGGCTCAATCCTCGAAATATCAATGAATACATTGAAATTTGGGAAACGCACATTGGGGAAACACACTCCGATTAATCCAGCAGGGTTATAGATTATCAACATTTCTAAAAATTGCCGCCGCGTTTTCATAGGTTAGCACTGATTTTGTTTAAAACTTATTAGAGACTCAAATTTGAAGATAGGTAACGTGGGGCAATTATTCACGTTCTTTAAATATAGACAATACACATTATGAGAATAAGATTTGTTATAGTAGTTCTTGCCGTGTTTTTAATTGCGTCTAGCTTTTTAGCTTAAATGTTATCAGGTCAGGCAAAATAAAATCAACCCTTTTTTCTAAACTTTCAGTTTGGGCGGTTTTTTCTTTCCTTTTATTATAAAAAAGCGCCCATCATCCTAAAAAAAGATAATGAGCGCTGACGCATATAAACTATAAAAATTCAATCCGGGTGAAATTATAATGCAAAGTAATACCTAGCCACAGTGGACTAAAACTATTTCCTTTTTGTACGCCAAATTTGGAGTGCAATTGCAAAATTTGAATCAATCAAACGGGGTTTTTTACGCGCTGTCAAGTAGGTTTAATTCTCAGGTCAAAATCATTTTATATAAAGGTTAATGCCATATTAGTGATTAGTGACTGGCGCCATTTTAAGATAAAACGTGCCGTATGATGTTTTTAAAAAGTTTTGCTCATGATTAAAATACTTTAAAAATTAGTTATTTAATCACTAAGAGAACATAAAGGAGGATTGCAATTGTTTTTAGGTCCTAGCCTCACATCTTTTTATCCACCGTGCCTTGTCAGATCGGTTGGCTTCTATAAACTAATATGGAAGCCTTAATGTTGATTAAATATAATGATTTTTATTTAGAAAAGCAAAAAATGAAGAGGGAAATTTGAAATCGAAGGCTATTTCAAATGCACCTGCATTAATTCATAGACTCTTAGCTGTATTCACTAAAATGGTAAACATTAGGCTGACGTTTTACAAATATACTCAAGACGATTTGGACAACCATGCCAATCAATTAAACCCGAACAATGGGTTCTGTCCTTTAGGTTAGATCCATGATAATCACTGTGGATATTTTAAGTGAAGTTTAGAATAATTCAAAGGACAGAACCGCCTAATCTACCATTAGCTTAAAGAAACGTCCTTCAGTATCTGTTAAAATATACAGACCGGGCACAAAGTTTGAGATGTCAAAATTAATAGTGGTTTGATTTTTTAGCGTTTGTTCCATCATTAATCGACCAGTCAGGCTATACATCCGCAATACTGTTGTTTGTTCAGAGCTGTAAGCAACTGTGACTTGGTTTTGTGCAGGATTTGGATAAGCAAATAAAATTGGAATTTCAATTGTTTCTTCCGCTATCCCAATCGCTGTAGTATTTTCGGCATTGAAGGTAGGGTGGAGGTAAGTGAAAGATCCAGTTCCGTTCTCCAACCTGCCAAAAGTAATGTCTTCATATTGGTCAGGGAAATCAACTTGGTCAATTAATTGGCCATCAGCGTCACTTAATGAAAGTACTTCACCACCTGCAGATAATCTAAAGTTTGTGTGCAGATCGTCCAAAACAATTGAATCTCTATCCGCCCAAAGAATGAGATATTCACCTGGTGCAATTGAAACTGTTGGAAATGTCCATTTTTCTAAATCTCCCGCATCATCTGATAAATGATAACCGGCAAGAGCAATCGTCTCGTCTGAGTTATTATAAAGTTCAACCCAATCATGATATTCACCATCCTCATCAACGGCGATAGTCGAATTGTTGGCAGATAGTTCATTAATTACAAGTCCTTTTTTAGGAACAAGCGTGAAATACTCATAGGCTGCCCTAACGGGTAAAAACCTCCCTGCTTGTGCATTTTCTGAATAGATATAATAATCTAAGTCAGTTGCTAAAATTGGAATTTCAACACCATAAATCCCGTCGCCTGCGCTTCCATCTCCATGGGCACCATCATCAAACATAGTTTGTGTTAAAAAGTAATCAAATTCGTTATAGCGATAATTAAATTCCACTATTGTAGCATCTTCAACCTCTGCAGTGAATGTTGCAGTGGTATAGGGCGAAGGATCAGTTGGAGTAATATCAATTGGATTAATTGTAGGTTGCGTAAATCCGAATTCAGGTAGTCCGCTCAAATACGGCTCACGTGCATCCATTAATGCTTCCAGCCCCGGTCGTAAATCAAACCAAAATCCAAAATTGTCATATACATTTGCATTAAAATCATCAAAAGAATAATGAGGATAAGGTTCAGTTTCAACATAAGGAGATATGAGTGCATGCATGGCTTCAACGCGCTCTAAATAATGATTATTACTAATGGTTTCATCCACAATTGTGCGGTAGTGGGCAACATACATTCTTCTGTACTTAGGGTTGGATAAAAGTGCTGCAATCAATGGTCTAAAATCTATGGCATCATCATGTAAAAAAGGATCCTGAGAGGCCAATGCATCAAATCCAAGTGGTAATAAATTTGTTCCATCCCAAAGTAAACCTCCAAAAGACATGTTGACGTCCCATATAACAATACTCCACTTACCATTCGTCATTTGATAAACGTAAAAGTTATGACCAAATGCAGTATAACCGTCATTATGAACATAGGCACTGCTCACGGCTAAAAACCACAATGCACGGTCTATATCTAAATAATCACCAACGGTTTCTGGTTCTAACTCTAATTGATAGGTTAAATCTTGTAGTGCACCATAACCATAGACAGATTTCATATCATATAAAATCTCATAATCCATGGAGTCGGAATGATATGCGAGATTAGAATTGTCGCCGTAAATATCAAATGATTCAGGATCACATTTAAAAAACGGATTGTTACTTGATCCGTAGTGTTTATCTAAAAACTCATTGTCAACAGATTCTGTATTGGTATATATTCCGCGATATTCGTCATTAATATAAAGCTCCACAAAACTAGCACGTGGTGCATCCATATAAAGATTGGATAGCTCATAGGTTAAGGCTTCACGAACCATACTTGGGTCAGTAAAGCAGTTCGCCAATTTGATTTTATCTTTCCCTTGATATTCTTGATCAGCGACAATATAATTTAGATCAATATTGAATGGGTTTTTATTGCTTGTGGTATCCATTGAACTATTCCCTTTGTACCTTACGCCACAACTGTCTAATTCGGTTCCGTTAATTATTACATCTGCCAAAATACGCCCCGTACCACTGCCTGTTCCAGTTCCTTCGCTTGCCAGTGAATCGAGTAAATGATCCCAGTTTTCATCAAAAAAAGTAATTTCGACTTTATGTACTACGTTAATGTTAAATACACTTTGTGCTGAAAGGTAAGTTGAGCCAATAAAAAGTAAGACAGAGGTAAAAAGTAGTTTCATAATCACATAGTTGTTCATGTAAATTTAACAATTTCATTACAAACCACCTAAATTGTAAATCATGCAACGAAATACCCGAAGAGTGTTAATACACTATTTTGTCGAAGAAAATTGATTTACCCCTACTGCACTATGAATTTTAATTGCTCCACCTTGTCATCTTTAACAATTCGCAACAAATAGGTTCCTGGAATTAAATCTGAAATATTAATGGTTGTTTGATTTTTAAACTCCCCACACAATTTACCCGATAACTCAAAGATTTGAATTTGCGCATTTTCAAGATCCGCGTCAACAATATTCAACACATCAGTAGTTGGGTTTGGGTAAACGCTCCAATGAATTGATCGGTTAATTTCTGTCCATCCAGTTGTTGCTAATGCCTTTTTAACAGCAGCATAAGCATTAATTTTTCCCCAACCCCATTTTGTGCTACCCTCTGCTGGAATTACATCCGTATAACCATCCTCACGCGCAGTTTGAATAATGATAAGTTTCACTTGCCATGGAGATAAATAAGGATTTGCCTCTAACATGATGGCCGAGATTCCTGCAACCGCGGGGGCAGACATTGATGTTCCACTAAACCGAGCAAAAGGGTAATCTCTACCATCAAAAGTAACTGAAGTAATTTCTGAATAACTACCGTCTGTGTATGATGAAATGGATGAGCCTACCGATACTCCTGGGGCTGAAATGTCCGGCTTTAAATTGTCATTCATCATTGGGCCAACGCTTGAGAAAGAGGCTGGACCACCGCCAATTAATGTTCCACCAACTGTTAAAAAACTGGCTGAAAATGCTGCAACTGAAATTGCCGTATTGCTGCAAGCTGGTGCGCCAATTCCGTATAAATTATCTCCGGCTGTATAGTCAGCGCCAATTGAGCTAAATGGCATTCCCCAGTTACCAACATCTGTTGATAATTCAGTCACGTTCCAATAATGAACTGTTCCAACTGATGCGGCCGATTTCAGTATGATTTTATAGGCAGGTGCACTTTTTTTAACTCTTAAACGCATTTGTGGACGATCATTGGTTGGGTAGGCCGCGTCCATTGAAAGGTTATAATAAATGGTGTCTGTTGTGCCGGGCACTAATAAAAAGGAATCGATATAGGCATCAGTGGTTAAGGTGTTATACCAAGGAGTTTCAATCTGAAAAACATTTGCTCCGTTTAATACTTTAAACCCTCCTAAAAATGACTGGTCTTCCTCTCCCCAAGCATGTACACTTTGTCCCCAAAGGTTGGGCACTGCGCCTGTATAAAACATAATACGGGATTGTAATGTGTCACCCGTAAATTCCTTTTTAATGTGAAAATCTACATCTCCATTATTCCCACCAGACGTGACAAAAACAACACCCAAATCCGAATAACTGTCAAGCGCCTGAGATAGAATAGATGTGCCATCTAATGCTCCTGTCCAATACAGTCCCCAACTCATATTTATTACGAGGCGTTTGCCTTCATCTTCTGCTTTTGAGTACATCCATTCCCATGCGTCCAAAATGGCACCTTCATCTACTAAAAAAGTGGTGAATAGGAATTGAGATTCAAACGCGACCCCTGTAAAAATTGTACCGGCTCCGCTTCCTCCAGCGATTCCTGCAACATGGCTTCCGTGCGTCGCGAAAGAATAAATATTGGCGGTATCAGCTTGTGCGGCGTCTAATGTTGCTGGTGAGTTGTATTCGGTTCCATAATCATAATCGGCTGGTGTTGGTCCTGAATTTTTAAATTGATCCCAGGCGGCTAGAATTCGCGTGTCTTCTAATAAAGTATCAAAAAACATAGGGTGTGAATAATCAAATCCCCAATCTGTGACTCCGATAAGTACATCTTTTCCCGTAAATGAACTTGGTAATCCTAAACCTTGATGAACGCTATCTACCTTCGTGTCAAACAAAACTTTGTTCAATTCTGGTTTGATTTTTCCGGCGACCTGAAGTTCTGTTACACCAGAAATGGAATAGACATCATCTAATTTGTGAAGTGGAAATTTTAAACTCACAATATTCGAAACACGTGATCCAACCATGATTCCTTCGGCTTTTAAAGCTGCAGCATCAAAGTCAATATCCACTTTTACTAAGAGAGATAGATAATCTACATTTTGGATGGTATTGATAGGGAATTTAGCTCTTAACTCATCAGAAACATCATTTTTATTCTCAAATAATACATTTTTGACCCGGCTAATGTCTGCGCGGCAATTATTTGCAACACGAATTTGAGCAGATAATGTGATTGTAAATGTAAGAGAAAATATAAAGAGTAAGTTTTTCATAACAATTTTGACTTGGATGCTAATTTAGGGAATTTTGATTGGAAAAGTGAGAAATGATCAAATCGTCAAAGCAATAAAAAAAATAATTGCCGTAAGAGCTCAAAATTTTAAATGTGATTAAAGAATAAATTTTCAAAAAAAACATCAATTCTATTGAAAGCCACGATTAATTCGTGGCTTTTTTATGTGGAATAAGCAATTAATGAGATACTCAGTATCAATTGTCGTGTTTACCGCACATACTGAACGTTGAAAACGGGATTTATTCTTTTTCTACTTTAGCCTTTAACTGTGAATCTAACCCACAATTTCTCCTCCATTTTCTCCACTACTAGGCCCTAATTGAATTCGTTCATTTGCACAAGAAATTAAAGTAGGGTTGTGCTCAATAAATATAATCGTGTGACCAAGGTCAATGAGGTTCTCAAACACCTTTATCAGACCCAATAAATCAAGTTGGTGCAAGCCACTGCTTGGCTCGTCAAATAAATAAAGGTTCTGTCCATTCTTGCTGATTATGGCTTGTGCCAATTTTAAACGTTGAGCTTCTCCCCCTGATAATGTGTTTCCAGCTTGGCCTAATTGCAAATGTCCTAGCCCCAAATCAATTAATGTTTGCAACCGTTCATTGATGTTGGAGTTTGCAAAAAGAGTGTTTATTTCCGCTGCGGTTAATTGTAATATTTCTCCAATGTTATAATTTTTTGCGTCTTTGCCTTTAAGCTTATAATTGCTGATGTCTAGATGATAGCGTGATCCTTCACAAGTTTCACATTTAATCCAAATATCACTCATGAAATCCATGCTTGTTTTCGCCTCACCATAACCTTTGCAAACTTGGCATCTTCCATTTTTTGACTGATAGGAAAATTCACCTTTTTTACGTTTATTGGCTTTCGCTTTTTCGGTTTTTGCAAACTCGGCTTGGAATAAATCTAAAATTCCAATAATGCTGGCCGGGCTGCTCAGTGCATGAATCGCAATTGGTTTTTGGTCAATTAGAAAGACTTCATCAAAAATTTCAAATCCATAAATTGATTGACATCCGATTGGTCTTTTTTTCGAAATTGATTCATAAATAACGTCCTTTATCAAGGAAGATTTTCCACTGCCCGAAACTCCTGTTATGGCAGTTATCCGATTCGACTGAAAGGATACATCTATGGCTTTTAAGTTGTTTTTCCTTGCTCCCTTTAGGCCGAACAATTGACCGGCGCTATTGATCTTTTTTGGAAGAATTGCAACTGCCTCAAATTGTGATTTGAAAGTTGTTGTTTCAGGATGATTTTTAATAGCAGCAGTTGGGCCTTGATAAATAACCTGCCCACCGTTTTTACCCGATTCTGGCCCCATTTCAATCAAATAATCTGATGCCTTAATGAAGGCTTGATCATGTTCTATGGCAACAACCGTATTTCCTTTATTTATGAGTTCCCTCAAGAGTTGAATTAGCGTTTTCACTTGGAAGGAATCTAAACCAATTGTCGGTTCATCCAAAACATAAGTAATTCCAAATAAATTTGATGCGAGTTGGCCCGCTAATCGAATTCTTTGCAATTCCCCTCCAGATAAACTACCAGTGATTCGATCCATAGAAACATAACCTAAACCGAGCGCATTTATAGTATCAAGTTGCTGTTGAATAGGGGGTAATGCCAAACTTAAAATGGCATTAATTGATTTGTTTTTTTGTTTGATTTGAAAGAATTTGGAGCAGGCTTCAATGCTCATTTCGCAAATTTCTGCAATGTTTTTATGCGCGAATTTTACATTTAATAAACGCGGTTCTAAACGTTTTCCTTCGCATAAGCCACACGGAATATCATGCAATAATTCCAATACAGATTGGATGTTTTTATTGTCACGGCGTCTGTTATATTCATCATTAATATAATTGCAAAAACCCAACCATTTGGTCGTCAATTCCTGAACACCACTTCGTGTTTTTGTTTTAAATTCCCACTGCACTTGCCAATCTTCTTCTCCAGTTCCATAAAGGATGACTTCTTGAATGTCTGCAGATAAATTTAGCCAAGGTAGGTTGATGTTCCAATTTTTTTGAGTGGAAATTTCTTTCAATGTCGCTATAAATTGCCCTTCTGGGTTCGTGAAATATTGGGCGGTTTTATTGGCGTTTAAGGCGCCGTCAAAAATTGTTTTTTCCGGATTTAAAACAACGACATTTGGATCGCATTCTTTTTCAAATCCGTTCCCCTTGCATTTTGTGCACGCCCCTAATTTATGATTAAATGAAAAGTGCTGCGCGGTATATTCCAGTCCTTCCAATTGAGAAACGCGAGAATAGAGTAGCCTTAAATGGTCATGAATTCCGGTCACCGTTGCAACTGTAGATCGACTTGATTGATTGCCACGTTTACGTTGAATCGCAATTGTTGGAGTTAAGCCAATGGCCTGTTCAATTTTTGCGCGATTTTGTGCTTGAATTAAACTTCTATTATAAGTGGATAATGATTCCGAAAAACGTGAATTCGCTTCGGCGTATAAACTGTCATAAACCAAAGCAGATTTTCCACTGCCAGATAATCCAGTTACTGCAGTTAACTTGTTTTTCGGAAAACAGGCATCAATGTCCTTCAATAAATGAGTTGAAACACCTTGTAATTCAATAAATTCAGTGATGTTTTTCGTTTCAATAGCCTTATTCACCTGGTCATTTTTCGAACATGAGGTAGCTGATGCTCTCGAAGCCCCCAGTTCAATAATATGCGCCGCCTGATTTAGAATCAGCTCATCTTGTTCTATACACACGATTGTGTTTCCACCTTGTGTTATTTCTTCAAATAATTGGCTTAAATTTTTTAGGTCGAATGGATGTAAACCAATGCTCGGATCCTCTAAAATATACAGCGTGTTTTTGGTCGATTTTTTCTGTAATTCGTTCGCTAATTTTATCCGCTGTGCTTCTCCGCCTGAGAGTGTGGTGGCCGATTGTCCTAATGATAAATAACCCAATCCAATTTTTTGTAGGGTGAACAATCCATTCACTAATTTTTTATTTTCAAGAAAGAAAATGCAAGCTTCTTTTACGGTAAGATTGTATACGTCTGAAATTGTTTTGTTCTTATAATGCACGGCAAGTGAAGTGGATTTAAATCGTTGTCCATTACATGTCCCACAAATTAAATCCACCTGACCTAAAAAGTGCATTCCTATTTGCGTCGTCCCTGCGCCTTGACAGGCCTCACAGCGCCCTCCTTTTGTATTAAAAGAAAAGCTTGATTTGGTCAGGTTTTTAGCTTTTGATTCGGGCAATTTTGAGTATAAATCGCGAATATAATCTGACAAACCTAAGTAAGTTGCGGGATTGCTCCGCGGCGTTCGTCCAATCGGTGATTGATCCGCAACTACTAATCGATCAATCACTTCAATATTCTGATATGATTCAATTAATACGGAGGTATTTTCCCCCTTAATGGAATTCCGAATTAAAGGCAGTAATGTTTTTTTAACCAAATCCTTTTTTCCACTGCCAGATCTACCCGTAACCACATTTAAATTGCCCACTAAAAATTGATGGCTTCCCCCCTTGAGACGACCTTCGCTGCAATTCTTCAAGGTGATCCATTTTTTAGTGGTCTCAGTCTCGTTATCGACTGCTTTCAATAAATTCTCATTACTCAAAAGCGCGTTTAAGGTGGGGCTAAAATGCGATTCCGTTTTCTGAATTAGAAAGTCGGAAAATTTGCCATTGAAAAGGATGTTTCCACCCTCTTTTCCAGCTTTCGGACCAATATCTATGATCCAATCTGCTTGCCGTATCGTTTCCAAATCGTGCTCGACAACAATAACTGTATTTCCATTATTGACCAAGCGTTTAAGAATGGAGAGCATAGTTTTATTTTCAACCGCTTGCAAACCAATACTCGGTTCGTCAAAAACGTAGAGCACATTACTTAATTCACTCCCAATTTGGTTAATAACACTAATGCGCTGTACTTCACTTACCGAAAGTGATTTCGCGGGTTCGTTTAACTGCAAATACCCTAATCCAATCGTTGTTAATAATTCAATTTGCGAGGTTAACTTTTCTATAATCGGTTCCGCAATATTATTCCAATTTTGAATCTTCAGCCATTGCAATAAATCCGCTAGAGAAAGCGCTAATAAATCTGCAATTGATTTATCATGAATTAAAATAGATAACGCCCTTTTGTTTAAACGTTTTCCACTGCAATCTTTACATGTTATGGCTGAAACATACTTCAGAATATTAGCATTTCTGTCACGGCGCAGAATATCCGACATAATTGGAATCATGCCTTTGTAAAGCCCATCTTCTCTCGGTTTCGCTTTAATTCCGGTCCACTTCAATCGTGATTCAATGCTATGTTTTCCAAATGGGACTTTTGTTTTTTCGCTGCCATAGAGAATAATTTGTTGCTGAGCATCCGTTAAGTCGTTCCATGGAATGTCCACATTAAAACCCTCGGCCTCACAAACTTGATTCAATACATCAATCGTCACCTGAGAATACATGATATAACCCGTTGGCAAGGTTGGCGCTAAGGCACCATCACGAATCGTTTTTTCGGGGTGAACGATTAACTTTGCCAAGTCAATTTCTTCCTCAATTCCCAAACCGTTACAGCGTAAACATTTCCCTTCATTCCTGTTGAAGGAAAACATTGATCGTGAAAAGGGTACTTCGAGAACCTCGGTGTCCTTTGCGCCCTCAATTCCAGTTCGTGCATACAATAGTCGCAACCACGAATATAAATCAGTTAACGTTCCGACTGTAGAACGCGCATTCATTCCGGTTATTTTTTGACCAACGGTAATAACAGGAGAAAGGCCCTCAATGCTATCCACATTGGCCGGGCTAATTTTCCCAATAAACTGCCTTGCAAATGTGGGCATAGTTTCGAAGTAACGGCGCTGACCTTCTTTGGCAATAATATCAAATGCCAAGCTCGACTTCCCGGAACCTGAAATACCTGTCACCACAATAAATTGGTGATGCGGAATTTCCAATGACACATTTTTAAGGTTATGCGTTTTAGCGTTCTTAATTTTTATGGTTGAACTAGTTTGATTTGGCATTCGGGTGTAAAGATAAAGGTTTGGTGTATGACGTCATGCATTGAAAGTAATATTCTCAATTCGTTCTCAGTATACGTACTGTTGTTTCATCCATTGAAACTAAGTAGATTTATTGCAGATTTATAATAGCATAATGCGCTCCCAATTTCCAAAATTTGTCCTAATTGGAATTGTACTTGTTGCCCTTTCGGGTTTCAATTATGATCGTCCTACTGCACCTGCTAAATCAGAAGTGACTTATGTATATATCTGTATGACTAAAAATTCATATGCCTATCATTTCGATTATAATTGTCAGGGATTAAAGAGATGCAAAGGAGAAAAGAGAAAGGGGACTTTAGAGGATGCTAAAGGGAAGCATGAGCGAAAAATTTGTGGGTATGAAGATTGACAAATAGGCTTAAACTTAAATCAATTCTGGATTAAAATCCTCTCAATCACTCCTTAAATTAGCCAAATCTGGATGGTCCAAAGCCAGTTGAATTTGATCTAAAAATCGCTCTTTATCTTTGCCTAAAACACCTTTCAGTACAAGATTGTTCGAGGCGTGATCAGAGCGGAAAATAGGTTCTTTCAAATTTAAATGTTGCATGAACGTTTGCAGTTCTGAAAACAATTCCGCTTGATTGAGTTCTTCAAAATCGCCCAAAAACCGATTTTTATAATGCGCCAAGCCTTTATGCGCCGTTAAAACAAGTGTTGAAGCGAATTTTGGTTGTGTTTCATTTAGCACCTTTGCTGAATTAATAGCATGTTCAACAACCGTCGAGTAGATGGTAATAGTGGCTCCCCATCAGCCAAAAACACGCGTCTAATTTGATCTGAGTAAGGTAAAAAGGAATCAATATCTGCAAATACTTCTTCCTCTTTCCGGGCCGTGAACTGTTTTGAAGTATACATTTCACAAAACGAACATTTGTTCCAGCTACAGCCAAGTGTTATTTGTAGAATCAACGAACGAGCTTCAGAGGGCGGTCTGAACAAGGGTGCATAATAGGTAATCGGGAATGCTTGCATTGTTTCTCTGTCGTTTATGCAAAGTTAAGGGTTAATCCATAAGTACGCATAAAAAATCCGTGGTTTTGAAGATGAACTTCAAACGCTAAAATTCAAGGTTTAAATTTAAAGAAAATAGGAATTAAAACCATCTCGAAAAAGAAACGTCACTTCCGCAAAAATTATTTAGTTTTACACCATCATGGATGAATTTATAAAAGGGCACAGTACGGAATTAATTGCGACAGGAATTGCAATTGGGAGTTGGATTTTACTGCGGGTTATTGTAGGTATTATCGTTCGTCGACGCTTGCGTTTGAATAAATTTGGCGAAGGCCGCAGGCGAATGGCAATAAAGAGTTTCAACCTTGTATTGAATCTTGTTTTTGCTTCTTCATTAATAACGATTTGGAGTGTGGCTAAAGAGGATATTCTTTTATTAATGTCTTCAATTGTAACGGTTTTGGGGGTTGCATTTTTTGCCCAATGGTCGCATTTATCAAACATCACATCTGGCGTTATTATCTTTTTAAGCATATCAACTAAAATTGGCGATCATATCAAAGTAATGGATAAAGATTTTGATTTGGAAGGGGAGATTTTTGATATTGGATTAATGTTTTTTAAAATCCGTACCGCTGAAGGGGAGTTTATTTCCTTGCCAAATAATATTATTCTGCAAAAGGCGATTAAAACCAATGTATCTTCAAGCGAGGATAATGGTGCAGAAGGAAGTGACTAATTATCTTATAAAATCACACCACTCCATAATGAAGTCGAACGCATAAATTTCTTTTCGTTTTAATTTGGTCTTTTTTACCTTTACTTTATCTAATTCAAGACAACGGATCAATGATTTTGGCAAAAAGGTGATAGGATTGTAGCTGATGTCAAGCTCCCTCAGTGCATTTATGTTTGAATAATTTATATTCTGGATTAGAATAATTGGGAAAAGTGTTTTTTTTGTTGGTGTTAAATGAAAAAGACCTTACTCAACAACGAATTTCACCAATCGTATATTCTCTTCCCTACTAAATCGGGCAAAATAGATTCCAGGCGCTAAGTGGGATGTGGAGTATTGAATGTACTTGGTTTCAAAGATGTTTATATTGGCACGAACTCTTCCCAAATGATCGATTATTTGTAATTCCTCAAATGGATCGATTAAGTGAATTTTCACATAACTTGTAGCAGGGTTAGGCCAAAGTCGAATAGGCTTCAGCGCTCCTTGTAAGGGCTGGAATAACGCCCCCATATCTGCCCTTGAACCATCTAAATCAAAGGGCGAGAATGGTGATCCTGAATTGATGCAAGCAGAGGCTAGATTTAAGTTGAAATTTGAATCGGAAGGGGAGATGAATTTTGCTGGTGCTAGCACATTTCCAATCCCTAAAATTTGTTCATTATTTGACGAGCTATAAGTCACGACTATATCAGATGTTGCATCCGCGAACAAATCCTGGGTGTTACTTTGGAAGATGCAATTGATTATTTCTATAGAACTGCCAATTGCGGGATCGCCTGAGACCAAGGCGCTAACTGCAATGTCGTTATTGAAAAAGGTGTTGTTTGTTATAATTCCAGTTGATCCTTCTTTAAATGTTACGGCTTCGGCACAGTTTACAAGGATGTTACGATATACAAGAATATCAGTTGAACTCCCGTTGTTTTCGGAACCGATCTCCATTCCTCGATTGAATATATTATAAAAGTAATTGCTGTCGATCATTGTTTGTTGGCAATGATTTAAGTCAATGGCATCATCATAACAATTTTGAAAAGTACAGTTCCCAATTCGACCAAAATTACAATTCAGAAATTCAACAGCATCAGGAATTGAATCAAATTGGCAGTTGGTTATAATAGGGTTTGAAATGCCATGGCATAGCAACCCCTCGCCTTGGTTTATTCCTTTGAAAGTGCAGTTTTTTGCAGTTAATTGACCGCCGAAAAAACGAGAAAGGGCACCATTCCATTCTAAGTCTTGTTGGTTAAAAAATTTCGCATTCTCATAGGAGATGATACAATCGGTAGCATATATTCTGCCATCTATAATTTCCGCGTTTTTGATATTTAGAGAATCAACGGAATCATGGATTATGATTTGTTTCCAACCAATTCCTGCATGTAATGGATGAATTTTAGCAGGATTGTTTGCAGCTCCAATAACTTCAAGTGTACCATATACATCTACATCAATACCATCTCCAATGTAAACTAGTCCACCTTCACCAATCATAAGTGAATCATTGGTGTTAATTGTGGTGTCTGATAAAATGTAAAACGGTCCGGTGGTTTGGTTCACCCAAATTACATTTTGACCGAAGGATTTCGATCCAACAAAGAATAAAACAATCAGGATTAACGGATGAATGTAGTTCCTTGATGTAAATGGATTAGAATTTCGCTTCTGCAAAGGCATTTGAGTGTAAAAATACAATCTTTAGGTGAATTGTCAATCGAAAGAAATGGAGAGAAAGATTTGAATTGATTATTGAAATCTTTTTTAGCCATAACTAAGTCTACTTCTTCAGCAGAAATAATTGACAAAACACTCAGAAACTAACTACTTATCTGTAATTTATAAGCATCATTTATCACAACTTTTAGTCGTAGAAAATCAATCCAAAAACGGAAGTAAAACGGTGAAATTGGTGAAACAATAATTGAAATTTTAAAATAAGATTTAATTAATGCGACAGAACCAAAGCAAAAGGATTAATACATGATCCAAAAACAACATAAAAAGCTGTTTTCAAAAATTTATAAACATATCTAAGCAGATTAACAAAAGATTAACATAAAATATATGTTACAACATATATTTTTCAATACATTTGTTGTGAACATGGCACCATTCATGTTAATAAGTGATCAAATATTAAACTAAACAACACTAAAAATGAAATTTAAATCAATAATAGTAATGGTTCTATTTCTTATGCCATTTATGTCGTCCGCTCAGGAATTAACCCTAAACATGGAAAACGTAAACATTTCTTTTGTAGCAGATATGCAAAATACCAAAGGAACAATTTCTGGACTTCAAGCGAAGATCAAATTTAATATAGATGATCTGGCACAATCCAGTATTTCCGGGACAGTTGATGCCAGCACACTGGATACGGGCAATCCAAAAAGAGACGAGCATCTTAAAAGTGCAGACTTTTTTGAGGTGGCGACTTATGGAACTATGGGGTTTAAAAGTATTTCAATCGAACAAGATAGAAATTCATACGTGATGAAAGGATTACTGACAATTAGAGATGTTGAACGTGAAGAAAAAATTGTTTTCACCTATGCCAACAAAGTCTTTAAAGGTGAAACGACCATTCAAGTCGCACTATACAAAATTGGAAACTATGCCGACAAAAAACCGGAAAAAACGAATGTTAAAATCACATTTGTTTTGCCCGTAATGTAAGATTAATTAACAATTGATATTATTTAGAGTCGTTCCATATTATGGGGCGACTTTTTTTTTGGAGATTAGCAAGAAAATAATTTTTTTTCGTAAAAATTAAGAACTCCAATTATGAAAACTATTAAATTTATCGCTTTAGCGACAGCTATCATTTCGCTAGGTGCTTGTAAGACACTTGAATCAAGTAACACAGCAAAAGATGCAGATATCTACGGACCAACTGTATTCCAAACTCCAGTTATGGCTGACTTAGATGTGAAAGACACAAAAGTTACCGCTACTTATTCTTGTTCTGCAAGTGTCCCTGTAGAAAGTGCAAAGAGCATGGTATTACTTGAGGCATTGAAATCTTCAAACGCTGATGTATTAATTGAGCCGCGTTATGAGATCAACAGAACTATCGGTAAAATGGAAGTAATTGTAGTAGGATATCCTGCAACATACAAAAACTTCAGACCTATGGTAGCTGCGGATACTCTTTTTATCCAGAGTTCAAGACCAGCTTCAGCGGGATCAACAACTACTCAAGGACCTCTTTCTTTATCTAAAGGGTTATTGAAAAAGAAATAATTAGAACTTAATAAGTTCGACGATTCCCTTAACTTTTATAGGAGAAATCATTTATAATATCCATTCATGAAATTTCACGAATGGATATTTTTTTTACCTGATTGTGATAATTATCATTCTTCAAAGTGCTAATTATAAGCTCACTAACACCTCTTTTTAGCGCACTTAATAGAATAAAATTGAGATTATGGATATTATAGAAAATATGTATTATGGATTTGGTCGAATTGTATTAGCCCTTTCACTGGCTGATGGTAAAGTTGATCAATCAGAAATTGACATGTTAGAAACCAGCATAGAAGAAATTGCCGAAGATTGTGGTTTTGATTTATCAATGGTGCTAACAGCATTTCAACAATGGAAAGGAATGAAATCATTTTCAACAGAAGAAATGATGCATGGAGGTCTTCACGATTTTCATCTGGGGGATTTACATTTAACCCCTGAACTAGCTTCAATATTTCGCTCAATCGTAATCGACGTCGTAAGCGCCGAGCCTCCTATAACCGAAAAAGAACAAGAAATGGCGCGTGAATTCATTACCTACCTCAACGAGCGCGAACAAAAAAAATTATAAGACCAATAGGGGTAAGTTAAATTTGATGTGTCACCTGAGTGTAACAATCAATATTTAATAAAATGAAAAAAGTAAATGTAATGAATCAAGTGAAAAAACATCTTGTATTCACATTGGGAATATTTGCACTAGTGGCATGTAAAAAAGTAGATGCAGCTAAAGGCACTTCAGAAGACCATATAATAAATGAAACAGGTTTTACCGCAATTGAATTTGCTACTGGGGGCGATTTAACTTTTACAGAATCTCCCTCTACGTCAATTATCGTAAACACCACCGATAAGGTATTTAAAGCCATGGATATTTATGTTGAAAACTCAATTTTATATCTTAAAACTAGAAAAGGGTATAACATAAAAAACAGTGAGGAAATCAACGGCACAATTTCCGCTCCAAATGTTAATTCATTAGCTTGTTCAGGCAGTGGGAATGTTGATGCAAACATTGACATTTCAACTGAATATACAGCTTTCAATTTAGCGGTTTCTGGTTCAGGGTCTATGCGAACAACTGTTATAAATGCTACAAATCAAAACATATCGGTTTCAGGATCTGGTAGTCTGACAGTTGATGAATTAATCGCTGAAAATGTAACTGCCATAATTAGTGGTTCTGGCGGAATTAATGTAAGAGCGGGTGAGACATCATACACTGATTTAGTTGTATGCGGCAGTGGCAGCTATAAAGGATTCAATCTAACAGCAGCCATTGTTGATATTAACATCTCTGGAAGCGGCAAAACGGAAGTAACCGCGAATGAAGAATTAGATGCGCTGATTAGCGGATCAAGAAACGTTTATTATAAAGGAAATCCAATTATTAACGTTTCTAGTTCAGGCAGTGTCAACTTGATTAACGCCAACTAAATTTTAGAAAGACTTAAATACAAAAAAGCCCTGAAGATAAATTTCAGGGCTTTTATTTTTACTAGAAATTATATGAAATACCTAAGTCGATATTAAATGAATACGGCCGTTGATTCAAATCTGTTTTGCGTTTGTAAACGGAGTTTAAAAAAGCATCTACCGAAGGAATAATGTGCAGGTTAAATTTATCACTTAGGCGATAATTATAATCTAATCCCAAATTCAAAGCGGTGGTTAACGAACGAAAGGGGGTATTGGTAGAAGCATTATTATGTGCAACAGGTGCTAGTGCATTTACATCCACCCAAGAAGACTGGGCAGCAGTTAAAATATTTGCTTTTATCCCGCCAAGTATATAAAGATTTGATTTTGGCCGTGGTAAAATATTAAATCCAAGAATTAATGGAACTTGAAAATATTGATAATCATTCCGTGTTGTATGTGTAATTAAATCATGCTGAAAATCATATTTATCGCTGTAAAATTTGTAGCCAATTCCAGAACGCCCAACAAATCGATTACCCAATTTAAATTGAAAATCTAATCCTATTTCAAAACATTCACCAAATTTTTCATGATCATTTTTGTGCGTTATCAAATCGTGATGGGTCCCACTTTTCAAAACTCTGAACGACTCACCTATTCCACCTTTCAACAAAATTCCGAACAGACTTCCTTTTTTTTCTTTTTGAATGGGTTGTTCACTGACAATTATCTCATTCTTTACAGGATCTGCATTAAACGAGTCAGAATCAGGATTCACCAAATCAATTTCAATCTCAGTAATTTCAGCAGTTTCAACTTTGCGAACCTCCCTCTTTTGTTGCGTTTCTTCAAGAGAATTATCTTCAGCTCCAGTTTGATGTTTTGACAAATCCACCGCGACATTATGACTCAGCTCTTCTCTTTGATTGTCTTGTATTCCTGTATTTCTCAAATCGGGTTTCGGGGTAGCACTAATTGGAGAATCAGTCAGCGATTTATCTGAACGTGTGCGTTTAACAGAAGTTGGATCAATAAAATTTTGATTAGTGTCTAAACTTTTTAAGCCTATTTTGGTAGCTCTGCCTCCTATCACGAAATTGTTTTCATTGTTGAAGGGTGAATGTGTAACGTGATTTTCTTTACCCTTCAATTCGACGATTGCATTATCATTAAAGTCATAGCCTATAGTAATGAGCGACAAGCCAATTAAAAGACCTGTAGCGCCTAGCCACCAAAACCCGAATCTCTTTTTTTCTTTTATTGGTAACACTTCTTTCTTTATAGCAGCCCATACAAAGTCTTTAACAGGCAGCGTATATTCCTCAGCCTGCTTTTTTAGTTTCTCTAATATTTCTTTTTCACTTATACCCACTTATGCTGTTGATGAAAATATGTTTATCTTTTTTAATTCTTCCTTAATTTTTCCTTTTGCCTTTGTCAATTGACTCCGCGACGCGCTTTCACTGATCCCTATCAACTTTCCAATCTCCTTGTGCGAATAGCCTTCGAATACACTTAAATTAAATACTGTTTTGTACCCCGTTGGTAACTTGTCAATTAGTAATACAATCTCATCAAATGAAAGCACATCAATCGCTTCGTCCCAATTTGAAGAAGGGCTATCTATCAATGAATCTCCCAATTCAAAAATGTATTTCTTTTCCTTCTTTATGTAATTAAGACAATTATTAACCAAGATTCGCTTCATCCATCCTTCAAAATTACCATCTCCTTTATAAGATTTAATGTTTTGATAAATTTTTATAAAACTTTCTTGCACCATGTCATTGGCAACATCAACGTCACTGGTATAACGGTATGCTATCCCTTTAAAATTGGGAGCAAAGGCGTTATAAATTCTTCTGAAAGAATCTGAATTTCCTTCCCTTATTTCTGATATTATTTGTAGTAAATCCACTTTATTTTAGTTTTTGAAGAAGCGTTTTCAAGTTTTGTTTTGTCTTTACTTCAAAAGCTTAAAACAAAATTATAGACGTTATGTTCAAATTAGACTTAAAAAAAACAATCGCAGCCGGATTATTCGCAGGCTTATCAATGGCTTCTTTCGCTCAAACAGCAAGAGTACAAATTATTCACAACTCAGCAGATGATGCTGCAGAAGAAGTGGATGTATATTTAAATGGAGATCTCCTAGTGGATGACTTCGCCTTCAGAACAGCAACTGCATTTATTGATGCACCAGCTGGAGAAGAAATTGAAATTGACATTGCTCCAAGCACAAGCGTTAGTGTTGATGAATCAATTGCGAACTTTCCACTGACTTTAATGGATGGTTCAACTTATGTAGTTGTTGCAGACGGAATTACAGGGTTAAGCCCAACAGATTATTCTCCAGCTCCAGCTTTTGGATTGGAAATTTATGACATGGGAAGAGAAGAAGCAACTATGGCAACTAATACAGATGTATTAGTACACCACGGTTCGACTGATGCTCCAACAGTTGACGTTTTCGAAAGCTATGTTCCAGCTGGAACAATAGTTGATGACGCACCGTACACTGCTTTCGCAGGGTATTTAGAATTAGGAACAGCAGATTATACGCTTGAAATTCAAAACGCAACTGGATCGGTTGTTGTAGCAAGTTATGAAGCCCCTTTAGCTTCATTAGAATTGGAAGGTGCTGCACTAACTGTAGTAGCTTCAGGTTTCTTAGACCCTTCGGTAAACGGAGATGGACCAGCATTTGGTCTTTGGGTAGCTCTACCTGAAGGAGGAGATTTAATTGAATTGCCAAAATCAATATCTCGCCTACAAGTAATTCACAATTCAGCAGATGATATTGCGGAAGAAGTGGATATTTACTTAAACGGTGCCTTGTTATTAGATGATTTCGCATACAGAACTGCGACGCCTTTTATTGATGCGCCAGCAGGTGTTGACATTGAAATCGCTGTTGCACCAGGAACATCTATGGATGTGGATGATGCAATCGCAATATTTCCTTTGACTTTAGCCTCTCGTTCTAAGTACATTGTAGTGGCTGACGGAATAACAGGATTAAGTGCCACTGATTACACTCCAGCGCCAGCATTCGGATTAGAAATTTATGACATGGCAAGAGAGGAAGCTTCTACATCAGGTAATACAGATGTCTTAGTACACCACGGTTCAACTGACGCTCCTACTGTAGATGTTTTTGAAACATCAGTGCCAGCAGGAACACTTGTAGATAATGCAGCTTATCCGCAATTTGCAGGATATTTAGAATTAGTAACTGCAGATTACTTATTAGAAGTTAGAAATGAAGCAGGTGATGTAACTGTTGCAGGTTATGCTGCACCGTTATCAACACTAGCACTTGATGATGCTGCAATCACTGTAGTAGCATCAGGATTTTTAGACCCATCTGCAAATGGAGACGGTCCTGCATTCGGTCTTTGGGTAGCATTAGCTTCTGGTGGAGATTTAATTCCATTACCAACAGCATTCGTTGGAGTAAACGAATTGACAGAACTAGAATTCAACATTTTCCCTAATCCAACAACTGAATTCATCACAATTAATGTTGAAAACAATGAAACTATTAACGAGATTATCATTACTGATATAAATGGTAGAATTGTTCAAACTTCAAGTTTTTCAAAACAAATCTCTGTGTCTGAATTAGAAGAAGGAATGTATTTCTTAAACATTAATACAGCAGAAGGCATCAGCACAAGAAGCTTCATCAAACACTAATAAATCTTTTTTTCATACTATCGTTAACTGGTGTTTCCATGAAGTAAAAAGCCCTGACATTTATTGTCAGGGCTTTTATTGTTTATCTCCTATTCTGTCAAAGCGCTTGACCAATAATAGCGTAACTCGTTTCATGCTTGAACAATAAAGATTCTTGATTTTAAAGTCAGGTAAAAGTTTTAATTTTACCCCTTATAACATCACAAGCTCTTAGTATGAAATTCATTCTTCCTCTTTTTCTAATTTTATTCCCTGTTTCTTGCAGTCAAAATACACAAAGTGTGTCCATTGAGGATGACCTAGGCGTTCCAAAAGCAGTATCCATTATACCAATGCCATTAGAAATAGAAGAAATGGGAACGAATTATCGCATTGATAATAAAAGTATGCTATACCTTCATGGTCACCAAGACGACTTAAATTCCAATGCTGAATATTTGAAAAATCGTCTCGAATTGGCTGCAACTGTTGCAAGCATTACCATTTCTAATGAAACCTCCACGGAAAAAGGAATCCACTTTATTATTAATGAAACTTATGACAATGATTTAGGTGAAGAAGGCTATCGCCTATCCGCTGATCAAAACCTATTTATAACCGCAAATAAACCCGCAGGGATTTTTTACGGGATCCAAACCCTTCTCCAGCTAATGCCTTCAGCAGTTTTTGGGACTGAGGGCGAATTATCTGAATTCATGATCCCCGTCGTGGAAATTACTGACGTCCCACGCTATGAATATCGCGGAATGCATTTAGACCCTTGCCGTCATTTTTTCTCCGTTGAATTCACAAAAAAATATTTGGATTATATGGCTTATCACAAGCTGAATAAATTTCATTGGCATTTAACCGAGGATCAGGGCTGGAGAATTGAAATAAAAAAGTACCCGAAACTTGTCGAAATGGGATCTAAAAGAGGAGGTACACTTGTCCTGAACCATGAAGTAAAATGGAATGAACAAAAATATGACTCCATTCCGGTTGAAGGTTATTATACAAAAGCAGAAATTGTAGCCTATGCCGCCTTACGTCATATTGAAGTTATTCCAGAAATTGAAATGCCTGGGCACTCCACTGCTGCCCTTGTCGGATATCCTCAATTAAGTTGCACCGGTGGCCCCTTTGAAGTGTTGCAACGACCTGGTGTAATACCTGATGTATATTGTGCAGGAAATGATTCTGTTTTCACTTTTCTAAAAGATATAATTGACGAAGTGACTGAATTATTCCCCTCCCAATATATTCATATTGGTGGAGATGAATGCCCAAAAGAGCGGTGGGAAGCTTGCGATAAGTGCAAAAGATCGTAAAGATTTGCAAGGGTTCTTAGTGAGATTAGATGAGCAATATGGCCGTTACGATATGATGGGTGCCAATTATCGTATCCCGCATCCTATTCTTGAAGACACCGTATTTATTGGATTAGGAGATTCAATTGAAATTGGACACTCATCCAATATTTGTGAAATTCGATATACACTTAATGGAACAGAACCTGATGAAAACTCAACATTGTATACTGAACCTTTTACAGCATCTGACAATACCATTCTGAAATCGCGCGCATTTATGTCAAACGGGAAAAAAAGCAGCATCACAACTGCGCTTGTTAAAATTCAGGGTTTATAATTACTGATCCTTAAATCCACCAGTTAATACTACCAGCTTATCTAAATTATCAATTACATTTGCAATTCCCAATCGTACCATTGCCTTGTGACGATCAGTACAAAACTTCAGATGATGTGAAATTGTAATGAGTTTTAAAAGCTCTCTTAATTCAGACATCACGACCAAAAAATCTTCATTTTGCTCCTCTTTATCAGATTTCACGGTACCATGTGTTAGAAAGGAAGATATTCCCAAAGCTTTTTTACGCAGTAACGGCGCAAAACCATCCGGATCATTCTTCGGAAAATCCTCCGTCACCATAAAAACAGCCTTAATTAATTCGCGCGAATGATAACGAACGTCAATTTTTGCTTGTAATATTTTTTTATTTTGTCCAAACATTTTCTAATTTGGTGAAGATACAAAATCATTTAAACGGTTTGAATGGGGGATTATGAAGCGAATTACGGCTAGTTGCTGAAAACACCTGTCGGATTAAGCTAAACAAACCATAGCATTACATAAAACGTCATACCATTTAAACCAACAATAATTGCAGTGCAACCTTAAACAAATACTGTCCATAAGTTTATCCAAATCTTTTTTTGTGCTTCTTTTGTCATTTAGCAAAGTCAATTATTTAAAGAACTCAGATAATATTTAGCACAACTTTACGTATAGTTACTTATGAAAACTCTGCTGTTTCTATTTGCATTCATTCATGTTGCCTGCATGGCACAAGTAATTACTTATAGTCCCAACAGGAAAATTGAAAAAACGGTTGCTCAAACCTATTATGATACAGAGTTTTTATTCCTAAAAAATGTTAGCGCTGAAAACATTGAACTAAAAGTTGAAGTAATTGAAAACACATTAGACCCTGCTTGGAGTGCAACTTTTTGAACGAATCAGCAATGTTTTAGCCAAATTCCTGATGCTGGCAGTTTGGGTTCAGTAGCGCCCAATAACGAAGCCTACTTCTCGTTTAATTTTGCCGCAAATGAAACCATAGGCACGGGACAAGTGCGTATTTTAATTACCAGCCCAATAGCTCCAGACTTAAGTGATACGGTTACTTTTAAATATAATGTAACAGAAGATGGAACGGTAAAAGCAGGGCCTTGGGCCAATATCAATTTTGGGCAAGGTGTTTTAACAGTGCTTTTACAAAACCCTCAAATTAAAACAACTTTACAGGTAATTAATTTAAATGGTCAATTCATTTTTGATCAGGAAATTGGGCACATTACTTCAATACCAATGCGCGATTATCCTAAAGGGCTTTATATTATTGCAATTAAAGATGAAAACGACCGAATAATCAATGAAAAGTTGGTGCATTATTAATAAACTTGAATTAACCAATTCAATTAGCATTTATCCAAACCCGGCTAAAACAGCAATAAATATTACTGAACAAAGTGATTTAAACATTCAACAAATTTCGATTATCGATTTAACCGGAAAGTTAATTCATGCGGAGGCGTCTAACTTTAACACGATTGATATTTCAGCACTTTCGTCAGGAATTTATATCATCCGAATTCATACAGAGGGTAAATTCTAAGATAAAAAATTAATGGTTCAATAAAATTGCAACTAGTAGGTGCGCAACAGTTAATAATTGATAGCTTTACAGCTGAATTTTATCTAAACCACCTCTAAATGAGTATTGATAAAGCAATCCAAGAAAGAGCAGGGTCCCAATGTGAAATTTGCACCGCTAATGATAAGCTGAGTATTTTTGAAGTCCCTCCTCACCCCAAGGGGACAATTGATGACAGTATTCTAATTTGCGAAACTTGTAAAGATCAAATTCAAAATCCAGACCATGTTGACGCGAACCATTGGCGTTGCTTAAATGACAGCATGTGGAGCGAGGTTGATGCTGTTAAAGTAGTGGCGTGGCGCATGCTCAACCGCCTTAAATCAGAAGGTTGGACTCAAGATCTATTTGGAAGAGGAAACACTTAAATGGGCGGCCTCATCAGGTGAAGGGGATGATGAAAGTGAAGCTATTGTGCACAAAGACGCCAACAGTGTTATTCTCCAAAATGGAGACACTGTAGTGCTAACAAAAGATCTAAATGTAAGAGGCGGAGCAAGCTTTACAGCTAAACGTGGAACAGCCGTGCGACGCATCTCACTTGTATGTGACAACGCTGAACAAATTGAAGGAAAAGTAGAAGGACAACAGATCGTGATTTTGACGCAATTCGTTAAGAAATCATAACTCAAATTGTTTGATCTCACTTATCATTCAAATCGGCGCACTTATAAAATATTTTTTCTCGATTTCATATTATCCCCTAATTTCAATCTGGGGCAACATGATAGAAAAGCGGTCAACTAATTTGCAACACCAATGGTGAAAAAAGATAAAAATCCAAACTTGTTACCTATAAATTAGACATCCACTTAAAAAGTGGACTTTATTGTGCAGAGAAACCATTATCTTTACACAAAACTAAAATTATGCTTAGAAAAATATCTTACCTATTGATTGCACCTGTACTCTTGTTTTCTTGCGGTGGCGGTGAAGCTGCGGATACTGAAAATGATGTAGATTCAACTGCGCAAAAAGTTGTAGAAACGGTTGAAGACGAAACTCCGAAACCACCAAAAAGTCCACGGTTACAATCAACCGGTATAGCGGGCGGAGTTCAGGTAGATGTAGATTTTGGTTCTCCTTATTTAAAGGGTAGAACAATTTGGGGTGACCTTGTACCTAACGGTAAAATTTGGAGAGCTGGTGCAAATGACGCAACTGCTATTACCTTTGCTGCCGATGTTAAGGTGAACGGATCAGACGTTGCAGCTGGAACATATGCGTTGTTTGTGACGCCAAACGAAAATGCAGATTGGGGCATTACTTTGAATGAAGAATGGAGTAAAGAAATACACGGAGTTTGGGGAGCTTATGACCACAATCCAGAAAAAGATGTATTGAACTTTGATGTTACGCCAGCGTTTGGAGAAGATAACGTTGAATCTTTAGCATTTACTGTTACAGAAACCGGAGTTACTTTTGCTTGGGGAAAAGCTACGTTTAGCTTTTATGTAACTTCAAAATAGTAAAACGACAATAATTTAAATCCCTTTTTTCACCTGATGAAAAAAGGGGTTTTTTATGCCTAAAAAATGAGAACTATTTGCATTATTGGAGCAATTGTAACTACTCTGCTTGTCGGGCAAGATGAATTGCTAAAAAAGAAGTGCCCCAAGGTGAAAAGAAAGTACTCGTGATGCGTTACGTTGCCTTGGGGAT